>Ga0316226_1004602_pt1 | contig 10922 bp, 10 predicted proteins | sample TBH18017metaG_FD_206009 | JGI IMG/M metagenome (GOLD analysis project Ga0316226, IMG submission 206009) | Freshwater microbial communities from Trout Bog Lake, Wisconsin, USA - TBH18017 | ecosystem: Environmental > Aquatic > Freshwater > Lake > Hypolimnion/Profundal zone | place: USA: Wisconsin... | reverse complement strand
GACTTCGTCGACGCGAGCCACGGCTGGACGGCCGGCCTGTTCGGCGCGATTCTCGCGACCAGCGACGGGGGACACGGCGCGGCCCGCTAGAGCAGGCCGGTTCGCAACGTCCCATATCGGCGAGGGGAGCCAAGACTCCGACTCGCCATCTGAGCAGCGGTTCTCCAGGGTGCGACGACGCCATGTTCGCCCTCCACATGGTGCTGCGAGCCGCCATCGGCACGGTGCAAGCTGGCGATCAGCGCGGCGACGCACGGCGTCGCCAATCGGGCTCGGTCGCTCTCTAATGTCGACCGCTCATGTCAAGTCTCAGCCAAGCCGAAGACCGGTTCCAGTCAAGCCGAACACCATCGGAGCCAAGCGCCTTGCGGCGGAGTACGTAAACAGATGCGCTGCCGACGATTGGATGCGTAGGTGCGACGAAAGGCTCGAGGTTTCGGTCGCACGTGCCGTCTTTGATTGGTAATGCCGCGCCGTTGGTCACAGGGGTCTACGCGGCGTGGTCGTCGGCGTGCTCACACGACGATCAATGTCAGAGCCCCGGCGAAGAAGACTCCGGCCCCGGATCAGGTGAAGCTCCAGCTTTCTCGACTGCTCTATCCTCACGGCCAGTTGGCGTCGCGCGCGGGAGAACACAGCGGGATTCGTCGTGTACCGGGGGAAGTTGAAGACGTTGGCCTGGACCACCGGATAGGGGAACCAGGCGACCTGGGCGGCGACCTTCTTGACGAAGGCCGCGCCGCCCTCGGTGCGACTCGCCAAGCGCAGGTACTCGCGATCCTCGAAGCCGTCACGCAGCGCTTCGAGGCGCAGCGACGAGACCGGCCCGGCGAGCGGGTCGTTGAGCCCGTAGCGCGGGTAGTAGCCGGGGTAGATCAGGCAGGTGTCGCCGTTGGCGACGCGCCCGTCGGGCAGCGGTTTGCGGTACGAGAGCGGGTCCTGGTAGGGGTCGCGCCAGCCTCTGCCGGTAAGCGCGTCTCCCCAGCGGTTGGTGCCCCAGTTGAGCAGGCCGTCGACGTTCCACTCCTGCATCAGCCAGCCCCACACGCGCTGGTCAGAGAGCGGCTTCTCGATCAGATAACCGGGCATACGGCCGGCGCCGGCGTTGGCGTAGGTGTACCACCACACCTCCTGGCCGGCTGCCCGGCGCGCGCGCAGCGCCGGCACGCGCCCGAAGAAGTAGTAGTAGCGCGTGCACCAGATGTCGACGTCGTCGAAGAGGAAGCGGTTGGCCGTCTTGATTCCCCCCAGCGAGCTTGGGCGCGGGTCGTCGGTGAGCAGGAAGCGGCAGCGAAAGCCAGCCGCCGCCGAGGCGCGGTGCAGGAGCTGCGCGTAGCTCTCGGCGGCGCGCTCGCTCTTCACGCTCGTCGGTTCGTCGACGACGTAGGCGAAGGCCTTCTTCTGCCAGCCGTTCTCGGCGAACACGCTGCAGACGTCGGTGAGGTAGGAGCGCATCCAGGAGCTCGTCGCGAGGGCCGGAGAGAGGCTTTCAGGGAACCAGCTGTACCAGGGAATCTGCACATCTGGGAAGTCGAGGCCGTCGGCGCCGGCCCAGGGGGCGAGGTCGGCGGCGTAGGCGGCGGCATCGAAGTCGCCGAACAGCACGCGCGGCAGCGCCGGCGGCGGCATCGGCGTGATGCCGTGCTGGAGGAGCATCGTCGCGTACTTGGTGATCAGCAGTTGCTTGCGTTTGGCCGTGAACCCGACGCTGCCGCGAAGGCTCTCTTTTATGGCGTTCGTGCTGAGTGCGAAGGCCGTGTGCGTGCTGAGGCGCTTCCAGCCGAAGTCCCAGACACGCAGGCGCACGGGCAGGTCGGCGGTCTCGGCGCCGTTGACGACGTGCAGCTTGGCGGCGTAGGTGCCGGCCGGGGTGCCGTAGGGCACGTGCACCAGGACGTAGAGAGCCGCCGTCTTGGAGGGCATGCGCACCGCCGCCGCGAAGGCGCGCGGCAGCAGCGGGTCCGGGTAGTCGCCAGCCGGCAGGTGCGTGTCGGTTGAGGGGTGCGTGATGTGCACGTAGGCGACTTGTGCGAGCGTCGCATTGGCGACGATGAGTGGGTCGCTGCTTGCCGCCCAGGTGAGGGTCACGTCGCGGGCCGCGGCGCCGCGCACCACGATCTGGGCGCCCTCGTACTCGTTGCCGGCGGCATCGAGGGCGATGGTCTGCGCCTTGCCGGGTTGCGTACCGGGGAAGGCGCGTGCCGAGGCGGGGATCACCCACACAGCGGCCTGGGCGACCGTGGCAGCCATCCAGAGGACGGCGGTCAGCAGGGCAAACGCAGCGACGAGCATTGCGGCACGACGAAGTCCCACGGCCCCTCCCCCGGTGGTGCGAGCTAGTGCCGGCATCCTACCTGCTCGGACCTTGGGCAGTCACGGGAAGCACGGGGCGAGAGCGGTCGATGCGACCGTTTCCTCGCTGCAGTTGGAGTTGACCCTCTTTCGTCGCCGGGGGCGGTCTTCGTGACCTCCAACCGGCTTGCACTTGCAGGCGTAGTATTGCGGGCGGGGCTCAACCACTTCGACCAGGAGGCCATCGTGCGTCGTCGACTGCTGCTGCCGTCTGCCGCGGTGCTGCTGCTGGTGCTGGCGTTGCCGGCCTTCGCGGCAGCTCGCACGATCCACGCGGCCTCGCTTGCGTCGGCGCCGCTTGCCGCCCCGCCGCGATCGAATCGGCTCCCTGCCGCTCCACCGCTTCCCCTGAGCACGGCCGTGAGCCCGTCATCCCACATCCACCTTCCGGTCACGCTTGAGAACCCCGGGACGGCGCGCCTGGAGGAGAAGCCTTTCTGGAGGAGGCCCCACCGTGAGGGGCCGCAGCGGGGCCAAGGCCGGTCGCCAGCGTCGCCCGAACGCTCTGACGGCCGGCCGGCGCTGCTCGTTGTGCTGGAGCCTGCCAGTGAGATAGCCTAGGAATAGCGTGCGAATTCCTGAAAGGCGTGGGGCAAACGAGTAGGGGGCAACGATGATCGACCGCGGGCGCATTCGTGCTGCATCTGACGAACTGGCCATGAAGCTGAGGAGGCGGAGGGCGCTCGTCCCGATGCTGCTGCTCGGTCTCTGCCTTGCGGCCGGACTGCTTGCCCTCGCCGTGGCATCGCCTGGAGCGCAGGCCGTCCCGCTCACCGGCGATATCACCGGCACCGTGACCGGCGCAACTCACACGGGCCTTTCCGGTATCGATGTTGTCGCGCTGACACCCGACGGCTCAGGTGGCTGGGCCCGCACCGCTGACGTCTATACGCAGGACAACGGCACGTACGTGCTTTCTGGGCTTCCCGGTGGTACGTACCGCGTTGAGTTTCAAGTGACGTCTTGGTCGGGAGTCTCACACCTTCTCACGCAGTACTACAACGGCGTTTCGGACATATCTCTGGCGACCGACATCACCGTGACCGTCGGTGGCACGACGCCGAATATTGACGCTGTCCTTGTCGAAGGTGGTCACATAGCCGGAACGGTGACGGGTGCGGCGGGTACCGGTCTCGGTGACATCACCGTCATGGCCTACCCGAGCGGCAGCGACCAGTGGGTGGACCAAACAACGACCTATGACAATGGCTCATATGACATCGGCGGCCTAGCGACCGGCAGTTACGTAGTCGAATTTGGGGACTTCTCGAGCGCTCACGCATTCCAGTACTACAACAACAAGCTAACCTATGGGAGTGCCGATGCCGTGAGCGTGACTGCCGGGCAGACGACGAGCGGCATCGATGCGCGGATTCTCACGGCCGGACACATCACCGGCACGGTGACAAACGCTGCGCATGTGGGCCTTGGCGGCATCTTGGTTTCCGCCTCCCACGACTACGGCTCCGGCAACTGGACCTCGGTCGGCTCTGTTCATACGCTGAGCGATGGGACCTACGATTTCGATGGCCTGCCAAGCGGCAGCTACGTGCTGTCTTTCGAGGATCCGGACTCCAACTACGCATATCAGTGGTATGCCAACAAGGCCACGCGCGAGTTGGCTGATGCGGTGAGCGTCACGCTAGGCAGCACAACGAGCGGGATCAACGCTGAGCTCAAGGGGGCTGGGAGGATCACCGGCGCGGTCACCATGGGCGGCGGGGATCCCGGCTTCGTGCAAGTCATCTGCTCTGACGCTTCGGGCGGCTTCGTGACGCAGGCTTTCACCGGCAGCGAAGAGGGTCATCCCGACGGCGCCTACGTGTTGAGCGGCTTGCCGAGCGGCAGCTACAGGGTGCAATTCAACGCCGATGGTTGGGGCCCCTTCTACAAGGGGAGGACGTCGCAGGATACCGCTGATCTCGTCGCTGTGACGGCCGGCGAGACGACGGCTGGCATCAATGACGACTTGACCTCGATACTGTCCGTCGCCATCACCGCGTCGGTCACGGACATCGGCATGACGAGCGCCACGTCGGGGGGCAGCGCCTCCCAGCCTGCGGCTGCCTCCGTCGTCGCTCGTGGCGTCTGCTGGAGCACCTCAGTCAACCCCACGATCGCCGATGCCGCGACCAGTGACGGGAGCGGCGCCGGCTCGTTTGCCAGCAGCCTCACCGGCCTGAGTCCCGGCACGACGTACCACGTCAGGGCCTACTCCACGAACGATGTCCACGACCTCCTGGAACATCGCCCCACGACCTACGGTGCTGACGTGACGTTCACGACCCTCCCGAGTGCCTCACCGACGCCCACTCCGACACCGACCCCAACTCCGACACCGACCCCGACACCGACCCCAACTCCGACACCGACCCCAACTCCGACCCCGACACCGACCCCAACTCCGACGCCAACACCGACCCCGACACCCACGCCCACACCGACGGTCACGCTCGTGCTGGGTGACCTCAAGCACGGCTCCATCACGCTCGGCAACAGCCTGACGGTGACTGGCGAAGTCTCAGCCAGCCTCGCCGGCAGCCAGATCTCGCTGCTCGTACAGGAGAAGCAGGGCGGCAAGCAGGGCGGCAGGACGACGAGCCGCTGGGTGAAGGTCAAGAGCGCCTCCTGCACGATCGCCGCCAGCGGCGCTTACAGGTGGAAGTACAGGCCGCGCAAGAAGGGCGCCTACCGCATGCAGGGTTCGATCACCAAGGCCGCGACGCACTCGGCAGCCACGACCAAGTGGCTGGCCTTCAAGGTGAAGTAGTTCGCGCACGAAGATCCACGTACTGACGAGGACCCCTGTTGGCAGCAGCGCGGCGGGGGTTCTCGCTGCCGACAGATTGCCGACAAGACGCCTCATCACGCCGCAAGACGCTCGAGCATGGCCTAGCATCGAGCCTGCGCAGGACCTTGGACTGTGCAGCACCTTTGCGCACACCGCACTACTAGGAAGACCAGACCCTGAGGTTTCCTAAACCTGGTGTCGCTGGTTCGATTCCAGCCGGGGGCGCCACTTTCATGCTGCACCGGGCGCTTTCGTGCTGGGGCGTTCGTCAGCAAACTTGCCCACCTGGCTAAGATTGCCTACATTTTGCCGACGCGCCACCGAACTGCCCGGTGACGCGGCACTACCGGCAGCTCCTCGTCAGACCGGACCGCACGGACGCTCTGCGGCCAGCCGAGTTCACGTCATCCGCGCGAGTGCTAGGCTCGCCGGCAGCGATCCAGGCAAGGAGACGGAGCGGTGGCGTTCAACGAGCTCGACCTGAAGCGCATCGACTTCCTCGTCGGCGGCCTCTGCCGGCGGCGCGCGCGGCCCGCGCTCGCCGACCAACTGCGGCTGGGCTTCGAGACCAGCGGGCAGAGCGTCGTCCTCTACGAGGAGCGCCCCGACTGGAGAGAGCTCGCGAAGCGCCAGCGCAGCCCCTTCGCCAAGCTGCGCTTCGTGCGCACGAGCGGCCTCTGGACGCTGTACTGGAGGCGGGCCGACGGCAGGTGGCATGCCTACCGCCCCGCCGCTCCGACCAGCGACCTGGCGGCGCTCGTAGCGGTCATCGATGAGGACGAGTACGGCGCCTTCTTCGGGTAGGGCCACGAGGCCGGAGGCGGCGCCGGAACTGGTTGTTTCGCAAGCGTCGCCGCTACAGCCTCACTGGCTGTGCTAGTCGGTATCAAAGCCCCCTCTTGGGCGCCGGTCGTGCGGAAGCGCAAGGGCACCTGGAACAGAGCACGTCTGTCGGACTCAGGATGCGACGGCGCCCAGTCGAGGGGCCATGTGGAACGCTGCCCGACGACACCGCCGTCCCTCTGGCCGGGCCACTGCGCTCGTCAGCCCTTCTGCGCCTTCGCCATCGCCTCGAAGTTCTCATACAGCGCTGCGTCTCCGAACTCCTCGCGCATACCCAACGCGATGCCCTTCATGCGCTCCCAAACGAAGTCTGTCGCCTGCAAGTCGAACAGCAGTGCTTCGTTGATGAGGCCGTGCTTGTAGAAGGCGCCGACAGTCTCGTACCAGCCGAGAATCTTGGAAGCTTTGGCCCAGCCCTCGCTGCCGGCGGGGTACTTCTTCAGGAACTCGGCGTAGTCGGGAGTGAACTCGTCGCTGAACATCCAGCTTGACGCTTCCTCAGCCCCCGATGCGGACGCCCACTGGGCGAGTTGGACGACCAGGGTCGCGTCGTCGTAGGTCGGTATGGTCATGGCTCCTGCTCCCTTCCCGCCGGTGATCGGCACGATCGCTCCCGTCCGAGGGACGGGCGAGCAGGAATTGACTACCCGATATGCGGCGGGCGCGTCCGTTGACCGCATCGTCCACCCGCTCCACCCAACCTCGCCCTCGCCCGATCACCGTGCCGCCGGTAGCCTGTCCTTGCGGCCCGTCGCGTGGCGATCTCCTGCCAGCGCGGTCTACAGCGCAGCGGGTCGCTCTACGCCCTTCACCGGATGGCGGCGTCTGTTCCGCGCCATATGATGCGGCATTAGTCAGCTATCTGTCGGGGAGGAGCCGTGGGGCCACACTACGAAGCACGCGCCGATGTCGTCTGCTCTGAATGTGATGCGACCAACACGACTTCCGTCTACAACGCGCGTCGCAGCGAGTGGACAAGTTGCGCCCAGTGCGGCGCGCAAATCGACCTGCGCTCCCCGCAGGTGCAGGACGTGGTGGGTAGGTCGGAACGTGCCTGGCTCGAAAGCGTTGGCCGGGACGGCGCGGTCAGCGGTCAGGGTCCAGCAGACGCTCTCCACCGACGCGGCAGTCGGTCGCCTTTGGATTCGATGTAGGGTCGCCTCAGAGACCGCCTGAGAACCCCCGCCCGCGCTCCGACGCTTTGCCAAACTGCGGATCGCTCCGCCTCGCGCAGCCGTAACACAGACTTCGCATTCTGCCGATATCGTAGCCACGCGACCTGCCGCGCCGGGTTTCGCCACCGGGAGCGCGGCGGGTCGTTCTGCAGTGCGCAACGGCCGACGCCAGTGCTCGCGCTTCCACGGGGAATACACACCTCGGGCGGTAAGCACCCTGGCCGGCCCGTCGCGAGTCATCCCTCCAGTTCGTCGCGACGGGCCTTTCTGCGTGGTGGGTCGCTCCGTGCAGGGCTTCGGAGGACTGCCGAGAACACGGACGAGCGGCCCGTCGCGGACCTCCTGACCCGGTAGCCCTCTCAAGGCGACGGGCCGCGCCGCGTAGCGGAACGTCCCATGCATCCGCGCGCCGAGGCTGCCGACGATGTCAATGCGACTCGTCGTGCGGGCCATGCCAGCCTTGTGTGCGGCGGGTCGCGCTGCGTACGGCGTAGCTGCTCGTCGGCGCGGGTAGGTAGCCTGCACGGCTCGCTCGCTCGGTATCACCACGCTGGCGGGCCGTCCCTGCGTCTCGGTGACCGCAGGGTGGCCTCCGTGGGCGGCGAATAGCCGCCGTAGCGGAACAGGCCTCTCCCTCTGTCACGGGTCTGTTCCAGCGGCCCGCCTCGCGGTCCCTCCCCAGCGGCGGGCCGCTCTGCGTCCGTCGCCCATTGTCGCCGCCCGCAAGCCGTCGTAGGCTGACGCCAGCAGCGACCGATGAGGTGCCACGACCCACGGGGGAGAGATGGCCGGACTCAATGTCCTCTGGAATCCGAACGGCTTCGCGAGCGTAGACGAGGCGGTCTGCCATGCCCTCGACACGGGCGCGGCGACGCTGCTCCTGGGCGAGAGCGAGTACCGGCTTGCCTGCCTCATGCGCCCCGACGCGACCATGTCCATCACGGTCCGCGAACACCGCCGTCCCCAGACGCTGCCGAGCGGCAGGAAGCACATGGTGGCGGTCCACGAGCGCCCCGTCGCTGAAGGCGTGGCCGACGCCCTCGACCCGGTCACCTGCGACCTTGGCCTGCTGATGGAGATGAGGTTTGCCTTCCAGAAGCTGGCCGTGTGGGAAGTGCTGAACGAAGCGCAGGCGAAGCTCACGGCGAACGCCGGCACACTGTCGCCTGACCAGTCGGCTGGCGCTGCGGCGTCTGCACTGGCTTTGGGACCGCCCTCTCAGGGTGCGTGAGTGCCACTCGCGGCCGCGACGCGCGTGCTCAGGCAGAAGGTCACATCCGCCTCGCTTCGGTGAGCGCCGCCCGCTCGCCCGCGAACACCAGGCCCGCGATCAGCGCCGCGGCGTCGGCCTGCAGCGCCGGGATGGCGTGCGAGTAGGTGTCGAGCGTGATCGAGACGGTCGGGTTCCCGAGGCGCCACCAACAATCTGCTTGCCGCAGGTAGGCACGCACACGGCCGCTAGTGCTGCGGCACCTCATGGGCAGCCTCCGCGATGCTCTTGATGAGCGCCTCGTGCTGCTCTGCCGTGATGCCAGCGACGAGTTCTGGGTGTTCTTCGCGGGCGTGCGCGAGCATCGCGTACTCGACCTTCTTGAGAGACGGGGCGGTCGCAACGAAGCGGCACTCCGCGAGCCCCAAATCGTGGCACGATGCCTCATACATGGCGCCTCCTTCCACAGCGTCTCCGCCGAGCGGCGGACTCTCCGCTACGATTCCCCTCGCCAGTGCGGCGTAATCTGCGCGTCCGCGCTCCCACCGGCCAGCCGCTCATCATCTCAGCCCCCAGCGAACTCCAGCCCCGCAATCAACGCGGCGGCCTCTTCCTGCATCGCCGGGATGGCGTGTGAGTAGGCGTCGAGCGTGATGGCGATGAGGTGATACGTGCGCCGGCCGCGAGGCATGGCCGGCGCACCAGGGACGTCGTCAGGAAGCGTGCGCGAGGGTCTTCTCGCTGCCCTTGTGGAGCGGGATGAACTCGGCGACCACCACGTCGGTCACGGGCCGCACCGCGAAGCGCCGTCAGGCGGGGCTGGTCGCGAGCCGCACCTGGCCGAAGAACACGTTGCCGCTGCTGACGCACTCGGCGCGGTCTTCGACGGCGTAGAGCTGGGCGAACTGGCACTCGCTGCACTGGTGCCCGTTGTTGTGCCCCGCCGCGAAGGCGCGTGCACCGGCCAGAGCCTTGTCACTGCGAAAGTCGAGATTCATCGTCTCCCCCTTGGGATCGCCTTGCCTTGCCTCTTGGGGGCAATCTAGGGGTGAGCGGTGCCTCCCGGCGTCACCCGATACGGGTGATACGCGGGACACGGCGGACTCGGGCGCCGCTCGCGCGACTATTCGCCCGCGAACACCAGCCCCGCAATCAGCGCCGCCGCCTCTTCTTGCATCGCCGGGATCGCATGCGAGCACGTGTCGAGCGTGATCGCGAAGGCGGCGTGCCGGAGACGCTCGGAGACGACCTTGGCACGCCGGCAGTCGTGGGCGCCTCCGCCGCGGCGGCAGTCCCACATCAGTACGCCGCCTTCGGGATCCACAGCCGTGGTGCGCTGACCACGCGCGGGAAGGCGGCACACGGGTCCCTCGTCTGTCTCTACCTACCCTCCATGCGCCGCGGCGTGCGCCGCGGCCCCGCCCGCCTCACTTGACGGTCAGCTTCCCCTTGCCCCACTCCGACCAGTTGCCGGCCAGATCGCTCGCCTTGATGACGGTGGTATAGGTGCCCGGCTTGAGCTCGCAGGGGAAGCTCCAGCCGTTGAGGCCCTTGATCGGCAGCCACCCCGAGCTCGCCACGCGGACGGCCTTGCGGGCGGCGTCGAAGACCGCCGCCTGCACCCGCATCTTGGGACTCAGTCTGTCGGTGACCTTGAAGTCGATGACGGTGCGGTGCCCGGGGACGGCCTCCGCCGAGAGCACGGCCACGACCTTTGGCGGCGTGGTGTCGATGAGCACCGTCACCTCTTTGGGGGGATCCTCGACGTTGCCGGCCTCGTCGGCCGAGCGGTACTGCACCACGGTCTTGCCGTCGTTGCCGTGGTTCTTCGGAGCAAGCACGTCGACTGCGGGGTCGCTGGGGTCGAGCTTCCTCCAGTCCCCCCAGCCGGTGGGCGAAAGGGAGTGCTCGCCGCGCGCCTCGGTGTAGGCCACGCCGGAGCCGCCGGGGTTGTCTGTGGCCGTGAAGGTGAGCGTCACCGGCCGGTTGTGCCACAGGTTGTCGGCACCCTCGACAGTGGTCGCCGGCGGCGTGCGGTCGACCGGCGAGGGCACGGAGCCGTACTTCTTGACGCACTGATTGTTGGCGTCGACCACGTAGACGTCACCGGAAGGGGCGACGGCGAGGCCCATGGGTTGCGGAGCACGAGTGTCGCCGGCGACGTGGAAGGGCCACTGCGTGACTGGCTTGCCGTCCGCAGTGAACTCGAGGATGCGCGGTGCGCTCTCTGTGTCGTCGCTGACGTAGACGTCGCCGTCGCTGCCCACGGCGATGCCGTGGGCGTCGAAGGTGGATCCTGGGCCGCTGCCGAACGAGCTCCACTGGCGCAGCACGTCGCCTGCGGCGCTGAGCTCCTCGACGCGCGTGGGGTTGTTGCCGACGCCCACGTAGAGGTCTCCGCGGCCGTCGGCGGCCAGGGCGCCGAACTGCCCTGGCCAAGTGCCTAGCGGGGTGCCGTCGGGGGCGAACTCCTCGATGCGCGAGTTGGCCCAGTCCCCTACGTAGACGTTTCCGGAGGAGGCCACAGCGATGTTCCCCGGGGCGAGAAACT
>Ga0316226_1004600_pt1 | contig 10923 bp, 6 predicted proteins | sample TBH18017metaG_FD_206009 | JGI IMG/M metagenome (GOLD analysis project Ga0316226, IMG submission 206009) | Freshwater microbial communities from Trout Bog Lake, Wisconsin, USA - TBH18017 | ecosystem: Environmental > Aquatic > Freshwater > Lake > Hypolimnion/Profundal zone | place: USA: Wisconsin... | reverse complement strand
TGATTTTCGGATCAGTTCGTATTTCTTCCACGAATCTGTGAGAACGAAATCGTCGGGCATGGCACCAAACGGTTCGGAACTGGCGACGAAACGGACCGAGCCCTTGGCGCCTGGTGTGCCTTTGGCCCACAGGGTGATGCGGTAGGTCTTTTCCTGCAGGAAACGATCGGCGTTGCCTTCCCGGTTGCCACCACGTCCGCCACCAAAACGCTTGAAGGACGGCAGCCAGACCATGGTGATCTTCCAAAACGGATCCATTGCGAGTTTGATGCACGTGCTGCCGCCGTGGAGGGGCGCATGGTCATTTTCACCAAAGAAATCTGCGGATTTTGAATTAAACTTAAAGTTCAATGGCGCCCTGACGATCTGATGCTTGAAAATGGCTCGATCCTCCAGCCCTGGATCAGGGTTCAGGCTGTTCTGCAGCATGGTGGACTTGTCTTCGCCGGGGTTCTGACAGATTTCAAACCCGATGCGCGGCACTTGGGGACGCAGGATGGTGTCGGAGACAGTCACCTGGATGGGCACCGGTTCAGCAGCCCGGAGGATGGTTCCCAGGCAACAGCAGAGAAGGCTGATGTGGCGTGTTGTCGTCATGCTGTGCTCCTATTCCTCAAAAAACCTTCCTCGATCATGGTCAGAAAATTATCTACGGGGACATAATCGGCGGGCGAGTTTCCTGTGCCCAAAGCCCAGCCGCCGCCGGGGGCGCATTTGTCGATGAGAAACCGGGTGTGTTCGCGGACCTGTGGTTCGGTCATGCGCGTAATCTTGTCCATGTCAAATCCGCCGAGCAGGGCAATGCGATTGCCCCAGCGTTCCTTGGCCTCCCAAACCGGCTCGATCTGAATCCTCAAAGGAATGCTTGGCCTCCCAGCCGCAATCGATGATGTCTTCCATGATTTCGGCCAGATTGCCGCAGGAGTGCAGGATGATCGGTTTGCCGTGAGCGTGTACGGCCTCCACGAGACGGCGGTGCCAGGGAAAAAGAAACTTACGATACACATCCGGCGGGAGCATGGTTTGGGATTTGTAGCCCATGTCATCGCCCATTTGAATCGCCCCGACGGCGTCAGACGAAGCGCACGTGCCCAAGTACGCGACAATGCGCGATCCAACGGCATCGAAGACATCCTTTACCAGTTCTTCGTCATCATAGAGCATTAAACTGATGCCTTCATAACCGAACAGCCACATCGTGTTTTCCAGGATGCCGCTGCAGCCGGCGATCCCTTTCATTCCCGCCGGCATGCGCTGTTTGGCGCATTCGAGCGGCGCATAGTCGATCTTCTGCATGTCCGGCCACGGGTACTGCTCAAAGTCTTTGCGGAAGGCAATCATGTGGAAATCGGACTTCAGGTAATGGCGTTGTCCCCGGGCATCCGTTCCCATGATCGGCTCCGATTTTGGGGAATTGAAACCTTTTCCGCCGACACCCATGTAATCGTATCCCAACGACAGGAAGTACGTTTCCGCATTCTGAACGAACCGTTCGTAGCGTTCCGGGTGCGTAAGATTTACGGCCGTTGTGTCCTGCCACTTGCCCAGTCGCTTGAGCACGGGGTCGGTCAGGTTCGTGAACAGTTCGTAGAGCGGTACACGATCCGGTTCACCTTCGCGCCGGAGCACCATCTCCAGCCGTCGAAAATCCGGGCTTGGATCGATCTGAAGTGTTCGTGGCATTGGTTGCTAGAGCTTTAGGATTTTCAAAAGTTCGATTCGTCCGCTTTTTACTTCCACAAACGGTTTGCCCTTGTGGATGCCTGCCGTGCCAAACCCGGTGGCGGTGCTGAAGAAAGCCCGAAAATCGCCGGAAATCGCAGGCTTGATGTAGAGCACCTTGTCCACAGCGTCGTACCGGATGCCTGTCATGCCCTGCAGCAGCGCATAACTGGCCATGGCGCGCGCATACCAGTGCCCGCATTCATATTCGTTGAACGGGTTGCGAATCCGGCCGTCATAGCGGGCGCGGAGGGCGCGGACGATTTCGAGCCCCTTCGTCACATGACCGTTCATCATCAGGTGCGAAGCCACCTGGTATTCAACGCCGGTCCAGACCTCATTGCTGTAGACAAAGGGAAGCGATGGTTCATGGCCGCGCGGCCAGGAGGCGAGCAGCAATCCGGCCTCGTGTCCGACAGCATAGGTCGGGCGTTGCGGGTTGGCGAACGTGGAGAGATCCTTGCGAAAATTGTGTTTGTGGACGGCCAGCAGATGGTTTTTCACCGGTCCGGAATCCATGATTTTACCGACACCGCAGACTTCCGCCATCCAGGCGCCGATCACGCCATCGGAGAGACATCCGGTTCCGTACTGATAGCGGGGGCCTTCGTCTTCGAGCAGCGCTACGAGTTCGGGCGATTCTTTTTTCGCGCGCGCCTCGGCCGCGGGATCGCGTGCCTGCAACCCTTTCCACTGAATTTTCTGGATGAAATATTCGCCATTATACAGCGACTGATGCATGTAGCGTGTGCCGCGCAGATCAAGTTCGGCCCATCCCGAGGCTTCCTCACCGAGCGCCTGCGCCATCTGCGTGGCCGCTTTTAGCGCGCCCAGATAGAAGGATGTGCACATGCTGTCCGGCCCCCAGAATTCAATGTCGTACGTATTGTGGTGCGGCTCGGTCAGAACGCCCTGCCGGTTGGGATCCCAGGTTTGAATGGCAAACTCGAGACTCGCCTTGATGCGCGGCCACAACCTGCGGAGCCATGCGGTGTCGCCGCTGATGCGCCAGTCGCGATGGATTTTCATGATGCCACCGAGCTGGCCGTCGGCGGCGGCGTGAGCGGCATGTCCCAGCGGGTGAATCGGCAGCGCCGAACGAAACGTCTGGTGGCCGCGATCGTCCTGCGATTCGCCGAATTCGGTTTCGCGCAGCGACCGTTCGAGCGCAGGGAACAGATGGGCGATGGACTGGGCGTAATTCCAGACGTGCGTGCAGGAACCCGCACAGCAGCCGCTGGCGTCAAAACAGCCTTCCCAGCCCCAGAAACGTCCGTCCATCTGGCGCAGGCAGGTGGGAGATTTGAGGATTGTAAGATTGGCCGCCACGGCGTCCACCACGTCGGTGGGGAGCGTCGTGTCGTAAAAACAATCCGAGAACCGCGCTGCTCTGCGGCGCAGTGCCGTCAGGTTTGCGCGCCAGTAATCCGTGACGTTGCCGATGTTCCTGAATCTCCCGGCATACCAGGGACGGTAATATCGTTGATATTTGCCGGATGTCCTGCATGCGCAATCGGCTGCGCAATCGTTGTCCCGGGAATAATTGAAGTCCGCGTTGGGAACATGCCATGCCAGGCGCAGCCGGATGATTTTTGCCTGACCGGGTTTGAGGCGGAAGGGAACGTACAGACTTGCGCCAGGGCTTGGCTTTTTTGCGCCAACCGGTTTGCCGACGGGCGTTGCGCCGGTCACCACGGATTTCCAGACCAGTGTGAGGGCATCGAACCACCCGCCGCGGAACCAGTTGGCGTTGACCATGACGCGGCGGGCGTCCACGGTGGCGCTAAATGCGCCTTTTTCGGCAGGTTTTTCTTTCGAGCCCGCCTGCAAGAGCACGAAGCCATCGGGCCGTACGCGCACCTCCGCTCCTGCAGCCTTGGGGATGGCCATCAAATTCTGCGCGTGAAACGAATACACGGCATCGATCGTCTTGCGCGTGCGGTTGACGAAACGGTATTCGAGCGCGGCAACCGGCAGACTGGAGCAATCTGCATCACCGGGTGTGAATGGGCTCCAGCCGGTAATCGACAGTTCGAGCGGAATGACAGGATCTGAAAGCAGCACTTCGCCAAACGGAAACCGGGCGGAGAATGCTGCGTGACGACAACGGGGGAGCCCGTAGTTCTTTCCTTGGGCGCCATTGGCAGCGCCGGGTGCGCCAAAGATTTTCCAGGATGGAACCGGACCTTCCAGCACGCGGGCGATGTTGGTTTTTCCTTTCACGCAAATTGCGGAGAAGGTCATGGGTTCGTTGAAAACATCCGGTTTGTTGCGCAGCGAAAAATTGGAAAGCGCGCCGCAGCCCTCCAGGCAGATCATCCCGGCGCCAATGCCGCCCATGGGGAAGGCCACGCGATTGAGATTTTCGCCTGCATACGATTTGGGGCGGCAGCGCGGCATGGTTGATCCTGTGTAAAAAATTCGCGGACGACGCAGCATCACGACAAAAACTTTACCAAAGCAAAGCGTTCGAAAGCGAGAAAGAGCCTATCTGAAAACCTACCCTCACGCCGCGGCGCGTTCGGCGAGCGCGCCCTACCGTTGCGTTCTACGCGTGCTTCGGAAGGTAGGGACGGCTCGCCGAGCCGTCCGCACGTGCGAGGTTTTCGGAGGCTAAAGAGAATCGACTTCATTTTCCAATCACGCCGAAATATTCGTCGAAGAACGCCTGCGGGTTCACATCCCAGGCCACCTTGTGCGGGGCTTCGGTTTCTTTGCGTTCAAAAACGGTCAATCCGGCATAACGCGCGCTGGCCAGTTCCACGGAAATCTGACCCTGCTGATAGGTGCAAATTTCCGGTTTGAAAATGAGAGTTGCCGCGAGCGGGTCGTGGAAGGTCACATGCTTACAATCGTGTCCCCACACTTCGGTCATGGCGGAGACAACCGCCAGTGGCCCGCCGGCATTCTTGAAGCGGGTGATGCATTCAGGCGAGGGCATGGTTACCTGCGTGGTGACATCCAACCCCACGGAAAGGTGATCTGCTACCGGCGTGCGATAAACGATGTTGGTGGCAAAAGGATCGCAGAAGGCATTCCACTCCTTGTAACCCTGACCGCGCCAGGGGAGGGGACGGGCGTCAAAGTGGCCGCACATCAAAACCAGGCGTTTGAGTTTGCGCGGGATATCAGGATCGAGCGCAAACAGTAAACCGAGGTTGGTCATCGGCCCAATAGCCAGCAGTGTGATTTCGCCAGGGCGGGCGTTGATTGTCTCCCATAGGAACTGCACGGCCGTATTGGCGGGAAAGTCGCTGGCGGGACGGTGATCGAAGCGTGACAACACCGCGGTCTGCGGCACGTTTGGTTGCACCACTCCGCCGGTGGTGATCCCGCAGGATGCGCCGCTGTGGATGGGGACGTCGTCACGGCCGGCGGCGCGGCACACGGCGCTGGCCAGGGCCGCGCGATCACGCGGGTCGCGGCCGGTTACGGCCGTGATGCCGACCAGTTCGCAGGCGGGCTGGCGCAGAAGATAGGCCAGGCAGACGGCATCGTCAATGTCGCTGCCGATGTCGGTGTCGAGCAGCACGGGGACTTTTTTGTTGGTCGTCATCAATGGAATCTTCCACGATTATTTTCCAAACACATCCTTAAAGACCCGCACGTACGTCCGGTATTGTTCCAACGAGCAGTCCGGCGGAATGCGATGATCCGGAAGGGGGATATAGCCGCCACGGTCGACGGCGGGCTTCAGCGATTCCAGGTGTTCACGAATGGCCCGTTCGCCGTTCGGGATCACGTGTTTGTCCACGCCGCCCATCATGCGCAGCTGGCTGCCGAATTTCTTGCGCAGCTCCACCGGACTCGCCTTCCAGGTGCCCACCTCGATCGGGAAAATGATGTCGATCCCCGAATCCAGCCAGCAGGGGATCAGTTCGTCCACCTTGCCATCGCTGTCGAGCAGCACATATTTCACGCCCATGCCGTGATAGAAGTCGACCAGTTGCCGGTAATACTTATGGTAAAACTGGTAGTAAGCCTTTGGCGAGAACAGCGGGCCGTTGTTGAAGCAGCAGTCCTCGTTCAGATAGACAAAGTCGAACTGCGTCTTTTCCAACACCGGCCGCAGCAGCGTCATGAAGTGATTCGCCATGGTGGCGATGATCTCCTCGTAGAGCGCGGGATCGTCATAGGCCAGGCAGGAAATGGCCTCCACGCCCAGCCACTCGCGCGGCCAGCCATACAGGCTTCCGCCGAGGAAGCAGGTCATGTGCTCGCGCTTGTTCAGTTCTGCAGCCTTGGTTTCCCAGTCGGGAACGCGGCGTCCTGGATCGGTGGGGTCCAGAAACTTCTTGAATTCGTTCCAGGCCGCACGGGTTGGCTTGAGCGCCTCCTCGAGATGCTGCGGGATCGAGGTTTCCAGCTTGTTCTCCTTGAGCACGGCGCCGAGGGAGGTGCGAACGATCCGGTACGCGTCGGTCTCTTCGATGATGGTGCGCTTTTCCGGTCCGCGCAGGGAGGGCCAGGTCGTGAGGGACCCGATTTTGGCCAGGTCATGGATGCCCCACATCCCGCTTTCCCAGTCCGGGTCCATGCCGGTGATTGCCGGAATATCGGTCAGTGGCGCGCCGTATTCCTGCGCCCAGCGCATTTCCGTTTCGCGCCAGCAGCCGAAGAACCAGACCGGCATGCGGTCCGTGGGCTGAAAATCCATGATTTGCTGAAAACGATCCCGATTATTCACGTCATGCTCCTTCATTCGGACACGAAACAAAAAAAGCTTACAAGGATCAGGCGCGCTTCTCAATGGACAAGACGGCAATATAATAGCACAATCCGACTATGACGTTGGCTTCCCCAACCAGCGGCGCCGCGCTGTGGCCGGTGCTACTGCCGCGGATCGATTTTGCGGGGCGCTTTGCGGCAGTGCGTAATGTTCCGTTTCATGCGCATGCCGGCGCGGAATTGGTGCTGGTCACGAAGGGCGCCTGCCAGATCGAAATCCGCAGCGAAGGCGCGCGGCTCTCCGGCTGCAGCGGCACGCTGTTTGTGCTGCCCGCAAATATTCCGCATAATCAGCGTACGCTACAATTCACCCGCACAAGTTTTGTGGTGTTCCATGCGCGGCCGGCGCAGTTCGATGCTGCTGCCCGGATCGTCCCGATCCCGGAGGGTGATCCGATCCACGCGTGGATGGATCAAATCTGCGATTTGGCGACCGAAGATGATCATGCGGACGGGCAGGTGGCCGGCGCCGTGTTGTTTGCCTGTCTGGAACGGCTGCAGGCCCTGGAGCATCGCGACCGGCTGCGGCATGCGCTGCCGACTGGACTTTCCCGCCTGATCGAGCAGTTGGAGCGCCAGGCCGCGGAGCCTTTTCGGGCGGATGCTGTCGCCCGCCGTGCCGGTCTGAGCGTCAGCCACATGAACTTGTTGTTTCGCAGGCATCTCGGATGTTCGCCGCTGCGTTATCTGCAGGAACGGCGACTCCACCGCGCCCGGGCACTGCTGCGCGGCACTTATGCCCGCGTGAACGAAGTCGCCGCGGTCTGCGGTTATGAGGACGCCAATTACTTTATTCGCCTGTTCACGCGTCAATTTGGCGTTTCGCCTGGCGTTTGGCAGAAAAAGGCCGGGCTGGAACAAGAAATAGTGTAGCTGCTGGCAACCGGACACGAAGGCAAGATGAGAAAGAAGGCCGCGCCGCCGCTTTACCACGCATCCGTGCGAAATGGCATGGCGGGCAAACCATCCTTGTTGAACAGATTGGCCCAGGCATGCGGAAAGTTCCAGGCATAGCGCACCGCGGCGGGTTTGCCGACCTTGTCGCAGGCAAGGACCACCGTATCGCCGTCAATCACGGCCTCAGCCCAGTAAAAAACCTTGTCGTCGCCTGCGATGGCAAACCCTTGCAGCTTGTCGCCATGCTTGTATGCCAAACCCTGCCCGACATGTGCAAATTCGATGCGAACCTTGTGGCCCTCGATTTTGTGCGCCAGATAAACAGGTCCGTAATATTCAATTTTTCTGCCGTAGACCGCGCCCAGCGCCACGCGGCAGGCGCGCGCGCCGTAACCGGACTTGTTGGTCGGGTGAACGCCGGAACCCAGATCGCTGGCGATGGCCATGAATACGTTTGCATATTGATTGATCCGCAGATGCTCTTCCGTCCCGGCAAACTGCCAGCCCGCGCTCGCCACCTTCTCCGGCAGCAGCGCGAAAGGTTCAGCCTTGTCGGTGACCGGATCCTGCGAGTCCCAGGCGCAACCGCCGCCGCTGGGTTTCTGGACCTGGATGAATGGGAAATCCAGCCCCCAGGCCTTGCGCCAGCTTCGGATTAGCGCGCCCATCATCACGGACTGGCTCACGCCATCGACTCCGCTTCCGCTTTCGCCCTGATCCCACAATACACCCCGGATCGCAAACGGCACAAAGGGCTGGATGTGGAGCGCATACAAGCTGCCCATCTCGCCATAATGGCACTCACCCGCCGGTACGGGCGGATTTGGCTTATCCGGCGTCTTCTTGCCCTGCTGCCTGGCGTCGGCCACATCTTTTTCCCATTTCTCGAGTGTCGCCTGATACTTCTTCATCGCATCCTCAAACGAATAGGTGGCCGCAAACCTGGCCACGGCCTGCTGGCAGGCTGCGTCGTTCTTGAAGGCTTCCCGGGCGATCCACCGTCCCGAGGGCGTACCGCCCACGGCGCCGAGCATCAATCCCACCGGCACATGAAGATCTTTTTGCAGCGGAACGCCAAAGGCGAATAATAGCGCGGAAAATGTCCCGTTATTTTGCGGCGTGGCCTCCCGCCACCCACGGTTTTTTTCCGAGGACGCAAAGCTGCTGGGGATGAAGCGTATTTTCGAATAGCCCTCAGTCGCCAATGCCGCGAGCACGGGGTCGCTCTTGACCGCAGCGCCCGTGCCCATCGCCATGTTCGATTGACCGGCGCCGAGCCAGACTTCGCCAACGAGAATATCCTGCAAGGTCAAGGTGTTGTTGCCGATGATCGTCAGGAGCCCCGGCGCACCGATGGGCTCGCCGAGTTGCAACGGGTCCAGCCGGACCATCCACTTGCCCTGCGCATCGGCCAAAATGGACTTTGCCTGGTCGCGAAATTTCACCGTGACTTTTTCACCGGGCGCAGCCATGCCCCAGATCGGCACCGGCACGCCCTGCTGCAGGACCATGTGATCGCTGAAGATGTTCGTCACCGCCACGTCCGCCCGTGCGAAGGCTGCCGCGAACGACAAAACCAATGACAGACTCGCGAGCACTGGCCGATCTTGAACAGTAGACATTTTCGATTTTTCCTATCATCTTTTGCTATCTGTGGCCAATAACTTGGAGCAGTGTTCTGCCTACCGAAAGATTATGCTCGTGCCGGTGACGACGGGAGATTTGTATTCGTAGCACCCGATATCCACGGAAGTGCCGATCACGCGGGGATTATTGCCGACGGGTTGGATGGCGCCGGTTTGATCCGTGGCGCCGGTCATCCACGGTTCGATGGCGCCATTGTCAATGCAGGGAGACCCTTGCTTCAAGCGGAAGTCGTAGGGGCTGCCGGACAGCAGCAGGTTAGTGCCGCTGCCGCTGCCAATGCTGACAAACAGCGGGTTGTTGGTGATGCAGGTCGTGAACGTCAGATTTGAAAAAAGGGAAGCTCCCAGATAACCGTTGGTTGGAACACAGCAGTACGAAAGATAGCCGGTTGCATTGGTGGCGAAATAAATATCGTTCGTTGCCGTACCGGAATAGTTCGAGTAGATCAGGCAATTCGTGAAATAACAGGATGTCGGATGAAATTGGCCCGTGTACGCCAGAACCGCGACGCCACCGCCGATATTCGCATTGCCGGCCTTATTCGCCGCGAATGTGCAACTGTCGATGACAACGGTGCCGCCATAGCCGCCAAAGGTCGACAATCCGCCACCCGCACCCGCACCCCCACTCACGATACTATTTCCGAAAAACCCGCAGTTGCGAATCGTCCACACATAGTTGGAGAGTGCGACAAGCACGGCACCGCCTGGCAATGCTTGTGTCCAGTTTCCGACAAAGAGACAGTTTAACAGTTTATTGGTGGGGTTGGTGCCGCCTAAACAAACTGCGCCGCCACCGCCGCCAGAGCCGTTCCCCATGATAAAATTGTTGGAAAATGTGCAACCAACGATTATTCTAGCGTTCGCGTCGTTCGCGCCAACAATCGCACCGCCTTGGGAAGCCGAGCCACCGTTCAAGAACGAGCAACCGTTGCCAACGAAAGTGCAATTGGAAATCGTACCGCCATAGAAATAAACGGCCCCGCCGGCAGCAGCGCCGGAACTGATATTCCTTGTAAAGGAGCAGTTGACCATAACTCCCGTTCCGCCTGTGCTACCACTGCGCCAACCACCGAACTGAATTGCCGAGCCCGTATTGGTAGAGGTGTTATTGGTAAACCCGCAGTTGGCGAGCGTGGCGTTGCAAAGCGCCGCTGCGCCACCATAATAGTTGCAACTGTTTGATATAAATGAGCAGCTGTCGACCAAGCCTTTGCAGTTGAAGTCCATGCCGAGCGCCGGGGACTGCCCGTTTCCGAGCGTGTTGCTGTTTCCGATAAAGGCGCATTTGTAAACCCCGACCGTTTGCGCGGCGGATTGAAACAGCAGGACGCTGTTCATGCTACCCCCGCCATTGGGGGGCATCATATTATACGTAAAGGTGCAGTTGGTGAAGACGCTGCTGTGCGCGGTGTTCAACAGGATCATTCCCCAAATCGTGCTGTTGGATACGACGGGAGAGTTGCTGCTGATGTCGCAGGAATCAAATGTCAGGGGGGCTGATGACGAAGACCGCAACAGCGCGCGGAAGTTGTTGTTCCGCAGGTAGCAATTGCGAAAGGTAATGTTGGAGCCATTGCCTGTGATGTTGATGACGGCAGTGGTATTGCTGCCATGCGTCAGGGTCAGATGCCGGATCGTGGTGTTGGTGGAGATGGCCAGCAGCCCAACCGCGTTGCCGCCATCCACGATCACGTCGCCGGCGTTGCCGGTGGCGCCTTGGATCGTCAGGTTGTTGGTGGCGACGGCGATCGGGGCCGCCAGGTTATAGGTGCCGCTGGTGATGTTGATCGTGTCATTTGGCAATGCATGGTAAGTGGCATTGGCGATTGTGAGCCACGGGTTGCCATAACTGCCGTCGCCCGTGACATCGTTGCCCGCAGGCGCCACCCACCAAATATTAGCCCATGCGGTCTCTGCCGCCAGGCAG
>Ga0316226_1004598_pt1 | contig 10925 bp, 10 predicted proteins | sample TBH18017metaG_FD_206009 | JGI IMG/M metagenome (GOLD analysis project Ga0316226, IMG submission 206009) | Freshwater microbial communities from Trout Bog Lake, Wisconsin, USA - TBH18017 | ecosystem: Environmental > Aquatic > Freshwater > Lake > Hypolimnion/Profundal zone | place: USA: Wisconsin... | reverse complement strand
CGGACTCGCTGGCTTCGGCGGTGGTCGTCAGCGTGTCTTCATCTTCCTCGTTGGTTTCGTCGGTGGGCGCAGCGGCGGGCTTGGGCGGCGCACCGGGGCTGCCAAGTTCCTGCTGGAGCCGGTGGCGGTATTTGCGTTCCAAAAATTCGCGGTGTTCGCGTTGCTGCCGGCGCGAGTCCTCCCATTCCTCGCGCTCGCGTTCGGGATCAAACTCATCGTCGTCAGCCCGGTAGATTTCGGCCATGTCACGCTCGAAGCGTGCCAGACTGTCCACGATGAGCAGGTAGCTCCATGGATGGCGCGCGGCGGCGATGAGTTCGCGAAGGCATTGGATAACTTCCACAAGCCGGTCAATGTCCTCGGGACGGCTGATGGTGACTTGTTCATAGCCGGCAGTGCGGGCGAACCGTTCCTGAACCTGTCCCCAGCCCTTGCCCAACAGGGCGGTCAGGCGACGGTTTATCTTGCGGGCAAACCAGAGATGTTCGGAATGACTCATTTCCAGATCGTCCCCCCAGTCCCGTTTGGTGCCTCCGCTGTCCATTTCGCTGTGGGGTTCGCCATCGCGCAGGAAAAGTGTCAGCGGCACCAGCGGACGGGGTTGGGCGGCGGCAAACTCGTCATCCCAAGCATTGAACATGGCGTTGAGCGATGCCAGTTCCGGGGGGACAATGTGGGTGGATTCAATGGCAATCTCATGCAGGCGCGCGGCCTCGGCGAGCGGGGTGAAATCCGGCGGCACTTCATGGCGCACCACCACGCGGCAAAGCTGCGGCATTTGCGCCAGCGGCGCGATGGTTGGATAATCGCCGCCGCTCAAGGTAAGATGCGTGAGATGTTTCAGGCTGGCCAGCGGGCTGACATCGGTGAAGTGGCCGTAAATTTCCAAGTTCAGCAGTTTGTCGTAGCGTTCAATCCCGCCAAGCTCGGCGGTGTTGTCCAGAATCAGGCGGCGAAGCTCTGGCATCACCGGCAGGTCGGCGACATTGCGGAGCGGCAGATTGTAGCCATTCCCGTGCTTGATGCTGGCGATGCAGACTTGCGCCAGATGCGGCACGGCTTTCAGCACATGAATGTTGCCTTGAAAATTAAATTCGCGGAGTTCGGCCAGCTTTTCCAGCCCGGTCAAATCCGGCCAGGGAGCGCCCAGCCACAATGACAACGACTGCAATTTGGTCATCTGTCCCAGCGGGCGCAAATCGCGGGCGGCACGATCCCAAAGATGCAATTTGGTGACCGCCGTTTGGGTCAGCAGGGGCGTCAGATCAAGGATTTCAGAAAAGCGTGTCTCGATGGAGACCAGCGGTGGGCAAAAATGGAGAAAAGCAAGGCTTCGCAATGGCCGGTCATCGCAGAAGCCAAAGTGCAACTGCTTGAGTTCGGGCAGGACTTCTTCGGTGTGTTCGGCGGACTCGCGGGAAAAGTGCGGCTCGTAGCCGGGGTCGAGCGAACGGGCTTGTTTGCGCAATCGGTCAGCCTCGTAATTGGCTTCGGTCTTGATGCCGTGCTTCTGGTTCCAGAGGCCGGCGGTCATTTCAATCAACAGTTCCGCCCCGAACCGTTCTTCAACCGAACGCTTCGGGTCGCAAGCCCAGTCGGCAAAACCTTTCGCACCGGCAATCATTGCCCTGCAATTTGCGCCGAACCCAAGGCATCGTCAATCCTGACTGTCAGGGCCCGTTCTGTGCTCATGCCCTGTTGGACGAGGAAACCGGTCTGCGCACAATTTGCCACTGCCACCGGCTTGGGCTACGTTCCAACATGAAAATAAAATACCTGTGGCCGCTGGCGGGACTCCTGTTGACCGGGTGCGTCACACGCACTTATACGGTCACTACGCCGCCGCCGGGGCCTTCTTTGGCGGATGTTCAATCCATGGTGCAGGCGCATGTCAGTGATCCGGTCATTGTCGGCCAGATCCAAAATTCCAGCGCGCGCTATGCTTTGACGGCCGGCCAAATCATCGCCCTAAAAAACGCCGGGGTCAGCGACACCGTCCTCAACGCCATGATCAACACCGCCAGCAAGCCGCCGGTTCAAGCCACCACCACGGTTGATCAAGGCAGTTATGTTTACCCGTATGTTTATGTCAATCCGTGGCCATGGGTCTGGTGGGGAGGCGGTCCCTATTATTACCGGGGCTATTACCGTGGCGGCTATTACTACGGTGGCGGGTATCATGGCGGCGGGTATTATCATGGACATTGAGATCCTCCGGCATCAATCTGGTGAACAGCCCAAAACGGATGGGTCGGCACAGATGTCCGGCTATCGCACGAGCGCAATCAGACGTTTGACCAGTTCCTGAGATTCAATTCATCGCAGTTTTCCCGGTGCAGAGTTTCCAGCTTCTCGGCACTTGGATTTGATCGGCTGCCGGGCTATGCTCGGCTCCACGGAACCAACATGACAATAGCCCTCGCCCGCGACCTAAAAATACTCCAAGCCCGCGCTTTTGACCGGGCGGAGTGGGCGGATGGAGTTCTTCGGCGTTACCATGCGGCCACTGAGAATCTTGACGACGCGGTGGTTCAACCGCTGCGCGGGCTTTATCAATGGATGTTCGTTCCCATCACGCTCTGGCCGTTTAATGTCCAGGATGTGCTGGAGGATTGCCTTGCGGTTCTGGAAAAGGGAAAACGCCTGAACGCCCGTCACCGGCTAATCATCGAAATGCTGCCGGAACCGCCCGACGAAGGCATCTGTGCGGCGGTGGCCGACCACGAGCTTCATGTCCAAAAAGGCGCTTACGAAAATCTGGTCAAAACCCAGGCAAAATATTCCCAAAACGAACTTGCCATCCGCAACGATCCGCAGCTCCGCCGCCAGTGGGCGCGCATCAAAGCCGCCTTCGATGTCCAAGCCTACTGCGACCACAAGGGCGTAATCCGTCGCACCATGGGCACCGAGCGCAACCTGCGCCTGTCGTTTTCCGTGAACCTGCGCCGCCGCGAAGATGCTTTTCATGCGGCGTTCGATGCGTTTTGTTTGCGGTGGAATCTCTACGGGATGCAGCATGACGAACCGCTCCTGCTTAAACTCACCGTCAACCTCATGCCTTACGGGACGATGATTCACATTCCCGCGTATTGGTCGTTTGATCCGAAGCGGGATATTCGCTGGGATGCCATCGCCAGCCTGCATCGCGTTCGCGTCCACGGACGCCAAGGCAACGCCCTTGCCGAAGGACTCACGGAACGGATGAAAGCCGCCGAGAAACTTCGCCACCTCGACAAAGAAGCCCTCCGGCTCGGCTTGAAAGGTGAAAAGAAACACGAGTTCCTCTGTGCCGGTCTTGGCTGGGTGGCCGGCACCAGCCCCAAACGCGTCAGCCGGCTGCGGGCGGAATTCAAGAACAAGCGGATGTTGGCGAAACTTAAGTAAATTCTCCGATTCGGGACAGGGTTTGGGGACATTCACTTCCTTTGTATGGGCGTTGAGACGGGTGCATGCTGTGACAAAAAGATCACCGCATGACAAACACACCTGAATTATTAAAGACTGCTACCAATCAACCTGCGCCAGCACCCGAGCCGCCAATACAAGCTGAAGCATTTTTTGAGTCCCCAAAAATCATATGCGATATCGCCAACGGGAATGCCTTCGTAGAAGAATACCGCAAACCGCATATCCCGGTAATGTCCGCTTTTGGGTGCGGGCGTTTGCATGTGTGCAGGTTATACGGGACTTGGGATTTGGACCGGATGGTCACCAAAAATGCTGGCACGATGTTCCGCTCAATCCGCAAGCTGTCGGCCAAAGATGCCAAAGCGCCCAAGAAGGAATGGGATGACCTTACTTTTAAGTTTGGCCCTCGCACATTCCTTTATGCCGACAAAGACCGGATTATTGGTTTTGCCGACACCGCCGATGAGGCGGAACGGTTGGTGGCAGATTTTGGAAAAAAATACCACAAACCAAAACCAGCCATCGAGACGGGCGGGGTGTTTTTCATGCTTCAGTTTGAGGGCGAAATCATACATGCAAGGGAAGTCTCTCTGTCATCCACCACCATCCTCAAGCCGGAAGCGTTGAGCCTGCATTACGGCGCCGGCAGCGGAGCATGGCATCAAAGTTATGTAGAGCGCCTTCGCAAGCGTTCGAATGGGTTGACAATCTTCGAAGGCAGGCCGGGCACCGGCAAAACATTCTATCTTCGTCACCTCATGGGTGAGCTCAAAGAATCACATCGTTTCTATTTTATCCCCACCGCAAGCATGGGGGTTCTTTCCAAGCCCGAGTTCATCGGCTTCTGGGCCGATCAACGGCTATACCATTCTGACAAAATGTTTGTCATCGTTCTGGAAGATTCCGATGGCGCACTCATGACTCGTGGCAATGACAACCGTGAACAGGTCAGCGCGCTCCTGAACCTTACTGATGGAATGCTGGCAGATTTTCTCCGGCTGCAAATCATCTGCACGATCAACTGTTCCGCCTCCGATATTGACCCGGCATTGTTACGTCCTGGTCGTCTGCTTTGTCATCGGGTCTTTGAACGGCTGGATTATGCCCAGGCGGCACGACTCGCTGAAAGTCTAGGGCGAAAATTGCTGCAAACCCGCGATTATTCCTTGGCCGAGGTGTTTGCCGGGGATGAGACAAATGAAAACCCACGCCAGCGCATGGGGTTTGCGGCTTGAAACGAAATGAAAGCACATCACAGCCCGCACTACCGTCAGGGCGACGTGCTCATTGAGCGTATCGCCCAGATACCAACCACTGCTGAAAAGCAGGGCAAATCCGCGCACATCATTTTGGCGCACGGAGAAGTCACCGGCCATCACCATGCGTTGGAGACAATAGATCCCTCTGATTGGTGGAAAGCAGGGGAAATCTCCACCGCCGCCGGGAAATCGACGGCACTTGCTGGAGAACTGTTCGTCGCGCTTCCCGCCGGCGGCGTGGTGACTCACCAGGAACATTCCGAAGTCGAACTCCCCCCCGGCAATTATCGTATCATCCGCCAACGCGAGTATACGCCCGCAGCTGTCCGTAATGTTGCGGATTGAACAACCATGAAAATCGAAATCTTAACGGCAGCGCAGCTGGCTTTAATTCCGCAGGTGCGTGATGAATGGGTGAAAGTCAGTTTGGACACCACGCCGATTGACCGCACGAAAGTCCTTGAAATTCTGGGCTGTCTATATCCGGTTGCCAATCGTCCAGCACCGAAGCATGTCATTTTCTTAAACAGCCCCGTTCAAATTACGCTCGCTATTGCAAAATTAGGAGATCCAACCCATTTGCAGAGTGATGACTACTTCGGGCAGGATCCAGCGGGAGTCATTAGCTGTAATATCGGTGGTGGAGTCCATCAAGAAGTCTCCAGCAAAATGCTACAACAAATGCCTGACAGATTTTGCCGCCAATTTAACTTCGAATACACTCGCATCGCACGCCATCTGGATTTGGAAATCGCCGAAAAGGTCGGCGATCAAATCCGCGCCCAATCGGGATTTATGGCGTGGCCTTTTGGCATTAATTATAGGCAGCTTGGCCATTCAATTTCCTGCTTGGATTTCATGGGCAGGCTGGGGTTTGATGTTTCAATGCTTACACCAACATTCGACCTAGCAAAAGCCTGTGGTTGGGCGGTTTTGTTTGGGGATTGGGCGTTTATTTCCGCCAAGCCAGAGAGTGTTCACCTGGATAATCAGGGGCAGCTACATAGCGAAACTGGGGCCGCCATCCGCTATCCTGACGGCTTTTCCGTCTTCGCCATCCATGGCGTTCGCGTGTCGGAAAAAATCGCGGTTTTACCGGCATCAATCACCATTACCGAAATAGAAGCCGAGCGAAACGCCGAGGTGCGGCGGGTGATGATCGGGCGTTACGGATCGGAACGGTATCTGATGGATACTGGGGCGAAAGAAATTCACCGGGATGATTTTGGTATTTTATTCCGCAAAGAAATCATTGGTGATGAAGCGCTGGTGATGGTCCAGGTGGTCAACTCCACACCGGAACCGGATGGCCGCTTCAAAGATTATTTCCTGCGTGTGCCGCCAACGATGGAGCGGGCAAGGCAGGCCGTGGCGTGGACTTTTGGCAAAGAGGAAAATGAATATTCACCGGCATTACAGACCTGAATATGAAAACCAAGAAATCAGGAATCATCACCGAGTTGAAGGCACGATACAAAATGCGGCTGGCCCGTGCCGCCGAACAACTGGCAAAAGATTATGTAAAGGGCAGGCACAAAAGTGGCCGTGAATATTTTTGGGTGGATGTCGAGCTGTTCCATATCTGGGCCTACCGGGTGCGCCGGGATTGGTATGGCTTTGCCTTGGGAAACGTTCCTTATGTTTGGAAAGACATGCTGAACGATTTCCTATTATGGCTGCAATCGCAATGCCCCGATTTTGAGATTCTTCAAGTAAAAGTCAAAATGCGTGGATTGAGGTTGTATATTGAAACCAACAGCCAGGATTCGGCGGTGAACAAGAGGGTTCGTATTGAAATCAAAAAACTGGAGGCATTGTTGAGCCTTGAAAATCTGCGCTTTTAACTCGCCTTTGAAATTACCGGTTGCGTCGCGTCCAAGCATCGCAATCGCCGGGCTGGCGAAAATCTGATTATGCGACTCCAGGTGTTCAGCGACCTACATCTCGAATTTGGCCGGTTTGAGCCAGCGCTCAAGCATCCTGATGTTGTGGTGCTGGCGGGTGATATTCACGTCGGGACGGCGGGGGTGAAATGGGCCAAACGATTTTTCCGGGATTGCCCGGTCATTTATGTGCCGGGGAACCACGAGTTCTATAACCATTCCATGCCGGATTTGATCCCTGCGCTCAAGCGTGAGGCCAGGGGCAGCCAGGTTCATGTGCTGGAAAACAATGTCTTCAAACTCAACGGTTTTGTTTTCCTTGGTTGTTCGCTTTGGAGCAATTTTCAACTTTGGCCGGACGCTCGCGAGGCCATGATGTTTGCCAACCAGGAAATGTCTGATTTCTGGCTGATTAAAAAGAAGGATGGCAACAAGTTATATTCCGCCGAGGACTCGGTAAAAAGACACACCGCGTCCGTCCGGTGGCTGCAACGGCAGTTCGCCCGCCATAATCCCGCCCACACCATCGTCGTAACGCACCATGCGCCGAGCCACCGGTCAATTTCACCGGAATATGCCGGTGATATGTTGAGCGCGGCCTTTGCCTCGGATTTGAATTCACTGATCCGCGCCAGTCGGGTTCCCTTGTGGATTCACGGCCATACGCATTACAACGTGGACTATAAAATTGGTGGAACGCGCATTTTCAGCAACCAGCGCGGTTATCCCAACGCGACAACGCGGTGCTTTGAACCCGGAAACCGGATTGAGATTTAATGAAACTCCTTTTCTCCGAACAAAACTCCGACTACGAAAACTACCAGTTTCCGTATGCCATCTGGGCGCTGCCGGAGGACGGCGAGACGCCGGCGGACATTTTTGACGCGGGCTTCCTGCCGTCGTCGCGCGACCTCGACCGGTTTTATCTGTGCCGTCAGGTGCGCGTGAATCTGGCGAAGTTTTCGCCGTCGTCCGAGAACCGCCGGATTTTTCGCAAAGGCGCGGGCATCGAGGTGAAGCTCGTGCCGCGCGCGAAGTTTGATTACACGCCGGAGCGCCGGACGTTTTTCAAGACCTACGCCGACATCAAGTTCGGCAAGGACGTGATGAGTTACGAGCGGCTGGATGCGCTGTTTGCCGCGCCGATCATATCGCACCTGCTCGTGTTCACGGACACGGAAACCGCCAAGGAAATCGGTGTCGCCACGCTCTATCTCGAAGGCAAGGCGCTGGCGTTTTACTACTACGCCTTCTACGACCTGAATTATTACGCGCGGCGATCGTCGCCGGATCGTCGTGCTCGTCAGCGATCACATCCTGCAACTCGAAGATGTCGGCACCACCGTCATCTTCGCCCGCCACTTCATTGAGCGAAAGCACGGCGGTTTTTCCTCTCAGCTGGGCGGCGCTGCCCATGACGTCGACACTGTTGGTGCCCATCGCGCGGCGGCCGGCCTTGCAATGTTGCAGCGTGTAATAGGCGAAGTTGCCGGGGGTGATCTTGCCCAGCTTGCCCTGAGTTTCAGCTCGGATGATCATTTTAGCGGCAATGACGGTGGCGTCCTGGATGAGTTCCTCGGCATCCTCGGCGCCGACGCAACGGACGGCGCGCGGAATTGATGACCGGAGACGGGGGATGACTTCTTCCTGCAATATCCAACCTGCTTGTGGGGACATATTGATTCCTTTCAGTGGAGTGGTTGATGGAAACGAAAAATCCCCGGCACTGAAAAGCGCCGGGGACTGAAAGGAGACATACGTCCCTATTCAACATTTATAGCACAAAAGGAGGGGCTATCGCAGAGGGGCAGGGCAGGGGACAGAGGATTTACGGTGGTAAATTTGCCGCCAAAAAAACCAAAATAAAATTGCTACACTTTTTGCTACACTTTGGCCTTTGGAATGAAATTCCAACCGGAGCGCGTTAAATGTGAGTTTCGACCAATAAATACAAGGTCAAGAATGTGTTTTGTGGAACGGTTTGAAACGCTTAAAAACTGCCGTTTTTTGATTCCTAAGTCTGGCGTGTCTGCCATTCCACCACGCGCGCCACTCACCAAGCTTGCGCCGCGCGCGCCGGAATCTCAAGCCGCTTTTGCAGCCTGACGTTGCACGCGGCGGCAAGTTCGTTTAGCTTCGCTCCATGTCTTATTTTGGCAAGTTGCATTTCCTTGCGCTGGCAGCGGTTTTGTTTGCGGTCAACGGCTGCCTGCCGTCCGATTCCAGCCCGCTGGACGAGGAGAAGGAGCCGCATTTCGTCCTCGGCAAAAGCCGCGTCAACGCGATGGATTATGCCGGCGCGGTCGAGGCGTTCGGCGAATCGTTGGAGGCCAACCCGCGCTCGGCGGCGGCGCATTTCCAGCTCGCCTGCCTGTTCGACCAGAAGGAATCCGACCCCGCCGCCGCGATTTATCACTATCAGGAATTTCTCCGGCTGAATCCCAAGGCCGACAACGCCGAGGTCATCCGGCAGCGCATTTACAGCTGCAAGCAGCAGCTCGCCGCCGACGTGCTGCCGCTGCCGAGCGCGCCCGCCGCGCAAAAACAACTGGAGGAGCTCGCCGAAAAAAACCGCCAGCTCCAGGACGAGAATGAAAAATGGCGCGCGTATTACGCCGCCCAGGCCGCGCAAAAAAATCCAACGCCGAATAATAATAATCCCGCGCCCGCCGGCAGCCCGACGCCGGATGACATTTCCCAGGCCCCGGCAAATCCGGCACCCAATGCGCCCGCCCCGCTCGCGCACAACACGGTTGTCAAACCGGCGAAGCTGCGCACCCACACCGTCGCCGCCGGCGAGACGCTGGCCGCCATCGCGCGCAAATCCGGCGTGAACCTCGCCGCGCTCGAGGCCGCGAACCCCGGCGTCACGCCCACAAAACTGCGCGTCGGCCAGCCCTTGAATCTGCCGTAATAATTTTTCCATGTCCGCGCGCCTGACTTTTTTCGCCATCGCCGCCTTCTGGGTGACGATGAATGTGCTGCTGTGGCGCGCGGAATACGGTTCGCACAGCGGCGAGACGCCGGTGCCGCTGGAACTGGTCTGGCGCAAAATTTTGACCGCGCCGGACGCGTCCTCCCTGAGCGTCTATCAGAACGGCGACCGCACGGGCTACTGCGAGCTGTCCACCAGCGTCGGCCAGGAGATGGCCGCGGTGGACGCCGACCGGCCGCCGCCCGCCGGCCTGGTCGGGCGCGCCGGCTACCAGATTCATCTGGCCGGCAACATCGCGCTGGGCGATTTCACCAACCGGGTGAAATTCGACGGGCGCGTAAATTTTTCCTCCACGCGCGAGTGGCGGGAAGTGGAGCTGAAGATCAGCTCGCACCAGACCGTGCTGGAAATCCATTCGCTCGCCACCAACCAGACGGTGCACCTGAAAATCAACGGTGCCGGCAGCGTGCTGGAACGGGATCTGGCCTTCGCGGACCTGCAAAATCCCGACGCCCTCGTGCGCGCGCTGATGGGCAATGTGGCCGACACGCTGTTCGGGGCGATGGATTTTTCGGATCTCACCGCCACCGCCGCCGCGCAAAAACTGGAATGGCGCGCGAGCCGCACCCGCGTCAAAATCGGCACGGAAGCCGTGCCGGTCTATCGCATTGAAACGAACCTGCTGGGCCGCAGCGTGCTGGTGGACATCAGCACGCTCGGGGAAATTTTGCGCGTGGAGCTGCCCGGGAACATCAGCGCGCGCATTGATGAATGGGGCAAACCATGATTGAACTCAGCCATCTGGTGAAAAAATTCGGCGACGTCATCGCCGTCAACGACGTTTCCCTCCGGCTCGCGCGCGGTGAATTTTTCGCCATGCTCGGCCCGAACGCCGCCGGCAAGACCACGACCATCAAGCTGCTGGCCGGCCTCATCAAGCCCACGTCCGGTTCCGCGCGCATCTGCGGTTTCGACATCCAGGCGCAGCCGCTCGAGGCGCGGCGGCGGCTGGCCTATGTGCCGGATTTTCCGTTTCTCTACGACAAGCTGACGGCGTGGGAATTTTTCCGCTTCACCGGCCAGTTGTTCCAGCTCGACGCGTCGCGCATCGGGAAAAACTCGCGCGAACTCGTCGCACGGTTTCACCTCGGCGAATTTATGGACCGCCCGCTCGAAGGGCTTTCGCACGGCACGCGCCAGCGCATCGCCATCGTGTCCGCGCTGCTGCACGACCCGGAAGTGTTCGTGATTGACGAGCCGATGGTCGGCCTCGACCCGCAGCACGCCCGCGTGGTGAAGGATGTCTTGAAGGAGCGCTCGCTCGCGGGCATGACCGTGCTGGTGTCCACGCATCAACTGGAGATCGCCGAGGAAATGTGCGACCGCATCGGCATCATCAACGGCGGCAAACTTATCGCCGTCGGCACGCGCGACGAACTG
>Ga0316226_1004595_pt1 | contig 10928 bp, 5 predicted proteins | sample TBH18017metaG_FD_206009 | JGI IMG/M metagenome (GOLD analysis project Ga0316226, IMG submission 206009) | Freshwater microbial communities from Trout Bog Lake, Wisconsin, USA - TBH18017 | ecosystem: Environmental > Aquatic > Freshwater > Lake > Hypolimnion/Profundal zone | place: USA: Wisconsin... | reverse complement strand
CCTCGATCAAGTTGCGCAGTTCCCGCACGTTGCCCGGCCACTCATGCCGCTTGAGCACTTCCATGGTCCGGTCAAACTCGCCCAGCGAAGCGATGGCGTCCGGACCGTGGAGGTCGGTGAGAAAGCGGCGGATCAGCAGGGGGATATCTTCGCGGCGGCGGCGCAGCGGCGGCAGTTCCATCTGCACGACCGACAGGCGATAGTAAAGATCCTCGCGGAAGCGTCCCTCGTTGACTTCGGTCGCCAACATGCGGTTGGTGGCGCAGATGATGCGCACGTTGATCTTGCGGATCTTGTTACACCCGACGCGGCGAATCTCGCGCTTCTCGAGCACGCGCAGCAGCTTGGGCTGGAGTTCGGGGCTGAGGTCGCCGATCTCATCCAGGAAGACCGTGCCGCCGTCGGCATTCTCGAAGGCGCCTTCGCGGTCCGCATTGGCGCCCGTGAAGGCACCCTTGACGTGGCCGAAGAGCTCGCTTTCGATCAGGTCCTTGGCCATGGCGGCACAGTCGATGACGATGAAGGGCTTGTCGTGCCGCGGGCTGTGGCGGTGGATCTCCTCGGCCAGAATCTCCTTGCCCGTGCCTGTTTCGCCGGTGATCATGATGGTGGCTTCAGTCGGGGAGTAGGTCTCCGCCACGTAGAAGATGCGCCGCATGGGCATGCTGCGTCCGAGCATGCCGCCGAAGTTCTCGTTGCGACTGAGCGGGATGTCACTGGCTTCCGGCAGGGGACAGAAGATCAGGCGGGTCTTGCCGAGTTGGATCTCGACGCCCGGGGTGAGCGAGGCCGAGGAGACCCGCACGCCTTGCACGACCGTGCCATTGGTGCTTTCCAAATCGCGGATCTGATAGCCGCCGGCGTCGATCGAAATCTCGCAGTGGCGCTTGGAGATCGTCGAGTCCTCGATGATCAGGTCGTTGTGCACGCCGGAGCCGAGGGTGAAGAGCTCCTTGTTGATCACAAACTCGCGGCCCTGCAGCGGCCCACTGACGACCAGCAGCTTGGTCTTATGAACGCGGAGCGTGGCCGCATCAGCATCCTGCGGCAGCACCAGGGTTTGAGCCTGCACGTTGCTGGTTGGTTTCTCTTCGTTCATCGTCGGCCTTGCCTGCGTTTCTGAGGCAAGAGAGTATAACGCCGCCAACCGGCCGGATTCAAGGATGCATGGCGAATTGCTTTGCCCGTCGGCTTCTGCCACACTATGGGACTATGGATTGCATGATTTTGCCATCGTTGCTGGCGGCCGATTCTGGTCATCTGGCCGACGCCTGCCGGCGGGTGGCGGGTTCGGGTGCCGATGCCCTGCACGTGGACATCATGGATGCCCATTTTGTGCCCAATCTGAGCTTTGGTCCCGACATCGTCGCCATGGCCCGCCGGAACGCGCCGGCACTGAAGCGGCACGTGCACCTGATGATGACGCAGCCGGACCTCTATGCCATGCGCTTCATCGAGGCCGGCGCAGCCACGGTACTGATCCACGTCGAAGTGTCCTGCGACATCGCCGCGACGCTGGCGGAAATCCGGACGCGGGGCGCACGCAACGGGCTCACGCTGAAGCCAGCCACGCCGGCCGAGTCCGTCTTCCCCTTCCTGGGGCAGGTGGACGAGGTTCTGGTGATGACCGTTGAGCCGGGTTACGGCGGTCAGTCTTTCATGGAGACCATGCTGCCCAAGTTGGCCGCCATTCGGCGCGAAGCCGACCGTCAAGGGCGGCCGGACCTGACGCTCATGGTGGATGGCGGAATCGCACTCGACAGCGCCGTGCGCTGCGCGGCGCATGGCGCGAATGCCTTTGTGGCTGGCACGTCGCTGTTCCGGCTGGACGACATGTCCGCGGGCGTTGCCGCCATGCGGCACGCGACACAGGATGCCTATGGACGCGCCTTGCGCGCGTAACGCGATCGGATGATCAGACGGAGCTTATGGACCAACGGATCGAAAATACTCGGAATTTCTGCATCATTGCCCATATCGACCACGGCAAGACGACGCTTTCCGACCGCATCCTGGAACTGACCAAGACCCTCGATCTGCGCCAGATGCGCGAGCAGACGCTGGATGCCATGGACCTCGAGCGCGAACGGGGCATCACGATCAAGTGTCACCCCGTGGCCATGCACTACACGGCGCGCGACGGTCGCGTCTACCGCTTCAACCTGATCGACACGCCCGGGCACGTGGACTTCTCGTATGAGGTTTCGCGCAGCATGGGCGCCTGCGAGGGCGCCATCCTGGTGGTGGACGCCGCACAGGGTGTCGAGGCCCAGACCGTGGCCAACGCCTACCTGGCCATCGAGAACGGCTTGGAGATCATCCCCGTCCTCAACAAAGTCGACCTGCCCGGTGCTGACATTCCCGCCGTCAAGCGGCAGGTGGAGGACATCCTCGGTCTGCCCATGGACAATCCGCTGCTGATCAGCGGCAAGACCGGCCTGAACGTACCCGATGTCCTGGAGGCGGTTGTCGAGCGCATTCCGCCGCCACAGACGCGCGGACTGGATGCACCGCTGCGGGCACTGGTGTTCGATTCGGTTTTCGATGAGTTCCGCGGCGTGATCACCTACGTGCGCGTGGTGGACGGAACGCTCCGGGCCGGCGACGCGGTGTGCTTCCTGGGCAGCGGCGTGGAGACCCAGGTGCGCGAGGTGGGCGTGTTCAGTCCGGACCAGAAACCGTTGCCTGTGCTCGAAGCGGGTCAGGTCGGCTACCTGGTCGGCACCATCAAGGACCCGCGCGAGATCAAGATCGGCGACACGATCACCACCACCAAGGAAGGCGCCACCGATCTGCTGCCGGGGTTCAAGGAAATCCGGCCGATGGTCTTCAGCGGGATCTACCCGGTGAGCACCGACGAGTACGAGAAGGTGCGCCAGGGGCTCGAGAAGCTGCACCTCAACGACTCCGCCTTCACCTTCCATCCGGAGAGTTCGGTCGCGCTTGGCTTTGGCTTCCGCTGCGGTTTTCTGGGGCTGCTCCATATGGAGGTGGTCCAGGAACGGTTGCGGCGCGAGTTCGGGCTGGACATCATCAGCACCCATCCCGGCGTCGTCTATCGCGTCCATCTCAGCAATGGCGAGATGCAGGAGGTGGACAACCCCGTGCATCTGCCCGAGATCACGCGCATCGACCACATCGAGGAGCCGATGATCAAGGCCACGATCATCTGCCCCAGCACCTGCATCGGTGACATGCTGCGGCTGATCATGGACCGACGCGGCGCGGTGCAGGCCACGGAGAGCGTCGACGCCAAGCGCGTGATCATGACCTGCAACCTGCCGCTGAACGAAATCCTGATCGACTTCCACGACACCCTCAAGAGCATCAGCCGGGGCTACGCCTCCATGGATTACGAGCCGTCCGGCTACCAGACCAGCGACATCGTGCGCATGGAGATCCTGCTCAACGGCGATGTGGTGGACGCCTTCTCCTGCATGGTGCACAAGGACAAGGCCGTGGCGCGCGGCCGGCAGATCTGCAAGGCACTGGCCGACACGATCCCCGCGCACATGTTCAAGATTCCCGTGCAGGCCACCATCGGACGCAACATCATCGCCCGCGAGGACATCCGTCCCTTCCGCAAGGACGTCACCGCCAAGCTCTACGGCGGCGATGTCACGCGCAAGCAAAAGGTCTTGAAGAAGCAGAAGGAAGGCAAGAAGCGCATGAAGGAGTTCGGCACCGTTCGCGTGCCGCAGACGGCCTTCATCGCCGTGCTGCGCGGCACGTCGGGGGATGACGAATGACCATGAACTTCTTTGAACGCCGCAAGCAACGCAAGCAACTGAAGGCCATGCTGCATCATGCCCAGGGGATGCGCAACATGCGGGAGGACGTGCTGTCAGCCGGCGATCTGGCCGCACTGGACGCCGCCATGGATGCCGGTGGCCGGGCGATCCGCCAGGGCAACGGAACGGAACTGGCGTCCGCAGCACAGAACCTGGGCGAGCGCATCGACGCCCTGACGCCGGCTTGCAGTCTTCCGGCGTGGCGCGAGAACTTTGAGGTGCTGGTGGTCGCGCTGGGCGTGGCCATGGCCTTTCGCGCCTATTTCTATCAGCCCTTTAAGATCCCGACCGGGTCGATGCAACCCACGCTTTATGGCATCAGTTCCGTTGAGCAGGCGACCCCGACGCTGATGGATCGCATGCCATTCAAGGTCGCGCAGTGGCTGGTGACCGGTTCGTGGTACGAGGAAGTGCGCGTGAGCGACAGCGGGCAGGTGATCGCGCTGGAAGCGGATGACTCCAAGCCCGGCTTCGTGGGCTTCGCGGTTGCCGGCACCGTTTACCACGTGCCCAGCGATGCCGTGCGCGAGCGTCATGCCCATGTCGTGCGCCCGGACCCCATGACCGGCCAGTATGTCGGATCGCGGCGGGTGGTCGTCGGGCGCGTGCTGGCCGGGGACGTGCTCTGGTCCGGCCGCGTGACCGCCGGCGATTTCGTCTTCGTGAACCGCTGGCTCTGGAACTTCCGCTGCCCGCACCGCGGGGAGGTGATGGTCTTCTCCACCACGGGCATCCGCGCGCTGCCGCAGGGCACCCATTACATCAAGCGCATGTGCGGCCTGCCCAATGAGACGCTGTCTGTCCACCCGCCGGAGTTGTGGATCAATGGCGCCGCGGTGCATGCGCCGCACGCCATCGACCGTGTGGTGCGCAAGCAATCGCTGGCTTCCGGCGTGCGTCCCTACGCCGGCTATCAGACGATCGGCGACATGCCCTTCGACAATCCGCGCGCCTTGCGTCATACGGAGGACTCCATCCGTCTTGGTCCTGATGAGTATTTCGCCATGGGCGACAACACCGGCAACAGCCTCGACAGCCGCTACTGGGGCCCTGTTCCCCAGCGCAATCTGCTCGGCCCCGCCACGGTCGTCTATTGGCCGTTCGCCTCGCCACGCTGGGGAGCGATCGAGTAGATCGTACGTATGCCACGCCTGCATTTCGCCATTGCTGCGGAAGCCTCCGCGTCGGGCGCCCGTGCCGCTACGTTTGAAACGCGGCACGGCCAGGTCCTGACGCCCGTCTTCATGCCCGTCGGCACGCAGGCCACCGTCAAGTGCCAGACTGTGGATACGCTGCGGGACTCCGGTTCCACGGTGCTGCTCGCCAACACCTATCACCTGATGCTCCGGCCCGGCGCCGGGGTCTTTCAGCAGTTTGGCGGCATTCACCGGTTCATGAACTGGGACCAGCCGGTGTTGACCGATTCGGGCGGCTATCAGATCTTCTCGCTGCCGCACGCGCGCACCATGGACGAGAAGGGCGCGCTCTTCCAAAGCTACATCGACGGTCGCTGGTTCCTACTCTCACCCGAGACGAGCATCGGCATGCAGAAGGCCATCGGCAGCGACATCATGATGGCGCTGGACCAGTGCATCCCGTCCACCGCCGACCGGTCCCTGGCTGAAGCGGCCATGGAACTCACGCACCGCTGGGCGGTGCGCAGCCTCGTGGCGCGCGGGGATTCGCCGCAGGCGCTCTTCGGCATTGTGCAGGGCGCCGCGTTTGCGGATCTGCGCGCCCGGAGCGCGGCGGCCATTACCAGCCTGCCGTTCGACGGCTTCGCAGTTGGCGGTCTGGCCGTGGGCGAGACCAAGGAGCAGCGTGAAGACCTGACCGCAGCCGCCACCGCGCTGCTGCCGCGCGATCGGCCGCGCTACCTGATGGGCGTGGGTACGCCGGTCGACATCCTCGAGGCGGTCCATCGCGGCGTCGACATGTTTGACTGCATCATCCCGACCTCGCTGGCGCAACGCGGCACGGCCTACACCTCGCAGGGGCGCCTGCATATGCGGCGCGGGTTCTACCGCCTGCAAGACCAGCCGCTCGACCCCGCCTGTGGATGCCCGACCTGCCGCTCGTATACGCGGGCCTACGTGCACCACCTGATCAAGGCCGAGGAAACGCTGGGGTGGCACCTGCTCGGGCAGCACAACCTCTACTTCTACCATCGCATGATGCGGGAGATCCGCGACAGTGTTCTGGCGGGAAGCTTCCTGGCCTACTATGGCGAAAAGCGCGAAGCCTGGGCGCGGGTGGATGGCGACGACGCGGAGGCCAGGCACCCGAAGTCGCGCCAGACGCGCCGCATGCTGTTGGGCGATTACGAGGTCCTGACCGCGCCGCAGGGCTATTCCAGCATCCGGCAGTGCAGTTCGGGCGAGGTCATGCACGCGGTCAGCAACCCGGTCGAAGAGGCGCGCCTGCTCTATATTGAGCAATCGCGCCTGGACGCGCGTATGCGCGCCGGGGGTGCAGAGACGCTGGTCGTCTGGGACGTCGGCCTTGGCGCGGCCACGAACGCCATGGCTGCGGTGCGCTGCATGGAGCAGGCGCTGGCCGCGCATGGCAGCGGACCCTTGCGCCCCCTGCACATCGTCAGTTTCGAGCGCGACCTCGATCCGCTGCGTCTGGCGATCCGGCATGCCGCGCGCTTTCCGCACCTGCATCACGCCGCGCCCAGCGCCATGCTGCGGCATGCGCATTGGGAGCATGCCTCCGGCCTGCTGCGCTGGACGTTGCTGGAAGGCGATTTCATGGAGCGCATGGCTCTGGCGCCCAGGCCGGATCTGATCTTCTACGATCCATTCTCCTTCAAGACCGACGGTCCGCTCTGGCTGCCCGAAACCTTTGCGCGCATCTTCCGTGTCCTGTCCGGCGGCCAGACGGCGTTCTACACCTACTCGACGTCAACGGCGGTCCGCGCGGCGTTGCTGTGGGCGGGCTTTCATGTGGCGCGCGGCGTGCCGATCGGTCCCAAGACCGAAACGACCGTGGCCTGCACGCAGCCGGCATCGCTGCAGGTCGCCGGTTGTCCGGCGGCACCGTCGTTGCTCGACCGTCAGTGGCTGGAACGCTGGGAACGCAGCGGGGCGAAGTTTCCGGCAGGACTGTCGCCGGATGAGCAAGACGCCTTCGCATCCCGGATTCGCGCGCATCCGCAGTTCAGCCTAAGTAGAGCCGTTGAACCGCAACAGAGCAGGTCCACAAAACATTGGTTATTGGCGTTTGTTGCCACCTAAAAAACAGAGAGCGCCGCTTCCGTTTCCGGAACGACGCTCTCGCGTGGCCGACACAACGGCCGCAATTCATTGCTGAAGCGGTTACGCCTTGAGGACACGGCGGCGCAGAGCAAGCACGGCGATACCCAGACCAAACAAGGCGAAGGAGGTCGGCTCAGGAACTGGAGCCTCCTCGAGCCCGTGGATCTCACCCAGCCCGCTGTTGACAGCCTGTGCGGGATCCTCGAATTGCTCGGAAGAGCCCTCAAGAGCAAAACCCGAATTAAACAGCCCATAGGTGCCATTCGCTACGGTATAGCCAAAGTAGTATGTCCCCGGGCCCAACGAGGCGGTTGCAAACGAGATACCACTCCCCCCCTGCTCATCCGCAGCAAAACCGGTTGGCGCTCCGATAGTTCCATCTGGCGAAAAGGGAGCCCTAAACGCATAAATCACCGGCGACGGTGCACTGGCTAATCCGCTTCCAACACCGAGGGTCTGGCCCAGGCTATCGCGCGCGTAGATGGAGAGGGGAGTAATCGCTTTTGACGTATAGAACTCAAAACTCGACAGCACCTCACTCGCCCCGACAACGACGCGGTATTCCACATGATCCGTCGTGATGGAATCCGTCAAGTGAGCGCCCCCGAAATTGTTATATACCTCGTACGCGTGAGTGCCACAGACGCACCCCAGCACCAACGCCGCAGTCAGCATCGCCTTCAGGTGCTCTTGAACTTGCCGCAGCAGGACGCGGGCCTCCTCGGTCTGGCCCGCCCGCTTCAGGACGCGCGCCGCCGTAAAGGCCACCTGCCAATCATCGGGGGCCAAGGAACGGGCACGGCCCACGACTGCTTTCGCCGCGTCCGTCTGACCCTTCTCAAGCAACACGTCCGCCAGCGTGTCCAGAAACGGCACGCTCTTGTCGGCCTTCGCGACGGCCTGCCGTGCGGCCATTTCCGCCTCGACCAGCGAACCTTTCTTGCGCAGAAGAACGGCCAGATTGTTCCACGCCGTCGCCGTCGCGCCTGACGCGACGCTTTTGCGCAGATGCCACTCCGCCGCCTCAAGGTCCCCGCGCACGTCCGCCTGTGTCCCCAGGGCCAAGTGCGCGCGGGCATTGTCGCGGTCGGCCCTCAGCAGGTCACCCGCATCCTTGCTGACGCTGGCGGAATCACCCATGGCCAGATCCAATTCCAGAATGACTTCCTGCACCTCAAGCTGTCCGGGTTGCAGGGCCAGCGCATTACGGTACGCGTCGCGGGCCGCGCCGTACGACGCCGGACCCTTGGCGCAGGCAACGGCGCCGCGGACCTGATAGACAAGGGTGTTCGGTTGCCTATTCACGACCGCCTCCATCTTCGGCAGCACCTGGAGCTCCACGTCAATGGTCCGCCCCAGGTAGATCATGGCCACCGCGAGTTGAGCCCACGCGTCGAGGTATTGCGGCTTCTTCTCCGTCAGCTCCCGCATGCGCGCGCAGCAGGCGTCGTACTTCCGCTCGGCGATCTCGATCCGCGCCGCCGTCAGTTCCAGAATCTCCGCGCCGACACCCGACCTTCGCGCTTGATCGAGCCAGTTACGGGCCTCCGCTGGGTCGTCGCGGAGAAGCGCCAGATTCAGCATTCCCAGCAGGGCGGGCGAGCTATCTGGCTGGCTTTTCAATAAGGCGCGGAAATCGGCCTCGCTTTGCACCGTATCGTGCACGGTCAACCTGATTTGCCCCAGCGAGGTCTTAAAGTTCATACGGGATTTCTGGTCTTCCGCCAAGGCGGCTGCGCGCCCGAGCAACCCTTGCGCGAATCCGTATTGCCCGAGGCGCGCCCATGCCGCACCGACGCTGGCCAGCGCCTGCGGCGAGTGGATCTGCCCACAGGCGCGGACAATCTCGAATGTTGCCGGCTGGCGCTTGAGGTCCGCGAACGCGGCCTTGACAGACGCCACCAGCTTCTCTTTCGCCTCCGGATGCACCCCGCCTTGAACCAACTCCATCTGGTTCAGTTTGGCGCTCAGGTTATCCGGCTCCAGAACCAGCGCCTCCTCCAAGGCGTCATAGGCCTCTGTCGGACGCCCCAGCTCGGTCAGCGCCACCCCCAGATCGTTGGCGACGAGCGACAGATGCCTCCGCAGCAGATGGCGCCACAGGTCGGCAGGATCGCGCTCCTCCCTGGCCGCAGGCAACACCTGGCACATGCGCTTCCAGAACGCGCGGTGCTCCTCCAGCAAAGGCCGGCTCCGCAGACCGTCCGGCGAGCGGGCTGCCAGAAACAGAAAACGGTCCGGGCAGACGGTCAGCCCGGCCTCCGTCCAGAAATCGGGCACGCCGTACAGCGCGAGCGCCTGATGCGCGTCCGGCTCAGCGGCCAGCCACTCGCGTACGAAGGTTCCCACGCCGAGACTGGCCGCGTTGAGAAGCCGGGCGCGCTCGGCCTGCATGTGGGGGTCGGCGGCCACCCACTGGCTCAGCTGGCGCACCTGTCGCGCATCGTGATCCGCAGCCAGATCCAACACCCGCAGCGTGCGACCCTCCGCGGCGGCGAGCGCGGCGAGGTGATTGTCCAGCAGGCCGTCGGTCACCAGCCACGTGCGTCCGCGCAGCTGGTCCAGGATCTCCTGCGCGCACCGGTCGGCAAACGCTCCCCTCCGCCCGTCGGCCCGGAGTCCGTTGCCGACCGCGGCACCGACCAGCAGGACTCCCATGAGCGCACAGACCGACATGGACGACGGTTTCTTCAGGCGGGCGAACTTCTTGAGGAACTTCAGCCGCGCGGCCGATTCGTTGACCACAGGCCCCAAGTCGATGGCCACCCGCACAGCCAGTAGGCGCACACCCATCCGCCCAGCATGGCAAGAAAAGCCGCTTCCAGCACCGGCAACCATCCTGCCCGCACCCATTGCGGCCACGGCGGAATCGGCGCGTTGAACTGCGTCATGAACACGATGATCACGAGGAAGAGGTGGATGGCGTCCGCGCGGAAATTGCGTTTCAGGAGCAGGCGATCCCAAAAACCCAGTTGGAACGCCAGCCACGGCAGCACGACCATCAGCAGGATGAACGGCCAGCCTGGCATCGGCAGATCGCGCGCCACGTCCGTGATCTGGCTCTTGATGACCTGCCGAAGTGCCTGCGCCCAATCCATGGGGACGCCCCACGACAGGCCGGCGACGTGGGCGAACTGCCAGCTGGACAGAACATACGAGGAGGCGCCCAAGAGCCCCATCGCCATCAAACCCGAGCACAGGCGCAACCGCAGGCGGTGGTGCCAATAGAGCACCGCGATCACACTGCCGATGAAGAAGGGCTCGAGCACCAGAAACTGGGCCGACTCACACGCCCCGAGACCGCAGAGGAGGGCCAGCGCATGCAGATTCCGCAATTTATGGCTGAGCAGGTAGTTCTGATAAAGTGAAAACGCGAGCAGCACAAGCAGCAGGTCGAACGTGCCCGGCTGAAACCGCGTGGCCGCACTCCAACCGGCCAGGCTCGTACCCAGAAACACCGACGCCACAACACCCGACGCGATGGACACAAGGGAAAGTTTCTTCCCATCGTCCTCCGCCGCGGCAGGCTTGATCCGGGAATAAACCCAGCGCGCCACAAACTGACACAGCAAGGCGGCCGCACCTGCGCCGTACACCGCGCTCGAGACATTCAGCCACCCGACGTGACTGCCCAAGGGAATGCGGGACCAGAAGACGGCACACAGCCGCCACAACGGATGCGCCGCGGAATGCCAAGGGTTCAACCCGAGCGCGGCTGCGACCCACTCTGACGAAACGCCAGGGTACATCCCGCGACTCAGCGTCAACCCGTAAAGCACAAAGAACGCGCCCCCCACGGCAGCCATCGCCATCGACAGCCCCCCAGGCGTGCCGCAAGGACTGAATTGCCTCTTCGTCAAGTTCATCTCATCCATCA
>Ga0316226_1004583_pt1 | contig 10948 bp, 9 predicted proteins | sample TBH18017metaG_FD_206009 | JGI IMG/M metagenome (GOLD analysis project Ga0316226, IMG submission 206009) | Freshwater microbial communities from Trout Bog Lake, Wisconsin, USA - TBH18017 | ecosystem: Environmental > Aquatic > Freshwater > Lake > Hypolimnion/Profundal zone | place: USA: Wisconsin... | reverse complement strand
GCGGCGCCGGCGTGGGCAAGACCGTGCTGATCATGGAGCTCATCAACAACCTGGCCAAGGGCCACGGCGGCCTTTCGGTGTTCGCCGGCGTGGGCGAGCGCACCCGCGAGGGCAACGACCTCTGGGTGGAAATGATGGATTCCGGCGTCATCAACAAGGACAACATCGCCGAGTCCAAGGTGGCGCTCATCTACGGCCAGATGACCGAACCTCCCGGCGCCCGCGCCCGGGTGGCCCTCACCGGCCTCACCGTGGCGGAGTACTTCCGCGACACCGAGGGCAAGGACGTCCTGCTGTTCATCGACAACATCTTCCGCTTCACCCAGGCCGGCTCCGAAGTGTCCGCCCTGCTGGGGCGCATGCCTTCCGCCGTGGGCTACCAGCCGACCCTGGCCACGGAGATGGGCGAGCTGCAGGAGCGCATCACCTCCACCAAGAAGGGCTCCATCACCAGCGTGCAGGCGGTCTACGTGCCGGCCGACGACTACACCGATCCCGCGCCCGCCACCACCTTCGCCCACCTGGACGCCACCACCAACCTGTCCCGCGAGCTGTCGGCCCTGGGCATCTATCCGGCGGTGGATCCCCTGGCCTCCACCTCCCGGCTCATGGATCCCCGGATCCTGGGCGAGCGCCACTACAACACCGCCATGCGGGTCAAGGCGATCCTGCAGAAGTACAAGGAGCTCCAGGACATCATCGCCATCCTGGGCATGGACGAACTGTCCGACGAGGACAAGCTGGTGGTGGCCCGGGCCCGCAAGATCCAGCGCTTCCTGAGCCAGCCGTTCTTCGTGGCCGAGACCTTCACCGGCATGGCCGGCAAGTACGTGAAGCTCGAGGACACCATCCGCAGCTTCGGCGAGATCTGCGATGGCAAGTGGGACCACCTGCCCGAACAGGCCTTCTACCTGGTGGGAACCATCGAGGAAGCCGTGGAGAAGGCGGAAAAGCTGGCCCAGGCCTGAGGCAGCCATGACCGATTCCATCCTCCTCGAAGTCCTGACTCCCGAACGCCGGGTCTTCTCGGCGCAGGTGGCGGAGCTTCAGTTCCCCACCGCCGACAAGGGCTACTACGGCATCCTCCCCGGGCACACGCCCCTCATCACGCCCGTCGGCGCCGGGCTGGTCAGCTACACCCTGGAGGACCAGAAGCACTGGCTCACCGTGTTCGGCGGTTTCGCCGAGGTGGGTCCGGACCACGTCACCATCCTGGCCAGGGTCAGCGAGACCGTGGACATGATCGACGTGGACCGGGCCGAGGCCGCCCGCCTGCGCGCGCTCAAGCTCCTGAAGGATGCCCAGACCGAGACCGACCTGGACCTCGCCCAGGCCCGGCTGGAGGCCAGCCTCATCCGCCTGACCGCGGCCGGCCGCCCCGGCGGCCACGGGTTCTGAGGCAACGCAGGCCGCCGAAAGGCGCGTGACCCGAGGTCCTGTCCGCCTTTTGGAGCGTCGCCGACCATGCCGCCCGGAGCCACCGAACCCCGCCAGCCGGCCCCCGCCACCGGGGTCCGGCGCCGGGCCTGGGCCTCCTGGCTGCGGGCGGCCCTCCTACTGGCCTGTCTCGGCGGTCCGGGCCTCCGGGCCCAGCCCCCCGCCCCGGAGACCAGCCAGTACGCCCACGAGTCCTGGACCCACAGCTCGGGCCTGCCCCAGAATTCCGTCACCTCCATCGTCCAGACCCGGGACGGCCACCTGTGGTTCGGCACCCGCGAGGGGCTGGTGCGGTTCAACGGCGCCGGGTTCAAGGTGTTCGACCACACCAACCTGCCCGGGCTGCGGCAGAACGACATCCGCAGCCTGGCCGAGGGCGCCGACGGCGCGCTCTGGATGATCACCTCCGGCATGGGCCTGGCCTGCCTGAAGGACGGCAAGCTGCGCGGCTTCACCATGGCCGACGGACTCCCGGACAACAATCCCAACATGATCTGCTGCGACGGCTCCGGACGCCTGTGGGTGGCCACCAGCCACGGCCTGGGCCTGCTGAAGGGGAGCGGGGACTCCGGCTTCTGGCTCCCGGACACCTGGAACCACCGGAACATCCGCGCCCTCTCCCTGGATTCCATCGGCAACGTCTGGATCGGCACCGAGGACGGGGACGTCTACCGGGCCTGGGGCGGCGATCCGGACCGGGCCGAGCTGGTCGTGCGCGAGCCGGGCCGGGCGATCACCGCCATCCACCGGGACCCCGACGGCTCCCTCTGGCTCGGCACCAGCCCCGGGGGACTGGTGCGCTGGGAGCAGGACCGGGTCACCCTGCGGGTGCCGGCCCCGGAGGTGACCGCGATCCTGCATGGCTGGGCCGGGGCCGTGTGGGCCGGGACCCAGGGCGGGCTGCTGCGGGTGGACGCGGCCGGAGCCCGGCCCTGGGGCGGCGTCCTGGACGACGCCCAGATCCTCTCGCTCTGCCGGGACCGGGAGGGCAGCCTCTGGGTGGGCACCGCGGTGTCCGGCCTGCACCGGTTCTCCCTGGGCCGGGTCACCCCCATCGGCCGCCCGGAAGGCCTGGCCGGGGACTCGGTGCGCGCCATCATCCAGGGACCGGACGGCCGCACCTGGATCGGCAGCGATGGGCAGGGCCTGGACATCCTGGGCCCGGCCGGAATCGAGCACCTGGGCACCGCCGACGGCCTGCCGGATGGCCATGTGCGCAGCCTGGCGGTGGACCGTTCCGGCCGGGTCTGGGTGGGCACGCCCAATGGCCTGGCCAGCATCCAGGCCCGGCGGGTCCGCCGGTTCGGGGTGGCCGACGGCCTGGAGCATCGTTCGGTGGTATGCCTGCTGGCGGACCGGGAGGAGAACCTCTGGATCGGCACCGCCGATGGCACCCTGCACCGCTGGGCCCATGGCGACCCGGAGCGGGCGACGGTCTGGCGCGGGCGGATCCGGCAGCCGGTCCGCTGCCTGTTGGAGGACCGCACCGGGGCACTCTGGGTGGGCACCGACGGCGATGGCCTCTACCGGTACCAGAACGGGCATTTCGAACACTACGACCAGGCCGCCGGACTCAAGGCCACGGTCATCGCCAGCCTGCTGGAGGATCCGGGCGGCCAGGGACTCTGGATCGGCAGTGCCGGCGACGGCATCTTCCTCTACGCCGGCGGGCAGTTCCGCCAGATGACCAGCCAGCAGGGCCTGCCCGACCATTCAGCCTTCACCTTCCGGGACGACGGCCGCGGCAACCTGTGGATGACCAGCCACAAGGGGCTCTGGCGGATCGCGCGGATGGAGCTGCTGGCCTGCATGGAAGGCCGGCTCGCCGCGGTCCAGCCGCTGTCGCTGGGGCCGTCGGATGGGCTGCGCAGCCCCGAATTCAGTGACGGCTGGCCGGCCTCCTGCCAGTCCCGGGACGGCGACCTGTGGTTCCCCTCGATCCAGGGCGTGGTCCGGCTGAACCCGGCCCAGATCCAGCCCAGGACCGCCCCGTTCCCGCTGATCCTCGAGGAGGTGGTGGCGAACGGCCAGGACCTGCCCCAGCCCGCCCCGGGCCAGGTCCCGGTCTACGGCCCCGGGCTGCGCCGCTGGGAGTTCCGTTACGCCGCCCTGACCTTCCTGGGCGCCGGCCTGCAGTTCCAGTACCGGATGGACGGGCTGGACCGGGAATGGATCCCGGCCGGCACCCGCCGGACCGCCTACTACACCCACCTGCCGCCGGGCAGCTACGCCTTCCAGGTGCGCGCCCGGGCCAGCGACGGGACCTGGAGCGGGGTGCCGGCGGTCTACCCCTTCGAGGTGCGGCCGTACTTCTACGAGACCGTGCCCTTCTACCTGCTCCTGGTGCTGAGCATCCTCCTGGCCGGGGCCGGGCTGCAGTACCTCCGGGGGCGCCGGCTGCGGGCCCGCAACCTGCACCTGGAGAACCTGGTCCAGGTCCGCACCGCCGCCCTGGAGGACGCCATGCAGAGCCTCATGGCGGCCAGCCTCACCGATCCCCTCACCGGGCTGTGGAACCGGCGCTTCCTGACCGTCTCCATGCCCGAGGACGCGGCCCTGGCGATCCGCAACCACAGCACCGCGCCCGACGGCAGCCGCCCCTGGGTCGCCCTGGACCTGCTGTTCTTCATGGTCGACCTGGACCACTTCAAGGCGGTGAACGACCGCTACGGCCACTCCGCCGGAGACAGCGTGCTCATGCAGATGAAGAGCCTGCTGGCCGAGTGCACCCGGGAATCCGACGTGGTGGTGCGCTGGGGCGGCGAGGAATTCCTGGTGGTGGGCCGGAGCGCCAGCCGGATCGAGGTGCCGCGGGTGGCCGAGCGGATCCGGGCCGCAGTGGCCGACCATCCCTTCGAGCTGGGCGACGGCTCGGTGATCCGCTGCTCCTGCTCCATCGGCAGCGCCGCCTTCCCGTTCCTCCCGGCCCACCCCGCGGCCCTGGACTGGGAGAAGGTGGTGGGCCTGGCCGACGGCTGCCTCTACGCCGCCAAGCGGTCCGGCCGGAACGCCTGGGTGGACGTCACCGCCACCGACGGCTTCGGGCTGGAAGACCTGGGGGCGGACCTGGCCCTGCGGATCCCCCGGCTCCTCGCCGAGGGCAAGCTGACCGCCCGGACCAGCCTGGCCGATCCCGCCCGGATCCAGTGGGCCGCCCCGGAGGAGCCGCCCAGGCCGTCGATCAGTCAGGAGACCGGAGATTGAACCCAGGGAACCTTTGAAATATATGTTTCATCCATGGAGCCATGGGAATTGCCCCATGCCCGGAGATGCGACCATGGTTCATTCCATCCAGAGGACCGGTGTTCTGCTTACCCTCGCCGTCCTGGCCCAGGCCTCGCTCCCGCTGGCCGCCGGCCTGACCTCTTCCCGGCCGTGCCAACGCAAGCGCCAGACCGCGCTCGTGCTTGGGGGCCTGGCCACAGCCCTGGCCCGGGCGGGAGCGGCCGGCATCCCCGCCTTCGACCCGGCCCCCCTGCCGCCCCGGGCCGAACCGGTGGCTGGGCGCCTGGTCCCCTGGATCGACCTCGGGCTGGCCGAGCCGGCGGGCGCCGCCCCGACCCTGCTGGAACGGGCCCAGGCCACCTATCCGGGGAACGCCTGCCCCAGCCAGAGGCGCACCCTGGCCGGCGAACAGCCCGCCCATTGCAAGGCTGCCCTGCCCCTGGACCCGCCCCTGGACCAGGAGGAATCGACCCGGGTGAGCGCCTCGCTGGCGCAGGATTTCATGAGTCAAGAATATGATCTTCATGCCGACATGGCCGTACTGAACCTGGAGGATTGCGTCTGCCGGGCCCTCTGGGCCGACTCCGGGCCGTCCCTGCTGGAGCGGCTGCGCGAGACCCGGGGCCGGTATGAGGCCCTGGGCCGGGACATCGCCGACTACCGCGCCATCCGGCAGCGGCTCTGGGAGCAGATGGACGAGGTCATGAGCCGCTGGGACGAACCGGGTGACTTCGAACCCACCCCCGCGGAGGTGCCCTTCAGCGTCCGGCTTCGCATCATCCACGATGGCCTGGAGCGGATGGAGCGGGCCCGGACGACCTACCGGGAAACCGTGGTGCCCCTGCTGGTCGAGCTGAAACGCAAGGCGCCCAAGGCCAAGGCCGAGCCCGAGCGGGAGGAGGAGCACCGGCAGTCGTCGACGCCGCCCCGGCAGCGCCGGAGCGGGCCGCGGGTCACCAGTTGAACAGCGCGTCCTGGGCCAGGAGGTGGATGCGCGGGTCGCCGATGGCGGCGATCTGCGGCAGCATGATCGGGCGGTCCCCGGGGGTCAGGTGGTAGATCCCCACCGCCGCCTTCGGCTTGAGCTTGCGCAGTTCCCGGCCCAGCTTTTCCGGAGTCAGGTGCTTGGAGGCCTCCGCCAGCCAGGCCTGCTCGTTGGGGAAGCTGGCCTCGGTGATGAACAGCTTCAGGTTCTTCGTCCGGTTGGCCACTTGGTAGATCTGCTCGGTCTCGGCGGTGTCCGAGGAGAACAGGAAGGCCGAATGGTCATCCTCCACCAGGTAGCCCACGCAGGGCACCAGGTGGTTGACCGGGATCGGGGTGATGCGCAGGCCTTCCAGCTCGTAGGTGGTTCCGGGCAGGATCTCCGAGAAGCGGATGATCGGATTGTCCGGGCTGGGGATGACCGAGAAGTCGGGCCAGAGCTCGTCGTTGAACAGGTGCCGGCGCAGCGCGTCCAGGGTTTCCGGCAGGGCGCGGATCTCCACCGGGACGTCGGTGTGGCCGAAGATGTTCTTGGTGAAGAACGGCAGCGAGCAGATGTGGTCCAGGTGGGAATGGGAGATGAAGATCTGCCGGATCCCGATCTGCTCCCGGACCGAGAGCGCCTGGGTGAGCGACCCCGCGTCGATCGCCACCACGCCGTTCACCAGCAGTCCGGTGAGCCGGTTGCCTTCGGCTTCCCCCCCGGAACACCCTAGTATGCGAAGCTCCATGCGACCTCGGAAAGCTCAGGACATCAGAAGCGGATGCCGCCGTAGAGGGCGACCTGCAGCGAAGGCGCCATGGCCTTGCGGAAATCGTCGGTGGTGGTGGCGGTATCGCTGCTGCTCAGGGGCACCGCCACTTCCAGGCGGACGAAGGGGCTGACCGCCGGGGCGGGAATGGCGAACCCGACGCCGGCCTTCACCCAGGGCCGGGTCAGGGTGGTGCTGTCGGAGCCGGTGGCGGTGGAGGTGGTGAGCTTCTCGGAGCGCATGTCCAGGCCCGCGTGGAGGTCCAGCAGCAGCTTCCAGTCCGCCTGGACGCCGATGGCCAGGTACTGGTTGCCGTACTTGCCGCCGGTGGGGCCGTTGAGGTCGGCTTCCGACTTCGGGTGGTAGGTGACCGCGGCGCCCAGTTCGGCCACCTTGAGGTCCAGGAAGGTGTAGGCGGCCCGGAAGCCCAGGCCGCTGGGGCTGGCCGCGTCGTAGCGGCCTGTGGCGAGCCCGGAGCCGGCGGTCCCGAGGGTCTGCGCCTTGCCGATCTCCTTGTCCAGGAGAAGCCCGAATTCAGTGGCATGTGCGGGCACGAAGGACAGCCCCATGAGGACCACGGCCGTGGCGATAGGTTTTTTCATGGCGGGCTCCTGCACACTTCGAGATGTCTAATATTCGTAGCTATGGATGCCAAGGTCAACCTCCTTTGCTAATCTCGTACCATGCGCGCTCAGCTGCTGTATCTTCTGCTGGACGAATTCGACCCCGATACTGGTGAACTGGCCCTCCGGGTCCGGGTGGACGGCGAGTCCCCGGCCGAGGTCCGGTTCCTGCGCCTGAAACTGCACCTGGGCCGGTCCGGCGACCCGCTCCAGCCCCTGCGCCGGGAACTCCAGACCCATGTCCAGATGCCGATCCCGCAACTCTGGGACCGGGGCCTGAAGATCATCATCCGGGCCATCGAGGACGAGCTGGCGGCCGTGGACGGCCGGAAGAGCAACCGCTACACCTGGGTCCAGACCCAGCTCCTGCATCCCACCGACGAGCGCCGGAGCACCCTGAACCACCCGGTCGCCCGCCAGGCGGAGGTGCTCTGGGACTGGGCCCAGCGGGCCGACAAGGAGGGCGACGTCCCCCACGCCATCGAGCTGCTGGAGCGCATGCTGCTCCTGGCCCCCCAGCACAGCTCGGGCCTGGCCTGGATGTGCTCGCTCCTGCGCCAGCAGGGCATGGTCGAGGAGCTGGTGGACTTGGCCGAACGGCTCCTGCTGGTGAGCCCCGGCAACCTCGAGGTCCTGCTCCTGCGGGGCGAGGGGCTGGCCTACCTGCTCCGGCACCAGGAGGCGGCCGAGGCGTTCGCCAAGCTGCTCAAGCTCAACCCGGTGCATCCCCTGGCCCACATCGGCGCCGCCCAGGCCCGGAGCCTGGCCGGGGGCGACCCCTGCCCGCACCTGGACGCCGCCCTGGAGCTGGACCGCGAGGTCACCCTCTCGGTGCTCCGGGAAACCTTCGATTTCCGGATCCTGACCGGGATTCCGGACGAGCACTGCTACCCCTGGGACGTCCTGCCGACCCTGCTGGGCGTGTCGCCGGGGGAGGTGGAGGGCTTCCGCGCCGAGCGGGGCCTGCCGGCCACCGGCCCCGACGGCGGCGTCCGCGAGTCCGAACTGTCCCGCTGGGTCACCATCCAGAACCGCTACCAGCTGCTGCCGATCGGACTGCACTGGCTGGCGCCGACCCCGAGGCACATCCCGGAACTCGGCTGATCTCCCGCTCCCGCAGGTTGCTTCCCCCTCCCCTTCCCCGAGGTGCCCATGACCGCCATCCTGACCACCAGCCTGCCCTTCCCCGCCTTCCGCCGCGGCAAGGTCCGCGATGTCTACGAGCTGGGCAGCCGGCTCCTGATCGTGGCGACGGACCGGATCTCCGCCTTCGACTGCATCATGCCGGAAGGCATTCCCGACAAGGGCAGGATCCTCACCCAGGTGGCCAACTTCTGGTTCGACGCCACCCGCGACCTGGTGCCCAATCACCTGGAAGCCACCAGCCTCTCCGGCTTTCCCGCCGAGCTCCAGGCCCACGCCGGCGAACTGGAGGGCCGCGCCATCCTGGTGCGCCGGACCGCCCCGCTGCCGGTGGAGTGCGTGGTCCGCGGCTACCTGGCCGGTTCCGGGCTCAAGGAGTACGTCCGCTCCGGCACCGTCTGCGGCATCGCCCTGCCGCCCGGGCTGCGCAACGCCGACCAGCTGCCCGAGCCGATCTTCACCCCGTCCACCAAGGCCGAGGAGGGCCACGACGAGAACATCGACTTCGCCGCCATGGCCGGGCTGATCGGCCCCGGGCTGGCGGCCCGGGTGCGCGAGCTCAGCCTGGCGCTCTACCGCCGGGGCCGGGAGCTGGCCCTGGAGCGGGGCATCATCCTGGCCGACACCAAGTTCGAGTTCGGCCTGCTGCCCGGCGGCGAGCTGATCCTGATCGACGAGGCCCTCACCCCGGACTCCAGCCGCTACTGGCTGGCGGACCGCTGGCAGCCCGGGAGCAACCCGCCCAGCCTGGACAAGCAGTTCCTGCGGGACTACCTGGAGGCCCTGCCCGGCTGGAACAAGCAGCCCCCCGCCCCGCACCTGCCGGAGGCCATCATCCAGGGCGTGCGCAGCCGCTACCTGGACCTGGCGGCCCGGTTCGGCATCACGGTCCCGCCCCCTACTGGGATAGGCTCTTAACCTTCGATCGGGATCACCTGGATGGCGCTGGCCTTGATCACGGCCTGCACCGGCCGGCCCACCGCCAGCTCCAGATCCTCCCAGGCCCAGGCGGTGATGACCGCCTCCAGCGGGATGCCGGCATCCAGCTGGACCCGCCGCAGCGCCCCCTGGCTGGCCACCCCGACGATGGTGGCGGGCAGCCGGTTGCGCTGGGACATGGGGCCGTGCGGACCGGTCTCCAGGGAGACCCCCTCCCCGCGGACACAGGCGTAGACGTCCCCCTGCGCGCCGCCGGGGTCCGGCGCGAACAGCTGGACCGGCCCCACCTCCAGCCGCAGCAGGCCCTCCACCCGGCCCGCCACCCGGGCCCGGAGCACTTCGCCCAGCTGGGCCCGGGCCGGGTCGCCGGCGATGGAGAGCAGCTCGGCCGGCGCGCCGTCGCGGATGATCCGGCCGTCGGCCATGAGCAGCATGCGGTCGCCCAGGGCCAGGGCCTCCTGGGGATCGTGGGTGACCAGCAGGGCCGGCACCTCCAGGGCCTGGAGCAGCTGGCGCAGGCTGTGCCGGAGCTGCTCCGCCGCGGTCCGGTCCAGCGAGGCGAACGGCTCGTCCAGCAGCACCAGCCGCGGCCGCGGCGCCAGGGCCCGGGCCAGGGCCACCCGCTGCTTCTGGCCGCCGGAGACCGAGCCGGGCCGCCGGTCGGCGAAGGCCTCCAGGCCCATGAGCCGGAGCAGCTCCGCCACCCGGGCCTGGCGTTCCGCCCGCGGCCAGCCGTGCAGTCCGTAGCCGATGTTCTGGGCCACGCTCAGGTGCGGGAACAGGGCCGACTCCTGGAACACGTAGCCGATGCCCCGCCGGGCCGCCGGCAGGGCCCGGGGCAGGTCCTGCCGGAACCAGAGCTCGGCGCCGGCCTGGATGCAGCCGCGGTCGGGCCGCTCCAGCCCGGCCAGGCACCTGAGCACGGTGGTCTTGCCGCAGCCCGAGGGACCGAACAGCACCGTGAGGCCGAAGCTCCCCAGGGCCAGCTGGAAGCTGGCCTGGACGGCCGCCCCGGAGGCGAACGCGCGGGTGAAGTCGGCCTTCAGCTCCATGTCCGCTCCCGGGACCGCAGCCAGGCGGTGCCTGCCAGCACCAGCAGGGCGAACGCCAGCAGCAGCAGGGCGGTGCGGTTGGCCCCGGCCAGGTCGAGCGACTGCACCTGGTCGAACAGGGCGATGGAGACGGTGCGGGTCTTGCCCGGCAGGTTGCCGCCCACCATCAGCACCACTCCGAATTCGCCGATGGCGTGGGCGAAGCTGAGGATCAGGCCGGACAGCAGCCCCCGCCAGGCCAGCGGCAGGGCCACCCGGAAGTAGACCCCGGCCCGGCCCGAGCCCAGGGTGGCGGCCACCTCCAGCAGGCGCTTGTCCACCCCGCCCAGGGAGGCCACCAGCGGCTGCAGGAAGAACGGGAGGTTGGTGATCACCTGGGCCAGCAGCAGCCCCTGGAAGCTGAACACCAGGCGGGCGCCGGTCAGCTGCTCCCAGGCCTGGCCGAACGGGCTGCGCGGCCCCAGGGCCACGATCAGGTAGAACCCCAGGACCGTCGGCGGCAGCACCAGGGGGATGGAGGTGATGGCCTCCAGCAGCAGCCGGCCCTTGAAGCAGCCGTAGGCCAGCGGCCAAGCCAGCAGGATGCCCAGGGGCGCCAGCAGGAGGGCGGAGCTGGCCGCCAGCCGCAGACTCAGCCGAAGGGCTTCCCAATCCATGTCAGGGTTTGCCGTAGCCGTGCCGGGCCAGGATGGCCTGGCCCGCGGTGCCGGTGAGGTAGGCCCGGAACGCCCGGGCTTCGGCCGGACAGGGGCTCCGCTGGAGGATGACTCCCGCCTGGCGGATCGCCGGGTAG
>Ga0316226_1004582_pt1 | contig 10949 bp, 20 predicted proteins | sample TBH18017metaG_FD_206009 | JGI IMG/M metagenome (GOLD analysis project Ga0316226, IMG submission 206009) | Freshwater microbial communities from Trout Bog Lake, Wisconsin, USA - TBH18017 | ecosystem: Environmental > Aquatic > Freshwater > Lake > Hypolimnion/Profundal zone | place: USA: Wisconsin... | reverse complement strand
AAATGAATATCTTTTTAAAGAAGTATAAGTATATTAAAGAAGATATATTCAACGCTACAGCTAAGTATTTAGAAGAAAGAAAGAGAGATAATTGGAAGTATACTATGTGTGCTATTTATTTTATCTTTAAAGATAGTAATTCTTCTTTAGCTGATTGGTGTCAAAATAAAGATGCCGTAAGAGATACACCTAAATTAAGTGAGTTTGAACAAGAAATAACATAATATGTATAAACACAAAATAGGTCAATATATTATATCTTTAGAAGAATATAATACATTAAGTAGATGGAATCAAAACATGTATGATTTAATAAAATAAATTTGCTTTTTAAGATAAGATTTATTATCTTTGTATATCGCTAAATTATCAAGGTATTAATAAGCGCATCAAATCAGGTGCGCTTTTATATTCTAATAAATGAAATTAATAACACAAAAACAAGCTGTAGCTTATACATTAGATGAAATTAAATCTAATATGTATAGTAAACATACAGGTCTTGTAACACGTTGGGGTATTTTAAATCAAGCATTTTCTGGTGGTATTAAATTTGGATTAATTTATACAATAGGTGGACCATCAGGATCTGGAAAATCATTTGTAATGAATATGATTAGATGGGATATGGTTAATTTAAATAAAGATTGTCAATATAAATATAAAATTATAAATTTTGTATTTGAGATGCCAATAACAGCAGAATTAGTCAGATCATGTAGTTATGTTTATAAAAAAAGTTTTAAAGATTTAATGAGTTCTAATGAAAAATTAGATTCTAAATTCTATCAAAATATAGTTGATACTCAAGATTTATTAATTGATGATATTAATTATTATTGCGAAGAATCTTCAACATTAGAAGATGTTAATAGAGTCATAGAAGGAATGCATGATAAATTTCCTGATCATAAATTTATAATTACAATGGATCATAGTCTTTTATTAGAATTAGACAGACAAAATGGAATAACAGATGATTTATCAATGGTATCTGCAACATATAAGCATGCAATACATTGGAAAAAGAAATTTAAAGACACTGTTATTATTTTAAGTCAATGTAATTCAAGTGTTGAGTCAGCAGAGCGTAGAAGTGCTGATAATCCTCATTTACATTATTTAACAAAGTCTGACCTTTACTCGAACAAAAGCTCATTCCATGACAGCGACTATGTTTTGTTATTTAATAAACCTAGTAGTTATAATCTTGAAACATATGGACCAAATAGATATCCTACTAAAGACTTGATTGCCTGCCACTTAATAAAGGACAGACTCTACGGAAATTCGGGGATGATAAGGTTTAGACAAGATTTTGCAAATGGAAATTTAATTTACCCATATGATCAAAATACTCCAAATAACAGTTAAGAAGACCATAAATCAATACGCATCGAAGGAGTTAAAAAAGGATCCTAGTGTTGATTATGGGACAGATCCAGAGATTGAATTGGATCCAAATGATTTAGAAAAGAAAAGAAAGGCATTAGAGGATGCAGCGAAAGAAATATTTAGCATCCCATGTGTTGTTGAGTTTACATATAAAAAAATAACAACATGATAGAATTACCAAAAACAAAAGTAAAAGCGGTTACGAGTAGCCCAAACAAATTTATGTATTATAGTTCACCAAAAGTAGGTAAATCAACCTCTTTGTCTATGTTAGATAATTGTTTAATATTAGATTTTGAAAGAGGAACTAGTTTTATTGACGCATTAAAAGTTGATATAACAAGTTTAGATGATTTAAGAGAAGTTGGAAAACAAATTAAAGATGCTGGAAAACCTTATAAATTTATTGCTGTAGATACTATTACTAAACTAGAGGATTTTAGTTTAGGATTAGCAAATACAATGTATAGAGAAAGTCCTATTGGAAAAAGCTTTGATCCTAATACTTCAGTATTAACATTATCATCAGGCGCTGGTTATTATTGGCTTCGCATGGCTTTCCAAAAGTTATTAGATTTTATTTATTCATTATCTGATAAGACAATTTTAGTTGGTCACTTAAAAGATAAAATGATTGGAACAGAATCTAGAGAAGTAACAGTAAAAGATATTGATTTATCTGGTAAAATAAAGAATATTACTGCTGCTGACATGGATGCAATAGGTGTTATGAAGAGAGAAGAAAATAAAACTATCTTATCTTTTAAAACAGCAGAAGATACAGTTTGTGGTTCAAGATGTAATCATCTTTCAAATACAGATGTTGTTTTACTAGAAGAAGTAGATGGTAAATTAATCTCTCATTGGGATGCAATTTATCCTGAATTAAAGACAAAAAAATAATTATGAGAACAATCATTACAGGAGATATTCATGGTGCTTATAAAGCATTAAAACAATGTTTAGAGAGAAGTGGTTTTGACAAAGAAAATGATTTTTTAATCCAATTAGGAGATGTTTGTGATGGATTTAATGAAGTCTATGAATGTGTAGAAGAATTACTTTCAATTAAGAATCTTATTCCTATTAAAGGAAATCATGACGATTGGTTTAAATTCTTTTTACAAACAGGACATCATCCAGATTATTGGAGTCAAGGAGGTAAAGGCACATTAGTGTCATATTGTAAACAAGTAGACAAGTTAGATTCGTTAGATTTAGATTATTTTGATCTAGATCCACGACATCTATCATTCTTTTTACATACGCAGAAACCTTATCATGTTGATTCTGATAATAACTTATTTGTTCATGGAGGATTTAATAGACATTTTGATATTACAGATCCTGTTTATAACAAACCAGAAATATTAATGTGGGATAGAGATTTATGGTATGCTGCATTAAGTTATGGTAAAGTTGAAGAAGATGATTGTTATCATAGACCAAAATTTAAAATGTTTAACAACTTTAAAGAAGTATTTATTGGACATACAAGCACAATAGCTTGGAAAAAAACAGTTCCAATGAATGTGGCTAATATATGGAATTTAGATACAGGAGCTGGATACAATGGTGTATTGACGTTTATGGATTTAAAAACTAAAGAATATTGGCAATCTGATAAAGTTAATGAATTATACACAGACCAAAAAGGTCGAAATTAAAAAACAAAATTATGTATAGTATAAGTGAAAAAACACAAAGTGAAAAAGGATCAAGTAAATTCTTTGATGCAGGTATCATAGAAGGAGTATTTATTGAATCATTGTCTTACGAGAAAAGTGATGCTGGATACGAATCTCTAAATGTTGTAATTAAAAATAGTGATGGAACTACATTACAACAAAAGTATTTTGAACCTAAAGAAGGTATGTATACTGACACTAAAGAGAAATTGCAATTAGAAGTTGAAAGATTCTGTGGTGTAATGAAGAATATTGCATCTAAATTCTTGGGAGAAGATTATGTGTTAGCTGGTAAAAAGACTTTTAAAGAATTTGTTGAATCAGTATTAAAAGATATTGGTAAGAAATACGAAGGAGTAGAGTTAAGAACTAAATTAACTTATGATAAAAAAGGTTATTTAAAATTACCTAAATATGCTCCTGTATTTGAATTAACAACTCTAGAAAAGACTAATTTCTTTATTGGTAAGAAAGATGTTTTAGAAAGACCAGTTAAACCAGATGCTGAGATACAAGAAGAGATTAGTAAGAATGCAAAACCAGAAGATGAATTGTTATTTTAGTTATTAATACAATAGAGTTGTGGATACTTCTAGGTAGCCAAGCTACCTCGGAGTCATGAGGTCACATAATTACGGGTACGTCGTAGCTCTATTTTTAATATAACAACATGTATGAAATCAAACAAGAAATAAATAATGATGATCTAATAAAACAAATTCCATCATTAGAAATATTTAAAAAGTACTGTTCTAATTTTAAACAAGTAAATAAAAACTTTGTATCAGAATTTAGAAATGATAAAAATCCATCATCTTCTATAACATTTATTAAAGGTAATTATCTTTATAGAGACTTTGGCCAAGATCTTAGTTTACGTCCAATAGATTATGTAATGTATAAATACAATTTACATTATCACGATGCAATTAAGATGATTTTAAGCGACTTTGGATTAACTCCTAATATGAGTGTCCAAAATAAATTATCTATCGTTAAATCGCTTAAAAATGACCAAATAATTCATAGTGAAAAAAAGACTTCTATAATTCAGATTAAATCAAGAGATTTTAGTGAACAAGATATTTTATATTGGGAATCTTATGGATGGAATATGATGATGTTAGTATTAGCTAATATTAAATCAATATCTCATTATTGGGTTAATGATAATATGTTTGTAGTTAAAAAAGGAGAATTAGCATTTTCTTATGACTATTATGTAAGTGATGGTATATTTAGAAGAAAATTGTATTTCCCTGATAGACAGAGCTTTAAATGGGTTGCGAATTCAGATGAAACTATCGTACAAGGACTTACGTTAGCTCCTTATAAAGCTAAATTATTAGTTATTACTAAAAGTTTAAAAGATACAGGTCCTTTTAATAGAATGTATTATGATAAAATCATGAGTGTTGCTGCTGTATCTCCCAACTCGGAAACGCAATTCATACCAACTAATTGGTTAACTAAGGCTAGAACACGTTATGATAAGGTTATATTATATTATGATAATGATGAAACTGGAATATCTTATTCTAATGAATTTAAAAAGATATATGATATTGATTCGTATATGATACCAATAGAATCTGGATGTAAAGATAGTACAGACTTTGTTAAGAAATATGGATTTGTAAAATTTGTTAAATTATTTAAAAAACAATTAAAAAAATGAAAAATGTATTTTTATATAAGAGATAATAATGACACTTCAGATTCTGTAAAATATGTTGTTATTGAAGCACTATGTCTTGATGAAGCATTAGCTAAATTATCTAGGTATGCAAACTATTGTTTTACACCATTTGATGTAGAAGAATGTAAGGAACAAAATTGGGTTAATAAATGGAATATAAGTAGTTCTGAAAAAGTTAGTTCAATACAAGAATATTGTGTTTTAAGATGTAAAATAGATACTATGAAAATAGATCTTCTTTATGGCAATGGTACTTGTATAAAAATAAAACATACTGCAAGAAATAGTGCGTCAGTAAAAAATACAACATATGAATAGAACAAAAAATATTGGCAAACGAAGATTTAAACTTGGTAGCCAATTATTAGTAGACAATCTTCTTAATAAACAATTGGAAAAATATAATGTCACAATAGATGACCTTCCAAAATTAAAAGAAGATGGTGTCTTTGGAGAAAAGGAGTGGTTTGAATATTATAAATTCACCACGGAGCGAGAATATCAAAATTGGGCAAATTATTGCGTTAAAGTTCTGACCGAGAACACATATCCTCGCTTAAATAAAAAAGAAGCTATTAGACAATTCCAATGGTTAAACATGGGTTTTGGTCTAAAGCAAGATTATAAACTTAATAATGAGGATAATGTCGAGAAAAAAAGTGATATCATCAAAGAGTCCGAGATACTCGGAAGTGCTGGAGGAGAGATCAGTGCAACAACTAACGAAAGCGTTGGAAATTCAGAAACGAGTAGTTAGATTTAGAGAACAAGAACAAAGAATGTTAAATTTAATAAGTAATAATGGGAATATAAGACTACATGACGATAAAGAAAAGTTCAAAAAAGCCTATGACTTGTGTTAAGGAATTTTTTATTCCTTATAATTGTCCAAGTTCTAAAAATGGTAAAACTTGGACTGGTAGATTTCTAGTATGGAGTAAAACATCTCAAAAGTATAGAAAGGATACAAAACAATACTGGGATTTATATCGTGATGAGTTTTTAGCTGAAGCAACAAAACATGTATTACCATTAAGATTATCATTTCATTATATTAGAGGAACTAAGCATAAATTTGATTACGTAAATCCATTACAAACAACATTAGATTTAATGGTTGAGAATGGTTGGATTCCAGATGATAATGCTGATGTTGTTTTACCTGTATTTGAAAGATATTCTTATAGTAAACAAAATCCTGGAGTAATAATTAAAATATTAAACAATGAAGTTTAAAATTAAAAGATTAGAAGAAGTTCCAATTATTAATGAATCTGTTTATGAAGTCGAAGCAGATTCTAAAGAAGAAGCAATTGTATATTTAAGGAGTAATCCATCTAAATTTTATGATGATGATAAATGTACAAGAGTTAGTTATGATAATGGAAGAACATGGGAGACATTTTATGGATAGAATATTATTAGTTGATGCTGATTCATTATGTTTTATTTGTAGTAAAGAATCAATTGATGGATCTATTGCCTTATTAGATGGTAGAATAGATCACATATTTAATCAAGTTGATGCTACACAATATATGATGTTTATCTCCTCTGGTAAATACTTTAGACATGATATTGATCCTCAATATAAGTCAGCTAGAGCTAAAGCATCACAACCATTATTGTGGTTGAAAACATTGAAATCATATCTAGTAGAAAGATATCATGCAGTTGCTATGCCTAAAGTAGAAGCTGATGACTTAGTTGCTTATTATTATAATGAAGCTAAGAAGATGAACTTTGAACCTGTCATAGCTGCTATTGATAAAGATATCATTAAATCTATCCCTGGAAAACACTTTAATTACACATTTAAAGAAGATCCTAATGATTTTAAAGAAGGATGGTGGGTAGAAACATCAAAAGAAGAAGCAGAGTTGTTTAAAGCAATGCAAATCTTAATGGGTGATGCAAGTGATGGAGTAAAAGGATTAGTGGGTGTTGGAGAAAAAACAGCTGAGAAGATACTTTCTGGTAGTAAAAATCATTTAGCAGTTGTATTTCAAGCTTATTTAAATTTCTATAATAATCCTGCTAAAGCTACTTTTGAATTTCAAAAGAATTATAGATTACTACATATGCTTGATTGTGATGATGACTTTATCCGTGAAGTTGGGGTAGTTCCTCAAGTAGAACTACATAAAATATTTAAAAGAGAAGAGAATGGATTTGACTTTTAAGATTACATGCGGTAATAAAACTATTGATTTCGAGGTCTTTGATGGAAGAACTATATTGGCAAATAGAGATATTTTAAGATATAGAATCAATGAAGATGGAAATTGGGAATTATTTATTGAAGATAAATTCTCATTAAAAAAAGGGGAGTCATTAGATTTTGTTATTGATGGACAGAAATTGTCCTACAAAATCATGTTTGTAGAAGAACATGATACATATTACATTTTAAGAACACATAAGCGAACTAAAACATCTATGATACTATTACCTATGTTAAGTGGTAATTATGATGATTTTGCTTATGCAGATTTCTTTATTAACGCTTATCTTGAAGATGATAAGTTACATCTATTATATCGTTATTTTAAAAACGAGAAATATGATGAATTTGAAGAGAGAATAAAACAAAATAAATATTATTTAAAAACATTAGATCCTAGTAATAATCTAGTAGTATATGTATTATCATTACCTAATACAACACAAGTTATGCATGACGTGTCTTGTTTTAAAGAAGGTAAATATTCAAAGATATATGAAGCTACTAAGAAGAAAATATTATCGTTTCATAAGTTAAATAAAGAAACAGAACTATGGCATATCTTGTATAAAACAGATACAAGAAGAATGTCTATGTCAAAAGCTTTAGATTATGAATTAACAGATGAACATGAATTATGGGATATAGTTGATTTAAATGAAGAGAAGTTGGTGTTGTAACTAGAATGTGGCTGTATTCTTACCATAAGAACAGACTACAGCCCTTTCTTAAATTAATAAAAATGAAAATATATTATGTAATTAGAGGTTTAGTTGGACTAGGCTATTGGAACGAGAAAAGAGAATCTTACTCTGGATTTATATTTGCAACACAATATGATGATCTTAGAGATGCTGAATATTCCGTTAAAAGAGCCTGTAAAGTAGACTTCTGTGAAATAGTTAAAGTATATGGGTAATATAATAATATCAATAATAATTGTAGCAATAGGATTCATATTTCTACATTATAAACCATACATACATAGAAATACAGATGGTAATTATATTATCTGGTATGGTAAATTTGGAACAAAAAGAAAATGTATAATTATAAAAAGATTAAAATGAAAAAATCAGATATAAAATTATTGTTAGTAGTAATTGGTTGTATTATAGCTTTACTTGCTTCTTTTTACTACCAGAAGAGTCAGATTAAACCACCTGCTCCTCCAGTAGTAATTAAATACCAAGAAAAGTTTATACAATTAAGAGCAACAGCATTTCATCTTACTAAGAAAGAAACAAATAAATACGTTGACCAGTATCATATTGATACAAATAAAATTAGTCAATTAAGATATGTTGCTGTTAGTAGAGAATTGCTAGATTTATTACATAAAAAGCTAGGGGATACAATAGAAGTTAAAGAACCTTTTGCTTTTAATGGTAAATGGATTATATTAAGGGTAACAAATAAAAAAGTTAAAAACACAATAGACTTCCTTATCCCTAATTGTCAATTTGCTAATCTATGGGAAGCTAAAATTAAATTAAAATAATATGCCAACAACGACTTATGGGTTTCAATGGGATCCTTTACATCAATGTAAAAGAAAAATGTATAGAGATGAGTCTAGATTTAAAAATACCGGTAAATATACTATAGTTATAAATCCAGAACAAACATATACAAATATTCTTGCATGTACTAAGTATGATTTTGGATTTGAATCAAAAAATTATAGAAGATGGTTATTATTATTAAAATATGATTTAGTTGAAATTAGGCAATATAATGCACATCATCACTCATATTGTGTAATATCATCATCTAATCAACTTTGTGAACTTGATTATGTAATAGGAGTAAAAGGACTTAAAATATTAGGAGAAGAATAAAATGAAAAAGCAAACAACAAAAGTTGTAAAAGTTGCAGATAGATACAATGAAGGTAAACCTCAATGGTCTATGGTTGATTTTAAATCACTAGAGCCTATGGTTGGAGTATTAGAGTATGGGGCAAAAAAATATTCTAGAGACAACTGGAAGCTAGGATTACCAACATTAGAAATATGTGACTCTTTAATGAGACATTTAATTGCATTTATGAATGGAGAAGATAAAGATCCAGAAAGTGGATTAGATCATCTAGGACATATTTCGTGCAATGTAATGTTCTTAAATTATGTAATGAGAGAAAAACCAGAATTAGATACTAGAAAAAATGAGTAAGATATTTTTCTCAGCAGATTTACATTTTAATAACTTCAACTCTATTACGTATAATGATAGACCTTATAAGACAGTTGAAGAAATGGATGGTAAACTAATATCTAATATAAACGAAACATGTTCTCCTGAGGATACTTTGTATCTTTTAGGAGACTTATGTTTTGGTAATTGGAAGTATTACAAACCATTAATTAAATGTAATGTAGTAGAAATACAAGGTAATCATGATAGACAAAATAAATATAGATTTAACGAGTTTGGATATTTAAGTAACTATCATGCAAACAACTTCTTTCTAGTTCATGATTTTGAAACATTTAGAGAATGTATTCCAAATAATTGCACAGTAGTTCTTGCTGGACATTGTCATAAAGCATGGACTTATAATGTTATTAAACGTCAATATATGCATGATATACCTGTATATAATGTAGGAGTTGATGTAAATAATTATAGACCAATATCATTAGAAACAATTATAAAACAATTACATAAAAAGAATTTATTATGAGAATACTAACAAAAGAAGAAGTTAGCTTTGTATTACATAAAGCTACAGAAGAACACGAAGAACATCCTTTTCTTAGATTAGGACAATGTTTCTTTAATAACCTATTATATTATCATCATGATGTGGCTGAATCAATTAGAGCATCTAAATGGGATCCATTCTATAATGATGAATTAATAGATGAATGTATTAACTTTATAACAACAAAATAATGAATAACATATCTTGGAGTGATAAACACACTCCTATTAAGAAAGAAGAAGAAATAATACAAGTTGTTGAAAAGATAAACAACTCAGAAGCTTATTTAAAGCGATTAGAGGAGGCTTATAATCTTTTGGATGAAGAATATATCTCTAATCCAAATAATCGTTTATATAACGCTAAAATAAATTTACAAAGTGCTTTAATGGAATTAAATTAAAATAATTAAAAAATTACTTGACTTTTGTATTTTATTGTTGTATCTTTGTATTGTTCTTTTGATATAATGATTTATTTATTTGGGGTAAATAAACACAAAGATAGATTCGATTTGTTTTAAGTTTTTCATAATGATGTCTGAAATCTTCTAAGTGCTACCCCGAATAGCATTTAGGAGATTTTTTATTTTAGGTCAGTTGCTGAGCATCATAGAATACAAGTAAGAGATTAACAAAATCATCTTCTGTTGAAATAAACAGAATAAACTTTAATCTAGTAAATTGATAGGATTATTGGATCAGGTAAAATATAATAAGAATAAAAAGATCTTTTTCAGGGGCTTTTTCTTTTTATTCTTTCTCTTTTCTGATTACTTGTTCTCTCTCTTCTTTTTCTTTTAAACTAATCTACTTTATCCAAATCTTACTTATAACAACATTATAATTGTTATACTTAGATTTGATAAAATAAAGCCCTTCCTGGAGTCCTAATTCATATTTGGATATATTATACATATTTATAATCTCCGTGGATGTAAACGTATTTAAATAGCGTCCTTGTTGATCATATATCTCATTAATGATTATTGAATCTTTACAATATTGAATAAATATTGGATCAAAGATCTCGTAATTTCCATCAAAATCAACTTGTTTTAAACGATAATAATATATTTGTTCATTGTCAACATTTAAGTCCTTATATTTGTATGTCTGTAATGAACCGACCTCTCCAATTGAATGTATAGAAGCTATAGTTGTATAATTAATAGCATCTGTACTCTTTTGTACCTCAACATAATTACTTCCTTCTTCACAAGAGGTTTCCCATTGA
>Ga0316226_1004581_pt1 | contig 10950 bp, 8 predicted proteins | sample TBH18017metaG_FD_206009 | JGI IMG/M metagenome (GOLD analysis project Ga0316226, IMG submission 206009) | Freshwater microbial communities from Trout Bog Lake, Wisconsin, USA - TBH18017 | ecosystem: Environmental > Aquatic > Freshwater > Lake > Hypolimnion/Profundal zone | place: USA: Wisconsin... | reverse complement strand
CTCAAGTAGTTGACGCTTCTATTGATGATGCACGTGACGATCTAGTTAAGTTTGTTAAACAAGCTACTAAGACTGCTCCTGCTGGTTCAGAGGCTTTTATCTCTGCATTCACATCTGCTTTCGAAACTTCACTCCAACAGTTTGATCAAGTTCGCGCTACTGCAACTGATGCATTTGCAAACTTTGAGAAGAGTGTTGACGCTGCATTGGCAAACATTCAGGGTCAGTACGCACCTGCTAAGCCAGCTGCAAAAAGCCGTAAAGCCGCTTAATTCGTTTTAACTGTTTTACTGAAAGCCGCCTTCGGGCGGCTTTTTATTTGGCTAGTTTGCTTGTCTGTATCACCAAGGGCTAATGATTGGGGTTTGTATCTAGGGTTGATATTCTGACTTAGCTATATCCTTAATGGATAAGTTTTCGCCTTAAATGGAGCGCGCAAATGAGTTCATTCACCTTGTCTAGTGATAACAATTGGAACGACAAGCGCTGGTTCTGGCTATTTAGTCCAGCCATCCCAGCGGCATTTACCGCATCCTTACTTACTTACGCATGGACTGGTCAGTGGCTCTATCTTCTTTTTGCCCCTATCTTTATTCATTTGATTATTCCTTTACTTGATCTCACATTCGGTGAAGATTTCAGTAACCCGCCAGAATCAGCTGTTGCACAACTTGATCAAGATTTTTTTTATCGAGTATTGGTGTGGGCTTATGTACCGTTTCAAATTGCTGGCACGATATACGGCGCTTGGTTAGCAACAACGCAGTCCCTAGAGTGGTATGCCTACATCGCTTTAGTGTTCTCAGTGGGCTCGATTAATGGTATCGGCATAGCCACAGCCCATGAGCTTGGGCATAAACAAGAAATCTTGGATCGCTGGCTTGCAAAAATTGCTTTGGCACCATCAATGTATGGCCATTTTTTTGTTGAGCATAATCGTGGGCATCATAAAAGAGTTGCCACACCTGAAGATCCAGCAAGCGCAAGAATGGGTGAGGGCTTCTGGATATTTTTACCGCGCACCGTTTTCTATAGCTTGGTTTCTGCTTGGGGTCTTGAGCGTGAGCGCCTCCAAAGACAAGGTAAAGGCGTTTGGAGTTTGCATAATGAAAACCTTCAGGCTTGGTCTTTAAGCATTCTTTTTTATGGCATTCTAATCACTTGGCTTGGTTGGAGCGCCCTCATCTTTCTTGCGCTGCAGGGTGTATATGCCGCCTCGATGCTCGAAGTGGTGAACTATGTTGAGCACTACGGTCTTCTTCGTCAGAAGGATGCGAATGGTCAATATGTGCGTTGCGCTCCTGAGCACTCATGGAATAGCAATCATATTGTTGGAAATATTGTTCTCTATCACTTGCAAAGACATTCAGATCATCATGCCCATCCTACGCGCCGCTATCAAGCCTTGCGGCACTTTGATGAGGCGCCACAACTGCCTGGAGGATACGCATCCATGATTACGGTTGCGTACTGTCCACCCCTGTGGTTTGCCTTAATGGATCATCGTGTAGTCAAGCACTATGCGGGCGACTTGAACAAAATAAATCTGCAGCCATCAGCTCGTGCAAGAATTTATAGGCGCTGGCTGAACTCAGCATTTTTACTCGAATAACTACTCACAACAAGACTGGCAAATATGGCTAGCAATACATTTGACTATGTCGTTATCGGCGGGGGATCTGGTGGTAGTGTCATGGCTGGTCGTCTAAGCGAGGACGGAAATACAACTGTTGCATTGCTAGAAGCAGGAGGTAAGGGCGATAGTTGGTTGGTTAATACGCCAGCAGCAGCAGTGGCGATGTTGCCAACCAAGATTAATAATTATGCTTTTGAAACAGTGCCTCAACCTGGTTTGAATGGCCGCCGTGGCTATCAGCCTAGAGGGAAATGTTTAGGGGGCTCTTCCGCAATCAATGCCATGATCTATACCCGAGGGCATAGAGTAGATTATGACCACTGGGCAAGCCTTGGTAATGACGGTTGGTCATACGATGATATGCTGCCTTATTTCAAGAAAAGCGAAAATAACGCTTCATTTAAGGGTGGATACCACGGAAATGATGGGCCACTGCACGTTTCACATTTGCAATCTCACAATCCTTTTCAAGCGCTTTATCTCAATGCTGCAAAAGAAGCAGGCTTCCCAATAAACAATGATTTCAATGGCGAGAGCCAAGAGGGCTTGGGTATTTACCAAGTAACGCATCGAAATGGCGAACGCTGGAGTGCTGCTCGTGGATACCTCCACCCTCATATGGACAAGCGTCACAATCTTCACGTCCAAACTGGAGTGCAGGTTGAGCGCATTCTCTTCGAAGGTCGTCGTGCGGCTGGTGTGAGCTATACCCAGGGAGGTAAGCAGCACATCATTCGAGCCAACAAAGAAGTGATTTTGTGCGCTGGTGCTTTTCACACACCGCAATTATTAATGGTTTCAGGAGTTGGGCCTGCAGAGCAATTACAGAAGTTCGGAATTCCGGTGATTCACGATCTACCAGGGGTAGGGAAAAATCTGCAAGACCATCCAGACTTTATATTTGGCTATTCTGCAAAAAGCTTAGATCTGATTGGCATCTCTCTGGGTGGAACGGTAAGACTAACTGGCGAAATCATGAAATACATCCGCACGCGCCAAGGCATGATTGCTACCAACTTTGCAGAAGCGGGAGGCTTTCTCAAAACAGACCCCAATTTAGATGCACCGGATGTGCAATTACATTTTGTAGTGAGCTTGGTTGAAGATCATGCACGCAAATTACATATGGCTCACGGTTACTCATGCCATGTATGTGTGCTTCGGCCAAAGAGTCGTGGGCAACTCACATTAGCTAGCAACAGCATGCATGAAGCACCACTCATCGATCCTGGATTTTTAAAGGAGGATGATGACTTGGAAACCCTGGTGAAAGGCTATAAGTTGACCAAAAAACTGATGGATGCCCCCACATTCGCCAATATTAGGCAGAAAGATATTTTTACACCGAATGTGCATACTGATGATGATATTCGCCAGATCATCCGCAATAGGGCCGATACTGTCTATCACCCTGTAGGTACTTGTAAGATGGGTAATGATGCTATGTCTGTCGTGAATTCAAAACTTCAGGTTCACGGGATCGAGGGCTTGCGCGTTGTTGATGGCTCGATCATGCCTACGCTCATTGGCGGCAATACAAACGCTCCTATCATGGCCATTGCCGAAAAGGCAGTTGATATGATTCGATCCCATTGATACAACTGAAGGCAATTCATCGCATGATTGAGCATCAACAGCAAGAAGGAATACTGAAGATAGTATTTAATCGTCCCGAGAAAAAAAATTCATTTACTAGTGCGATGTATCGAGAGTTGAGGGAGGTACTGATTGCTGCAGATCTGGATCCTGCGGTTAAGGTCATTTTGCTTTCAGGAGCAGGCAATACTTTTTCAGCTGGTAACGATATTCAGGATTTTATAAACTCGCCGATTACGCTCGAAGATGCTCCGCCCATTAATTTACTTAGGTCTCTTGCTGAGCTCAAAAAGCCGCTGATTGCTGCCGTTGATGGTTTTGCAGTGGGCATTGGCTCAACCATGTTATTTCATTGCGATTTGGTCTACGCCCAAAAAGGTGCAAGATTTATTTTTCCATTTGTTGCGCTAGGCTTGGTTCCAGAAGGCGCCATCACTTTATTGATGCCTCATCTTATTGGGCACCAACGCTCCTCAGAAATTTTATTCTTCGGCGAACCTTTGTCAGCAGAGGAGGCCTACAAAATGGGTTTTGTTAACAAGGTAATATTGGAATCCTCCGCACTTCACTATGCAGAGGAGCGGGCAAAGGCGCTGACAGCGATGTCTTCTGGATCGCTATTACAGACCAAAGCACTATTAAAGAGTGGTAGATTGAAATCAGAAATACTCGAGCAAATAGATGCTGAAGCGAGCTTATTTATGGAAAGGCTAAAAGGCCCAGCAGCCAAAGAGGCATTAAGCGCCTTTATGGAAAAACGTGTTCCAAAATTTAAAGATCTAGATTAGCTTGGCTTATATTTCAAATTAGAAAAACCTACTGTTCAGCCTTGTACCAAACTTGGGTTCTGCCTAAGAGGGGAATCCCAATATAGCCACGGACATCCATTTTTTTCCCATCTTCAGTCACAATTTTTACCTTGTAGATCTCACCTTCTTTAGGATCTAGGATTTTTCCTCCTGACCAAGCTCCAGATTCATCTTGCTTCAAGTCGGTCATGATTTTCATGCCAACAATCGGTTTATCTTTGCGATCATCTTTGCATAGATTGCAGTAAACCAATGGCGTTTCATTAGGTCTTGGAAAGGTCTTAATGATGGTTCCTTCCAAAACCCCATTCACTTGTTCAATTTTGATTAAAGAAGCAGGTTGATTGGTTTTGTCATCAATCGTTTTCCAGACACCAATAGCAGGATCTGCACTTTGAGCATAAGCATTGCCGTAGACTATGCTAACCAAACAGATGGAGAAGATAGAGAATTGTTTTTTTATCATGATTGAGTCTCCAAATCGTTTTAACAACGTTCAAAAATTCCAGCAGCGCCCATACCTGTACCAACGCACATGGTCACCATTGCATGCTTCAGATTGCGTCTTTGTAACGCATGTATTGCTGTTGCAGCACGGATAGCTCCAGTTGCACCTAAGGGATGCCCCAATGCAATGGCGCTTCCCAATGGATTGACTTTGCTCGGATCTAGCTGCAAATCACGAATAACTGCTAGTGACTGGGCAGCAAAAGCTTCATTTAACTCAAGCCAATCAATATCTTGCTGAGTGAGTCCTGCCAACTTCAGTGCTGCGGGAATAGCCTCTTTGGGTCCAATACCCATAATCTCAGGGGGAACACCTTTGATCGCAAAACTCACAAAGCGTGCAAGAGGGGTGAGGCCAAAAGTTTTAATGGCCTTTTCACTAGCGAGAATAAGAACACCAACACCATCCGATGTTTGTGAGCTATTGCCAGCAGTAACACTCCCTTTAGCAGCAAAAGGCGATTTCAGTCTGGCCAGACCTTCAAGAGAGGTATCAATACGCGGACCCTCGTCCTTTGCAAACTCACTCCATTCGATATCGACTTGACCTTGATCAAAGTTCATAGCTCGATTGGCTATTTTTACTGGAAAGATTTCAGCATTAAATTCACCAGCGGCTTGAGCAGCAAGCGCCTTTTGATGGGAGGCGAGAGCGAAGGCATCTTGATCTTCACGGCTGATCTTCCATTGCTGAGCTACTTTTTCGGCGGTTAAACCCATACCATAGGCTATTCCAATATTTTCATCGCCCATAAATATTGCTGGAGACATGGACGGAGTATTGCCGCCCATAGGAACCATACTCATTGATTCGACACCGCCAGCAATCATGATGTCAGCTTCGCCTACCCGAATGCGATCAGCAGCCATTGCTATAGCATTTAATCCAGAGGAGCAAAATCTATTTACGGTAATGCCGCCAACAGTATTGGGCAGTCCACCCAGCAGTAGACCAATACGTGCAATGTTTAAGCCTTGTTGTGCCTCTGGCATAGCGCAGCCGATGATGGCATCTTCAATCGCAGCAGGATCCAGTGTAGGTACTTGTGTAAGAACGTGTTGAAGGGCATTGCCCAACAAGTCATCCGGTCTAGTGTTGCGTAAAGAGCCTCTACCTGATTTGCCAACAGCACTCCGAGTGGCGGCAACAATATAAGCGTCTTGAATATTTTTAATCATGAATATGTTCTCGTATTGTGTTTGAGTGCCTAGTTTCTAACCGGTTTGCCGTTTTGGAGCAGGCCCATAATGCGCTCCATTGTTTTGGGATGCCCAATCAATTCCACAAAAGCTTGACGCTCTAGTTTCAGGAGCCACTCTTCAGTTACGAGGGTGCCTGCATCAACATTGCCACCAGTAATAATTTCAATGATTTTTTGAGCAATATGGGCATCATGTTCAGAGATGAATCCCCCATCCCGCATATTCACCACTTGGCCCATCACAGTTGAAGCAACAGAACGTCCGCCTACAGGAATAAGCGTTGGAATCGGTGGCCTATAACCTGAATAACGCATTGCTTTAACTTGGCTTTGCGCCAGCGCAAGTAATTCATATACGTTAGCGACAATAATGTCGCCTGTTTTCAAGTAAGCCATCTTCATTGCTTCTTGGGCAGATGAAGATACTTTTGCCATGGCAGCATTTTCGAAAGAGGCTTTAGTGAAATCTAGGAAGTTAGTGTTGCCTGCAAGATTTACACCTTGAGCCGCACGAATGGCCGCTTCTTTAAGGCCGCCTCCCGCAGGGAGTAACCCAACACCAACTTCAACTAAGCCGATATAGCTTTCCATTGCCGCAACTCTACGCGCGGATTGCAGCACGAGCTCACAGCCACCACCCAATGCAACACCCGATACTGCAGCGACCACTGGTACTTGAGAGTATTTAACTCTCATCATGGTGTCTTGGAAGAGTTTTACAAAAGGCTCAACTCCAGACGGACCGCTCTTCATAACCATGGGTAGGGCAGCTTCTAAATTTGCACCTGCAGAGAAAGGTCCGCCAGGTGTACCTAACTTCAATGAGGTGGGTTGCCAAATAACCAAACCAGAATAATGTTCTTCAGCAATCTTAACGGCCTTTTGAAGTCCATTTAATACATCAGGACTAAAGGTATTCATCTTGGATTTAAACGAAGCAATCAAGACCTCTGGTTGACGCTCATCTACCCAAGCGCGCAGGTCTGGATTCTCATAGATGGTGGTACCAGCCGTTCTTGGATCGGGTGAACCATCACCCAGAAGAGATGCTCTAAATGCTTGCTTCTTGTAGACGGGAAGGGAGGAACGCGGAATATATTTTCCTTCTGCTGCAGACCACGATCCCTCTGGTGTATGGAAAGCCTGCTTCTCTGCAACAGGGCCGCTAAATACCCAAGCTGGCAAAGGCTCTTTACTGAGCGTCTTGCCTGTGTCGATATCCTCTTTGATCCAGTTAGCCACTTGCGTAATACCAGCAGCTTGCCAATCTTCAAATGGACCCTTATCCCAGCCATAACCCCAGCGCATTGCAAAATCAATTTCACGAGCAGAATCCGCAATACTCCCTAGATGAATGGCGCAATAGTGGAAGATGTCCCGATAAATAGACCATAAGAATTGCGCCTGTGGATCATCGGTGTTTCTGAGAAGCTCAAGACGTTCGGCAATCGGCTTTTTAAGAATGCGCTCAATAATGGGTTCGATTGTGGCAGTAGAGGGCTTGTATTCTCCAGTAGTAGCGTCTAATACAAGTACTGTTTTGCCATCCTTGCGATAAAAACCCGCTTTAGTCTTCTGACCCAAAGCGCCTTTAGCAATTAACTTGGCAACAACATCCGGTGTTTTGAATAGGGTCGAAAAAGAGTCGTCTTGTAAAGCGACTTCCATGGTGTTGATGACGTGAGCCATGGTGTCCAAACCAACAACATCACTGGTTCTAAAGGTAGCTGATTTAGCACGACCCAATTTACTGCCAGTAATTGCATCTACCTCATCAAAACCAAGACCATATTTTTGAGCCTCTGCAAACACAGCAAGAATCGAGAAAACACCCACGCGATTGCCAATAAAATTCGGCGTGTCTTTTGCTCGAACAACACCTTTGCCCATAGTGGAGGTCATGAAGGTTTCAAGAGCATCTAATACCCCTGGATCAGTATCTGTAGCTGGAATCAGTTCCAGTAGGTGCATATACCTTGGCGGGTTAAAGAAGTGCACACCGCAGAAACGTTTCTTCAGGTCACCAGAAAATCCCTTGGCAAGTTCACCAATCGGTAAGCCAGAGGTATTGGTGGCAAAGAGGGCATGCGCCGGAATATGGGGCCCTACTTTTTCATAGAGGGCATGTTTCCAATCTAGACGCTCAGCAATTGCCTCAATAATCAGATCACAATCTGCCAGAAGACCCAAATCATCTTCGTAGTTGGCTGCAATAATCAAATTTGCATCTACTGCTAAGGCTAAGGGTGCTGGCTTCAGTTTTTTAAGATTCTCAATAGCCTTTAGTGCGATAGCATTTTTATTCACTGTCTTGCCATCATCAGAATTGCTAGGCAAGTCAAATAAAATTACTGGGAGACCAACATTAATACATTGAGCGGCAATTTGAGCGCCCATCACTCCGGCACCCAAAATGGCTACTTTTTTAATGATGTTATTTTCAGTCATATCCAGTCTTTCAGAAGAGTTCAGCAGGCATTGCCATTAATGATTTCGAGCCAGCGCGTGCCTGGCGAATCAAGGTGGCAGTTTCAGGAAGGAGCTTGTCAAAGTAGAAGCGGGCAGTTGCGATTTTGGCCTGATAAAAAGGATCATTACTTGACTTATTGGCCAAAGCAATTTTGGCCATACGGGCAAAGAGATATGCATAGACCAAATGCCCTACAGTACGAAGATAAGGAACGGCCGCAGCCCCCACTTCTTCGTGGTTCATCATGGCTTTCATGCCAATTTCTTTGGTCAGTTTCTCTACCTTGGTAGCGATGTCGGCTAAGGGGTCGATGAACTCCTGCATTTCTTTGCGAACACCTTCTTCTTCAATGAAAGTTTCAACGAGTTTGCCAAACTTGCGGAGTTTCGCACCCATATCACCAAGTACTTTGCGCCCCAAAAGATCAAGGGATTGAATCGTATTAGTACCTTCATAAATCATATTAATACGTGCATCACGAACATATTGCTCCATGCCCCATTCGGCAATATAGCCATGCCCACCAAAAACTTGTAAGCCTTCATTTGTAGCAGTGAACGCGTTATCTGTGAGGAAAGCTTTAATGATGGGGGTGAGCAGGGTGACCATATCAGCAGTATCTTTACGAACACTCTCATCCGGATGATTCAGTTCCGTATCAATCATTAAGGCGACCCAATAAGCAAAGGCCCGACCACCTTCAGCATAGGCTCTCTGTGTGAGCAGCATTCTGCGCACATCTGGATGCACAATGATCGGATCAGCTGCCTTTTCAGGCTCTTTAGCGCCAGTAAGACTGCGCATTTGTAAGCGCTCTTTGGCATAGGCGGCAGAGTTCTGATAAGCAACCTCCGTCAAGCCAAGGCCTTGCATCCCAACACCTAAGCGTGCGGCATTCATCATCACAAACATCGCATTAAGACCTTTGTGAGGCTCTCCTACAAGCGTACCAATCGCATCATCAAAGTTCATGACGCAGGTCGCATTGCCATGAATACCCATCTTATGCTCTAGTGAGCCGCAAGAAACTTGATTGTTTGCACCCAAGCTGCCGTCTGCATTGATCAAAAACTTTGGAACTACAAATAAAGAAATTCCTTTGGTGCCCTTAGGCGAGTCTGGCAGTCGCGCCAAGACTAAGTGAACAATATTGTCGGTAAAGTCGTGCTCACCGCTAGAGATGAAGATCTTTGTGCCTGTGATGGAATAACTTCCATCTGCTAGAGGTTCCGCCTTAGTCTTCAAAATACCTAAGTCGGTGCCACATTGAGGTTCGGTGAGACACATCGTGCCAGTCCAGTGACCAGACACCAATTTCTCAAGATAAATTTTCTTCTGATCATCTGTCCCGTGTGCATGTAGGCATTCGTATGCACCGTGCGATAAACCTGGATACATCGCCCAAGACTGGTTTGCAGAATTTAGTGTTTCATATAGAGCGCTATTGAGTAACTGCGGCAATCCTTGCCCACCATACTCAGGGTCACATGACAATGCAGGCCAGCCGCTGTCCACATATTGCTGATAAGCATCTTTAAATCCAGCGGGGGTGGTGACAGACCCATCTTCATGGCGTGTACAACCCTCTTTGTCGCCCACTTGATTCAAGGGAAAGGCAATCTCCGTTGCAAATTTTCCGGCCTCTTCAATAATCTGATTGATGGTGTCTTTATCTACATCTGCAAATGCCGGCAAGGCGGCAAAGGCTTTATCCGCATTGAGGAGCTCATGAATAACAAACTGTATGTCGCGCAAGGGAGGGTTGTATTGGGGCATATAACTTTTCGAGAAAGATGGTTGTTAGGTTTATTTATTTACTTTGTTGCTTGCAAAGATTTCTTTGATTAACTCATTTGCAGTGGTAAGGCTTTTGGAGTGACCCAAAAAGCGCGAATCATGATGAACGCCGAGCACTATGCTGTAGAGTTGAAACAGCAGGGCATCTGCATTGACCGATTTTTTTAAATGGCCGGCTGTAATCGATTCTTTAATAGCTCTGAGCATTGCAGCGCGCCAATCTTCAACACTTCGCACCAGTTCATCGCGCACAATGCCGGGGCGGTCATCATATTCAGCTGCCCCTGAAATGAAGAAGCAGCTGGAGGTATCGCCACCAACACTCATCTTGAGCCATGAGTCAATCATTTGCTTAAGGCGTGGTAGCCCCTTGGGCTTAGATAGGGCAGGCGCAAATACCTGCTCCTCAAAACCCTGATGGTAGGCTCGTACAACTTCAACTTGTAATTCTTCTCTAGAGCCAAAATGAGCAAAAACACCACTTTTGCTCATGTTTACAATCTCCGCAATAGTGCCGATAGTGAGACCTTCAAGCCCTGATTTACTAGCAATTCCTAGAGCGGCATGCAAGATTAAGGCCTTAGTCATCAACCCCTTTTTTGGCTCAGCCAATTCCTTTTTGCTAGTCCTTTGCATCAGCATGGGCTTACTCATTTATTCATTTTGTTGTAAAAATAATACGATCGTTCGTTTATATTACAACAAATTTATTTAAAGTAAATGGCAGTAAAAAATAGAATTAAGTAGCAATAGGCAAGCTCAGAAGGCCTCTTGATGAAATTTCAAGATAAGAGCGGAGGTAATTGGTGCAACACAGCAAACTTTTCGGGGAAAACCCGAGGTAGATATTTCAATAAATATCTTTAGAGTTACAAAAGTGGTCTAAGAGTTAAAAACAATTAATCAAAAGTAAAAAAGGGAAGAGACATGAAG
>Ga0316226_1004579_pt1 | contig 10953 bp, 1 predicted proteins | sample TBH18017metaG_FD_206009 | JGI IMG/M metagenome (GOLD analysis project Ga0316226, IMG submission 206009) | Freshwater microbial communities from Trout Bog Lake, Wisconsin, USA - TBH18017 | ecosystem: Environmental > Aquatic > Freshwater > Lake > Hypolimnion/Profundal zone | place: USA: Wisconsin... | reverse complement strand
GGTGGCGGCGGATTTCACCGGCTTCACCAACACCTTTGGCGCGTCCGTCACCACAGCCTTTGGCGTGACGAACATTCCGGTCTATGTCAACGGCCAGACGGTCTATTCGCCCGCCGTCAACCGCATTCTCCAGCTCGCGGCGAACATCTATGACGCCACGACCAACCAGACCGCCGGCGGGGCGGTCCGGGATTATCCTTCCGTCTTCCGGCCGCTGTTCTCACGGGAGGGCAGCAATGACGTGTTCATCACCGGCTACGATTATGTGCCTTCTTTAACGAGCGCAACTGACAATGTGCTTTTGCCTCCGATTGACATCACCGCCGTTGCCGTTGGCGGTGGCAGCAACGTCCCGGAAAATGTCTATGGCGTGCCGTGGATCATCGGCGCGAAGAAGGGCTATCCGAACTTCAACGAGTTCGCGATGGAGAACACGCTCGCCGTCACCCGCCGCCTGCAGTTCACGCGGGCCGCCATCTCTCCGGATAAGAACACGGCGCCGGTCATCACCGCCACGAACCAGATGTATCTGATGAGCCTGAACAGTTCCATCGGCATCGAGTTCTGGAATTCCTACTTCTCCAATTATTCCGGCACCATCTGGGTGGGCGTGAACGAGGCCGCCTCGCTGACCGTCACCAATGACGAACCCGGCTTCAACGCGCATCCGGGCATCGCGCAGCCCATGTATTTTTACACCAACGCCCTGTATGCCGTCAGCAACTGGACGGGCTCGGGCAAGAAGCGGCCCACCGACAAACTCGACACCAACTCTTTTTGGGTGGGCAGTTATCCCGGGCCGACGATGACCAATTCCGTCTATCGTTCGCAGTATGCCACCAGCACCGCGTTGACACCGGCCGGCCTGACAGCGCCGTGTTTAGTCCCGACCAATTATTTTGGCTTCCTCGGGACGCCGCTGCTGTATGAGGCGAACTCGCCGAATGGTTTTTACTTCCCGCAGTTCGGCGTGGTGCTGACGAACCGCCTGCAGGTGTTCCTGCTGGCGGTGGACAACGGCGTCTATCATGTCATTGACTATGTCAGCCTCGCCGGGCCGGACGGCGGCATCAATGTGAACTCGAAGCTGGCCGACCCCGACGGTGGCACTGGCCCTGCATTGTTTAAAGGCGGTGGTATATGGAGCACCAATTATTCCACGGGCAACTCGCCACCGAACGGAGCAACTTGGGGCATTTTGAACCAGATCGCGGCCTCACAAAACGCAGCTGCCCCGCCGGAAGACGAAACGTGGAATTCGGATCCCCAGGCGGCGAAGCTGGGAGCGCCAACCTCCCAGCAGGCGGCCTCATTCAATGCGTTTTTCGCGAAAGGCAATGTGTCGGGCAAGACCACGAACCTGCTCTTGACCGTGCAGGCGCCTTATTCGCCGACCCGCTCGATAGTGCAGTATCTCTCGTGGCAGGCCAACGACCCGCTGGTGCATTATCTCGCCAGCGACATTTCTGCGCTTCCGGCCAAGCCGAACACCCAGACGATTCCCGTGATCGGGGTGAACCATTACAATCCCCAAGATGTCCTGGCACCTTTGACCGGCCTCAATCTCGGCCGGTTGAATGACAAGTTTTTGCCGTGGAGCTATCCGCTCACCGGCTTGGTTCCCGGACAACAGGATTTCGTCGCCACCAACCAATTCAATCTGGAGATCAAGGATCCGCTGGTGACGCAGCCGGACAACTGGGATTTTCCGAACTACAAGTTTCCCACCGTCGGCTGGCTCGGGCGCGTCCATCGCGGCACGCCGTGGCAGACGGTCTATCTCAAGGCCAGCGACATCACCGGCAACGGCAACTACGCCGCCTGGACGAACTGGACCGGCGACCAGATTGTTTTTGACGCCACCAACTCCGCGCCCGTGCAGGACGCGCGGCTGTTCGACCTGTTCACCGCCGCGCCCGCGCCCAACGCCACGCACGGCACGCTGTCCGTCAACCAGCCGCATCTCGCCGCGTGGTCGGCGGTGTTCAGCGGCCTCGTGGTGCCCAACAACCTCACCGGCGGCTACACCAACATCCCGCCCACCGGGCCGGACACCGTCAACTCCGCCGTCGGCCTGCTGCTGAACGGAACCCTGGGCATCAACGCCACGCGCGCGGCCACCGTCAACGCCGACGGCGTCGCCGGCGCGTTCGAGCACGTCGGCGACATCCTGCGCACGCCGGCGCTGACCGAGCAGTCGCCGTTCCTCGCCGGCCTCGACACGACGACGCAGGTCAGCGACGAGCTTTACGAATGGCTGCCGCAGCAGACGCTCGGCCTGCTGCGCGCGAGCAGCACGCCGCGCTATGTGGTTTATTGCTACGGCCAGACGCTGCGGCCCGCGCCGAACTCGGTGGTGACGGCGAGCGGACAATATTTCGGCCTGGTTACGAATTACCAGATCACGGCGGAGAGCGCCGCCCGCGCGGTCATCCGCGTGGACAACGCCACGACCAAAGCGCCGCGCGTGATCATTGAAAGTTACACCCCGCTGCCGCCGAAATAAATGAAGGCTGAAGGCAGAATGATGAATGAAGAAACAATGGCGCAGCGGAATCGCCGTGAATGTGAATGTAAGTTAGCAGACGGAAGCCGGGTGGGTTAGATTCTAACGACCGGCTGACAAATTTTGATAAAGTTATGAAAAGAAGTTTTTGGATTGTGCTGTGCCTGCTCGCCGTGGCGGGCGCGTGGCTGTTGTGGCCGTCGGGCAGCCGGCCGTCGCCGGTGTTGAAACGAACCGCTGCTGCCGCCGCCGCGCGCGCGACTTCCGTTTCCATGCCGGTGCCGCCGGCGAACGCCCTGCCCAAGTGCCTTGCCGCCATTGCCACCAACAATGTTTCCGCCAAGACCAACCAATTCGCGTTCCGTCTCAGCAACACGGCCAAAACCATCGGCCAGCTTGCGTCCGACCGCCACGCCATTCTGCTGGACAACGCGCTGATTGAGACGGGTGCAAAAATAGATTTGAAAATCCCCGCGCACCTGCGCGCGGCGGGCGACCCCGGCGCGTTCATCGTCCAGGCGCGCGGCGTGATTGGCGCGGCGTTCCGCGCGGCGCTGGCGGCGGCGGGCGGGCAGGTGGTTTCCTACATCCCGAACTACGCGTATCTCGTGCAACTGGACGCGGCGGGCGCGGCGGCGCTGGCCGGCAATCCGCTCGTGCAGGCGGTGCTGCCCTACGATCCTTATTACAAGGTGCAGTCGGCGCTGCTCGGCCTGGCGGTGAACCAGGAGCTGCTGCCGGACAACACTTATCTCACGCTCGGCCTGTTCAGCGGCAGCGCGGCGGCGACGGAGGCGCAGATCCAGAAGCTCGGCGGCGTGATTGTGGGAACCGACCGCTCGCCGTTCGGCCCGGTGCTTCATGTGCAGCCGCCGGCGAACTGGATTGCGCTGGCGCAACTGCCCGGCGTGCAGATCATGGAACCGGCGCACCGGCGCGTGTCGGCGAACGACCTTTCGCGGCAGACCCTGGGCGTGGCGCTGAATTCCGTCACCTCGACCAATTACCTGAACCTGACCGGCTCGAACGTGCTGGTGGAGGTCAATGACACCGGCATTGACACGAACCATCCCGACCTGCTGGGGCGCGTGTTTTTGGATGCGGCGGGCAGCGGCTATGACACGGACGGCCACGGAACTTTTGTCGCGGGACAAATCGCGGGCAATGGCACGGAGTCAACGACCGTCACGAATGCTTCCGGTTCAATCCTCACAAATTCGCCGGCCCCGGCGGCTTCACCATTCCAGTTTCGCGGCATGGCGCCGGCGGCGAGCCTGTATTCCGTCGGCGGCGTTGGCGGCTATGAGGCGGACGAAGGCGTTCTTGGCCGGATTGGCAATGGCGGCAATGACACGAACATTTTTACCGTCGGCACTAATTTCTTCCTTCCCGGCGCGGCCATTTATCTCCTGGGCGCGACGAACGACCTCTTTCCATTCTATGCCCAGTATCCCAACTGGTATCTGCAGGAGGCGCCGGCGGCGACGAACGCGCTGATCTCCAACAACAGCTGGGTGAACGAGGGCGACAACCAATACGACCTCGCGGCCGCGAGCTACGACGCGGCGGTGCGCGACGCGCTGCCGGAAGTGACGGGGCCGCAGCCGGTGCTGTTCGTCTTCGCGGCAGGCAACGGCGGCGGCGGCTTTAACGACGGCGGCGGCGGCAATCCCGACACCATCTCGTCGCCCGCCACGGCCAAGAACGTCATCACCGTCGGCGCGCTGGAACAGCAGCGGGACATCACGAACAAATATACTCCGTTCGGAACCACCAATCCCGTCGCGGCGTGGTATGACGGGACGGATTCCCGCTCGGAAGTGGCAGGTTTCTCGGCGCGCGGCAATGTGGGCATCGGCACGGAAGGCGCCTTCGGACGGTTCAAGCCGGACGTGGTCGCGCCGGGGACGTTCGTCGTCTCGACGCGCTCGACGACGTGGGACACGACGACGTATTACAACCCGACCAATGTCTACAATCAACTCTACTCCGGGCTGTTCGGCGGCATCGGCCCGGACACGGTGGCGACCAATTCGGTAAATTCCTACGACCTCAACGAATTTGGCTTCACCGCGCAGAGCAATGTTGTCAGCATCATCATCCAGGTGCTGCCCGAGGATCCGGCCGGCCTGACGAACATGCCGGTTTATGTTTCGGTGACCAACACGGCTCCTGATGCGGGGAACAATGATTTGTCTTCCGGCAACAACCTTTTGACCATCACCGATCCGACCTATCTCACGCAAATCTTCAACAACAACGGCGAATTCTATTTCAGCATCGGCAATCCCACGAATGTGCCGGTGACCTACGATGTGCGGGTGACCCTGGTCACGGTCGACGACATGGGGAATTATTTTATGGTGTTGAGCAACCTGAACGATTCGCTCGGGCCGTGGTATCGCTACGAGAGCGGCACGAGCATGGCGGCGGCGGATGTTTCCGGCGTGCTGGCGCTGATGCAGGATTACTTCACCAACACGCTGCACACCGTGCCCAGCCCCGCGCTGCTCAAGGCCATGCTTATCAACGGCGCGCGGCCGACGGGTTTTTACAATCTCCAGGTCAACAACACCATCAACTACGAAGGCTGGGGTCTGGTCAACCTGCCCAACTCCGTCCATCCCTCGCTCACCAACGCCGCTGTCGCCAACAACTCGGTTTTCTTTGTGGACCAGAGCCCGACCAACGCGCTGGCCACGGGCGACACCCGGAGCTACACGGTTTCCATCCCGCCCGCCGCGCAGGCGCTGCCGCTGCGCATCACGCTGGCGTGGACCGACCCGCCCGGCAACCCCGCCGCCGCCCTCAAGCTGGTCAACAACCTGGGCCTCAGCGTCACCAACCTGGACAATCCGACCAACCCGGTGGTTTATTTCGGCAACGACATCGAGACCGACGGGTTTTACAACAATGAGGAAAGCGCCACCAACCCGGCGGTGTTGGACAACATCAACAACGTGCAGAATGTTTTTCTGCGGCCGCATTCCGGCACCAACTTCACCATCGTCGTGTCCGGCACCGCCGTGAACGTGAACGCCGTCACCACGCAGACGAACGACGCGGCGGGCAATTACGCGCCGAACATCACGCAGGATTTCGCGCTCGTCATTTCCAGCGGGAACGGTTCCAACACCAACGGGTTCACCATCACGGCCAATCCGCCGGTGTCCAATCCCACCGCCGGCCAGCGCATCACCGTGGTCGTCAGCACCAACGCGCCGCTGATGAACCAGACGGTCGGCGCAAGCTCGCCGGTGATGTCCACCAACACCGTCGCCTTTGCCCCCGGCTCGCCGTATGCCACCAACGCGCTGCTGACCATCGGCCAGACGAACCAGTGGCATTTCTATGTCGTCACCAACACCGGCGCGGACGTGACCTACACCAACGCCGCCTTCGCCGTGTTCCTGCCGGACACGCTGGCCATCCCGCGCCAGGGCGTGTTCGCCGGCTCGGACGCCAACAGCACGCGGCCGGAGGCGGACATTGATTTGTTTGTGACGACCGATTCCGATCTGCTGACGATGTCGCCGCTGACCATTTCCAACTGCGCCAGCGGCCCGCAGGTTGGCGCATCGGTGGTGGGCGTGTTCAACGGCGCGGCCTTGGGCCGGGGCGGCTCGGAGTTCATCGTGGATTCCAATTCCGCGCCCGGGCAGGTCTATTACATCGGCGTGCAGTCCGAGGATCAGATGGCGGCGGAATACAGCTTCCTGCCGGAGTTCAGCAACATCCCGTTCAGCCAGCTCAATTCCAATGGCGACGAGACGGTGACGTTCTTCCCGGTGGACATCCCCGACGGCGATGCCTACCAGCCCGGCTACACCAACACCCTCGGCCTGGCCATCTTCCCGGTGAAACTGCAGCGCGTCGTGGCCACCAATGATTTCACCGTGCAAAACGGCGGCGACCTGGCGGTGGCGTTGAGCCATTCCACGGCGGCGGCCGGCAGCGCGGCGGTGGATCTGGTGTCCCACTTTTCCACGAACGTGTCCGGCAGCTACGAACTGGTCTTTGACGACAGCGGCCGGAACGACGGCACCAATTCGCAGCCTTCCGCCGGGCCCGGTTCCCTGAACCAATATGTCCGGCAGGACGGCGCGGGCGTCTGGAATCTGCACGCGGCGGACGACGCGCCCGCCTTCGTGGGCAGCGTCAGCGGCAGCCTGTTCCTCGAGAAGCACAAGGATCCGTCCAAGGGCGTCATCACCGTTTCCGTCCAGCCCGGGAGCTGGTATTACACCTATGTGGACGTGCCGGTGGGCTATACCAATCTCACGGTGTTTGCGGTGGATGAAAATCCCAACCCGCCGACTTATCTGACGCTGGCTGTGCAATTAGGTGCTGAACCAACCTTGTCGAATAACATTGCAAGTGTCCTGCTGAACCTCCCGTGCCTCGCGCCGCCCGGCTTGAGCAATTCCATTTCCATCGGGCCGCCGCTGACGCCGGGCACCTATTACATCGGCATTTTCAATCCCGACACCGTGGCGCACACCGTGGCCATCGGCGCGACGCTGGGCCTCTACACCTCCTCGGCGGTGACCATCCTGGACTATGATTCCACCGGCACGGTGCCGCTGCTGGACGACGCGGTGAACTATGCCTACATGGACGTGACCAACACGGACGTGATCCAGGGCATCAGCGTCGGCCTGCGCGTGGATCATCCGCGCATTTCGGATCTGGTGTTCCACCTCATCAGCCCCGCCGGCACGCGCTATCTGCTCATGGAAAACCGCGGCGCGGACGACACCAACGGCTGCGGCGCGGATCTCATCACGACGAACGTCTTCCACGCCTCGGCCAACGGCAGGGGGCTGCCCACCACCAATGTCTTCAACATCGGCAAGTCCTCCGGCACGATGCCCATCACCTACAATTTTTACACGGTGCCCGACGAAATGACCGTCTATTACGGAAATACCGTCACGTCCAGCAACGTGATTTTCGACATCATCACCAACAATCCGCCGATTGGCGGCGGCGGTGGCGGCGCGCAGAACACGCAGCCGGAAACCTTCACCGTCAGCTTCCCGCCGGCGGGGTATCCGACAAATTCGACCTATCTCACGGTCATCATGAACAAGGACACCAACGCCGCCGGCATCAACGGGACGGCGTGGACTTACACCATCGGCACCGTGGCGACGAACTATGTCTATCTGGCCTTCACCGAGGACACCAACCTGACCACGACGCCCATCAAGTTCGCGCCGCCCCCGTTCGTGCCGCAGACCAATTTCACGCCGGTGCTGTCGGAGAATTTTGATTCCTATCTGGCGGGAACCTATGTCGCGAGTTTTGGCGGCGGGTGGACGGTCGCCTCCGGCCAGGTGGAAATCGTCACCAATCCGCCGGCCAATTCGCCGCCGAATTCATTGCAGCTCGACACCGGCGTGATCTCCACCGACGTGGTCACCGTGCCGGGCCGGAAATATAATCTGACCTATCAGCAGGGCAGCAATTTGGTTTCCTCGAACGCCAACTGGCAGCCGCAAAATTATTCGTTCATCGCCTCGGCCACCAACACCACCCTGGTGCTGGCGGCTTCGTCCGCCGCCCTGGCCGGCCTGACCTTTACCAACGTGACGCAGGAGTTCATTTTCGACGGCAGCACGCTGCTCGACGACCTCATGCTGACGGAGCTGCCGGCGGACCTTTATTATCAGGCCGAGCAGGACATCAGCGGCCTCACCGGCAAGCGCGCCTACGGCACCATGGCCAGTGGCCATCCCTGGCAGTTGGAAATCCTGGACAACCGCGCCGGCGCGACCAACACCGCCGCCACGCTGCTGGGCTGGCAGTTGGAGTTCACCTTTGCCAACACCAACCTGGTCACGTCCACGATTGTCGTCAGCAACACGGCCGGCGGCATCGCGGAGACCAACACCCTGGCCGCCGGCGCCATTGACTGGTATGCCTTCACCGTGCCGACCAATGCCAGCTATGCCACCAACATCATTGACTTCGCCACCTTGCCGGTGAATCTCTGGTTCAGCACCAACTATCCGCCCACCATCACCAACTCCGGCGATGTGGAATTGATTTCCAGCGCCATCAACGGTTCCGCGCTGTTAAGCACGAATAATTCGCCCGCGAATACGAATCCGCCGGCCTATATCATTCCGGGCCAGACTTATTATCTCGGCGTGCAAAATTCCAATGACGTGCTTTCCACCACCTATGCCATCGAGGTGGATTTCGACGCCGGCAATGCGCCGGGTTCCGGTTTGCCGCTATTGGTCAGCAACGTCAAGGTCAGCGGCGGTGCCGTCCATCTCTCCTGGTCGGTGACGAGCGGCGCGCAGTATCAGGTGCAATGGAAGACCAACCTCGCCGCCGCGTGGAACACCATCACCAATCCCGCCACCGCCACCACCAACGGCGTCGCCACCTTCACCGACAACGGCGCGCAGACCGCGCCGCTCGGCCCGATGCGCTTCTACCGGCTCGTGCGGGTGCATTAGCCAATTTCCGGCCACTGTCGTTTTTTTGACCACCCATCCCCCGGCGGAAGCCGTCTACGGGTTAAAAATGGCGGTTTTGGCCATTTTTACGGCGTTTCAAGGGTTTTTCCGGTTCTAAAAATCATTTTTCGGCGCCGTGAAATGATTTCTCGGTGCGGTGAAAGTGTTTCACGGTGTGGTGAACCCACTCCACGGTGCCGCGAACTCATCCCACGGTGCGGTGGAAGCCCTTCGCGGTGCGGTGAACAGGTTTCGCGGAACCGCGAACTGTCTCGACGGTGCGGTGAGAAGAGTCCACGGCGCGGTGGATCGTTCCCACGGTGCCGTAAAGTCTTTCCACCGCTCCGTAAAATTATCCCACGGCGCGGCAAAACTGTCCGGCGGTGCCGTGAACCGGTTTTCCGGCGGCCCGTGCCGATGCGCCGCCGCCGCTAAAACTTTTTCCGGCAACTCCGGCTTTGCTTTCCGCGCCGCTTGGCGTAGTTTCCATCTTTCGGCACAAAGAGAAATTCACAGCATGAGCAAAGAGTTCATCAAGATCGGCGGCGCGCGGGAGCATAACCTCAAGAACCTCACGCTCTCGATCCCCCGCGACAAGCTGGTGGTCGTCACCGGCCTGAGCGGCAGCGGCAAGTCGTCGCTCGCCTTCGACACGATTTACGCCGAAGGCCAGCGCAAATATGTTGAATCGCTTTCCGCCTACGCGCGGCAGTTCCTCGACCAGTTGCAGAAGCCGGACGTGGATTTCATCGAGGGCTTGTCGCCGGCCATCGCGATTGAACAGAGAAGTTCCGGCAGCAGCCCGCGCTCGATCATCGCCACCACGACGGAGATTTACGATTACCTGCGCCTGCTTTACGCGCACATCGGCCAGGCGCATTGCCCCGAAACCGGCGTGCCGATTTCCACGCAGAGCACCAGCGACATCGTGGACAAAATCCTCGCGCTCCCGCCGAAAACCAAGGTCATGCTGCTCGCGCCCGTCGTGCGCCGGCAGAAAGGCGAGTTCCGCGACGTGTTCGAGCGCCTCGCGCGTGAGGGTTTCGTGCGCGTCCGCGTGGACGGCGAACTGCTGGAGCTCGGCGATGAAAGCAAACGCATCAAGCCCGACAAAAAGAAATTCCACAACATCGAGGCCGTCGTTGACCGCCTGGTGATTGACGAAAAAATCCGCGTGCGTCTCGGCGATTCCGTCCAGACCGCGCTGCGCCTTGGCGAAGGCGTGATGTTCACGCTGCACCAGCTTGAGGTGGGTAGGGCGGGCAGTCCTCTGCCCGCCGCGAACGTGGCCAAGTCAAACGGCGGCGCGCAGGGGACTGCGCGCCCTACCACCGACGAGTGGATCGAGACTTTGCACTCGAACAAGATGTGCTCGCCGGCGACGGGTAAAAGCTACGACCCGCCGACGCCGAAGCATTTTTCCTTCAACGCGCCCGCCGGCGCGTGCCCGGTCTGCCACGGCCTCGGCCAGAAAATGGTTTTCGACGAGGCGCTCGTCGTGCCGGACATGGAGCTGCCGCTCGACGGTGCCATCCAGCCGTGGCGGCGCGCCGGCAAGCGGCTCATCATTTACTACAAGGCCATGCTGCGCTCGGTCGCCGCGCATTTCAACGTCAGCACCGAGACGCCCTACAAGGATTTGCCGGACGATTTCAAAAAAGTTTTGCTCCACGGCTCCGGCGCGGACGACATCGAATTCAAATTCTGGCGCGCGGGCAAAGTCAGTTCCATCAACCGTCCGTTCGAGGGCGTGCTGCCGAATCTCGAACGGCTGGCGACGGACAGCGAAAGCGAATTCATCCGCAACCGGCTCAAGGCTTACATGACTCCGCAGTTTTGTGATGCGTGCGGCGGCAAACGCTTGAAACCGGAAATCCTCGCCGTCACGCTCGGTAGCACAGGCCTCCGGCCTGTCGTTTCGGGCGTCGCGCCCGAAACCGGGGGACAGAGTGGCGGACTTGGTTCGGTTGTTTC
>Ga0316226_1004576_pt1 | contig 10956 bp, 9 predicted proteins | sample TBH18017metaG_FD_206009 | JGI IMG/M metagenome (GOLD analysis project Ga0316226, IMG submission 206009) | Freshwater microbial communities from Trout Bog Lake, Wisconsin, USA - TBH18017 | ecosystem: Environmental > Aquatic > Freshwater > Lake > Hypolimnion/Profundal zone | place: USA: Wisconsin... | reverse complement strand
GCTGGGGCAGGCAGGTTTCTCCGGCATCGGAACCCGCAAACTGACCGGCGTTTGGCGGCAAACGGATGGAAGGGCGTTGTTGGCCGCGCTGCGATCCGGCACCGCGCGGATGGCCGCGCTCATCGAGGCTCAGGCCGTGGACGCGATGTCCGCGATCATCGCCGATATCGACCGGGCGGCCGAGGCTTACCGGGACGGGGACGCTCTGGCGATCCCGCTCGCCGCGTTCGTTGCGTCTGGCCGCAAAGCGTAGGGCGCGCCGATGGATCTGTATCATATTTGGTGCGACCTGAAACCCGGCACCGGCGATCTGGAATTCGCCGATAATGTGGCCGCCTATATGAGCCACCTCAAACACCAAGGCATGATCGAAAACTGGCGGTTGACCCGCCGTAAGCTCGGTTTGGGTCCGCCCGGTCTCGGCGAGTTCCACATCATCATAGAGACCAAGGACATGGCGCAGCTCGACCGGGCGTTTCACCATGTGGCTTCGCGACGGGAGCCGGCGGAGTCCGTCCATCACGGGGTTAACAGCCTGGTCCACAACGCGATTTTCGGGCTGTACCGGGATTTTCCGGACGCGGATCGCCACCGTGGCGAGGAGCTGTTCTGACGCGAGACGGCGAAGTTTCGAAAATGAGTTGACATTGGACGCGTTTTATGATTTTATTCACATTGTCTTTTTGGCCGCTTCAATAGAGTATTTTCGATTTGACTATATTTCAATTTCGTCGTTGCCGGGACTAGCCGGGCCAGGACGATGAGGCACGAGGTTCGGGCTCGACGGCCATTGGTATTGAGCGGTGGGCAGAGACTCTCCGGACGCTGCTTTTTCCTCTCCGTCATGACCGGGCTTGGCCCGGTCACCCACGACTTGCTGCCCTGCCCAAGCAAAGTCCCGGGTGGCCGGACCAAATCTGGTCATGATAAATAAGAAATTTATCTCCATCCGCCGCTTAATTTGATGCCCATACGGACAACCCGAACCAGGACGAGCCGTAACGGTTGCATTCCAGTACTTCATTTGAAGGCCCCCTCTGTGTCCACTTCATCGAACATCTACGAAACGCTATTCCAGCAGCCCTCACCCGATCCCGCCGTCGCCGCGGCGGTCACGCTCCTGACCACTATGCCGGCACCAGCGTCCGGGGATCGCCTCGACCAGGCAATGCGCGCGGTGGCCCCGCATCTCGCTGCGGAGGAACGTGCCGCCTGGGTCGCGGCCCTGGCAGAACCGTTGCGCAAGGCCAGTATCACCGGACCACGCTGCGTTGCGGCCTTCCTGGGGCAGTGCGCGTTCGAAAGCGGCGGCTTCCGCGAACTGGAGGAAGACCTCAGCTACAGCGCGGCGCGCCTGTGTCAGGTTTGGCCCGGCCGGTTCCCCAACACCGAAGCCGCGGAACCCTGCGCCTTGAAGCCCGAGGCGCTCGCCAACCGGGTCTATGCCGATCGCATGGGCAACGGTAACGAGGCCTCCGGTGACGGCTGGCGGTTTCGCGGTCGTGGCCTGATCCAGATCACCGGCCGATCCGCCTATGAACATTTTTCGACCTCCATGGCCATGACCTTGGATCAGGCGGTGCAGCACGCCGCCACCCGCGACGGAGCCGCCGATAGCGCGGCCTAGTTCTGGACCGCCAACCAATTGAATACTCCGGCCAATTCCTGGTCGCTCGATCTCATTACCCGCAAAATCAACGGCGGCACGAACGGCGCGGCGGAGCGAAACCGTCTGTGCGAGGCCGCCCTGCATGCATTAGGAGCTTAGTATGTTTGCACTCTTGATCCCCATGGTGCTGAGTTTGGCACCGCAACTGGCCGGCATGATCTTCGGATCGAAAGGCGCCGATGCTACCGCCAAAGTGGCTGGCGTCGTCCAGACGGTTGTGGGGGCGGTTGCCGACCTCAGTGCGCCCGGCGGTGCCGCCGCGGCGGTCGCCCATATCCAGGCGAATCCACAGGTTGCTAACGATCTCGCTGCAAAACTCACCGATCTGCATTTGCAAATGCAGAAAGAGCAGGATGCCGAAGCGGAAAATCTTCGCAAAGACGCATTGGACGAGCTGAAGGCCCGGTTGGGTGATACCGGATCGGCGCGCGACATGGCGACCGAACTGGCGAAAGCCCATAGCGGCCTTGCGTACGGCGGTGTGGTCGTTTCTGTCGTGATCATCGTGGCGTTCGGTTGGACGACCTATTCCGTGCTGACCAGCCATATGAGTGCGAGCGACGGCCAGTTCGGCTCTATCCTGGTTGGGACACTCGCCGCGATGGCGACACAGGTCGCAAATTACTGGTTGGGTTCCAGTATTGGCAGCAACACCAAAAATACAATTCTCGCCAACGCCCAGAACAATCTGGCGACCAGCGTTCCCGGACACTTGTTGACGGGTTCAAAACCGGGGTGACCTGTCGCCGCACCCGTTTCGCATGCGTCCCGTCCACCAGCGGTGGACGGGAATGTCGGATAATACCAACCGGTTTACGGCCGAATCTGGCGCAATTTCGTCCTGGCCCGGACAAGCCGGGCCAGGACGCTGTGGAATGGCCGTCAGTCAATATCATCGCCGATTGATATAATACGATAGGAACCAATTTTATCATTTTGTGACAAAGTTTGAGCAATTTTCTCAGATTGATTGATAATTGGAATTGTCTTGTCGTTTTGGCCCGGGAAGCGCATGACTTCAAAATCATGGGGCATCCCCGGGCGAATAAGAGCGTTTCACGGCACGAAGGTTTCGCAGCGGCGGATCCAATGGCCGGCACTCACCCGGTGTTTGTGTCTTCGCCAAGATCAGGCAACTGGAAGGCCGTCTTCGCACGACGACCGGTCAGAATCCGTTTGGCCGCCCTCTTCGGGAATTCCGGATCGGGCGCTCCGGCATTTCGCCGATCGGGCGTGTCACTCACCGGCAGTCTGGTCGCCCTCGTCGCGGTTGTCGCGTTGCCGCTCATGCTGCTGGGGGTGGGAGCGCTCTGGTGGCAATACCTGAGCCAGCGGTCGGCGGCCGAAACGCAATTGGTAGAACATGCGCGGACCGTCGCGTTACTGGTGGATCGTGAGTTCGAACGTACCCGGGCCGTCGCCCAGACCCTGGCGGCGGCAGCCCCCGCGGCCGGCGGTGACCTGAACGCATTTGAAGCGCAGCTCCGCGCGGCACGCGACCGTCTTTCAGTGGACTTGCCGCCGGGAGCACCCCGTCCGGTATTGAGCTTTATAGGCGCTGATGGTGCCTGGTTACTGCACACCGCATGGGCACCGGGCGAACGGCGAACCGGGCTGCATGCGACGTCTTTCGGCCTGGCAGCGATCGCGGAGGGGGTGCCGAAAATCTCTGATCTTTTTATCGCTCCCACCTCCGGTGCGCTGACCGTGGGTCTCGCGGTGCCCGTTTTTGCGCCAACGCCGCCGGCTGGAGGGCCTGCCGTCGTGGTCGGGGGCATCGGCATTTCGATCCCGCGGGAACGCCTGATCGCGATCGTCAACCAAGCGGGATTCCCGGCGGGAGGATCGGCCTCGGTGTTGGATCGGAAAGGCATCACCGTGGCGCGCTCGCTGCACGACGCCGAAACCGTCGGTCAATCTCCCGTGACATCCGCCTTGAACGCGGTTCTGGCCTCACAGTCCGGTCTCGCACCGCTCGGCACTGTTACACTGGAGAAAGTCCCGGCGATCACTGCCTTCGCCAGGGCTCCGGAAACGGGTTACATCCTGAAAATCGACGTGCCCGAGCAGGTGTTCCTTGCGCCTCTCCGAGACTCGATCCTGCGGTCGGCGCTGATCGGTCTGTCGGTACTCCTCTGTGGCCTCGTGTTGGCGATCAGGGGCGCCCATAGAATCGTCAGGGCGTTCGACAGCGCGCTGGGCACCGCCGCGCGGATTGGGGGAACGAGCGCGACACCAATGATATCAACCGGATTGAGGGAGGAAGATGCGTTCGCGGCGTTGCTGGTTAAGACATTTGCCGAACGCGAGGAGGCCACCCGCAACGCCCGTGCCCTGATCGACAACAGCCCGATCGGCATTATCATTTTCGACATCGACGGCCGCGTGCACGAAGCCAACGACGCATTCCTCACCATCGTCGGCCGCACGCGCGCGGACCTGTCGGGTGACGGGTTCAAATGGACCGACATGACGCCGGACCAATGGGTTGCGGCCGACCAAACCGCATGTGCCGAGGCATTGCGAACCGGCCAGTGCACGCCATACGAAAAGCAATACCTGCGAGCGGACCGCACCCTTGTGCCGGTTTTGGTGTCTTTCAGTCTGACGAGTAAAGCCAGCGGCCAGGCGGCAGGATTTATCCTGGATTTGACTGAGCAGCTTGCCGCCGAGGCAACACATCATGAAACCGAGGAGCGGTTGAGTTTCTCCCTGCGTGCCGGCCGCCTGGGGGCGTGGGAACTCAACCTCGCCACGAAGGAGGTGCGATGCTCTGAAATAACCATAGCACTGTTGGGGCTGGGAGCCGCCGAGACGATCACATATGACCATATCCGTTCGATGATTCACCCGGACGATCGTGAACGCGTGAGATTGACCATCGCGGGTGCAAATCAAACCAGCGGGGATGTCCGCGCCGAGTATCGGGTTATCTGGCCGGATGGCAGTGTCCATTGGATCGAATCGCGGGGGCGGGCTCTTAACGAAGCCGGTAAGCCCAACCAATTGGCCGGCGTGTTGGCCGACGTCACCGAACGCAAGCAAGCGGAGGCAGCCCTTCGAGACAGCGAATTGCGACTTCGCGCGATCACCGACGCGTTGCCGCAGATGGTGTGGGCAGCGCGGCCGGATGGATTTCGCGACTATTTTAATCAGCGTTGGTATGACCTGACCGGCACTACGCGGCAGCAAATCGAGGGCGACGGCTGGATAAAGGTTCTGCACCCCGACGATCAGTCCCGGGCGCAGGCCGTCTGGCACCATTCACTGGCGACCGGGGATACTTTCGAAAGCGAATATCGGCTCCGCATGGTCAACGGCAGCTATCGATGCATGCTTGGTCGCGCGGTTGCCGTGCGTGAGGAGCAAACCGGAGAGATACTGCGATGGTTTGGCACCTGCACTGATATTGAGGACACAGTCGCGGCCCGTGAAACCCTGGCCCAATCGCGTGACGAACTCGAATGCCTGATCGCGGAGCGGACCAAGGACCTGCAAGCCACCCAGACAAGTCTGGCACGGGCGCAGCGGATGGAGGCACTGGGGCAACTTGCGGGCGGCATCGCCCACGATTTCAACAACGTTTTGCAGGCAGTAGAGGCCGGGTGCGCGCTGCTGGAGAAGCGCCCGCATGACGCCGACGGGGTGCGCCATCTGGCTGGCATGATGCTCGAAGCCGCGGAGCGTGGAGCCTCTGTAACGCGACGCCTGCTTGGCTTCTCGCGTCGCGGCGACCTCCGGGCGGAGCCGGTGGAGCCGGCCGCACTTCTCGCGGACATCCGCGAGATCCTGTCGCATACGCTCGGCGATGGTGTGAAAGTCGTGGTGGACCCGGCACCGGACCTGCCGCGCGTGCTGGTCGACAAAGGACAATTGGAAACGGTCCTGGTCAATCTCGCGACGAACGGCCGAGACGCCATGTCAGGCATTGGGACGCTGATCCTGGCGGCGACGCCCGACATCGTCCGGCCCGACCAGGTCGCTGAACATCAAGGGCGCCTCTCGGCTGGCTTGTATGTCCGCCTTTCGGTGTCGGATACCGGGACGGGAATGAACGCTGAGACTCTTGCCCATGCGTCGGAGCCTTTTTTCACGACGAAGCCAAACGGAAAAGGCACCGGCCTCGGACTTGCGATGGCGCGCGGTTTCGCGGAACAGAGCGGCGGCGGATTCTACATCGCAAGCACATTGGGGCAAGGCACAACGGTTACATTGTGGTTCCCGATCACCCGGTCTGTGCCGCCCGGCGATGCGATGCCGCTCGATGTCGGGTTGGCCGCCGCAAGGCCGACCGGCTGGCGCCTGTTACTGGTGGATGACGATCGCATTGTGCGGGAACTGACCTCCGACCTAATGGAGTTAGAGGGCTTCACCGTGCTGGCGGTCGAGTCCGCCGCGGCCGCCCTGGCTGTGCTCGATCGCAACGAGGGTGTGGACGTTCTTGTGTCCGATCTGTCGATGCCGGACATGGACGGGGTTTCGCTGATCCAGGAGGCGCAACGGCGCCGGCCGGGTTTGCCGGCGATACTGCTGACCGGCTTTTCGACCAGCGCCGCGGACATCGCCGTCGATGCGGCCGGTGGCGGCACGTTTTCTTTGTTGCGTAAACCGATTCAGGCGCATGTTCTGGCCGCCCGTGTCGCGGAGCTGCTGGACGCGGATGCAGGTTCAGGATCGGTGTAGGTGTGTCCCGTTCTGACGTTATTACACCGGCGGGGAGTGCGCGCGGAACTCGCTCCGGGATCGACGTGTCCTGCGCTGATCCGCCATGGCTTGGCCAGGCCGTTCCTTATTTGTACGTACGGCTTGGCACCCCGCTTGTGTTCAAACCAATCTGATGTCGGTCACCACGCCGCGTCCAGCAGTGCCCGAACCGCCGGCGGCCCGTCGATCTTCCTCGGGTTGGTGTGGACCCAGCGATCATGCATCGACCCAATCGCGATTTCGTCGAGTTGTTCCGGTTTGACCCCGACATCGCGCAAGGTTCCCGGCAGACCCAGGCCGGCAATCAGTGCCGCCACGGCATCGCCCGCGGACAAACCGGAACGGCCGAGTGCCTCGCTGACCCATTTCTGACGTTCGGCGTTGACGGGTTCGTTGAACCGCAGAACATGTGGCAGCATCACGCAGGACGTATAGCCATGCGGCACATGGGCTGTGCCACCGAGCACATGGCCGATGCCATGGCTGGCGCCTTTGGCGACGCCGTTCTGCGACCCCATGATCGACATCCAGGCGCCCAACTGACAGTTCAACCGAGCCTCCATATCGCCGGGATCGGCTTTCACCGCGGGCAGGCCGGAGGATAGCAACCGTAACGCTTGCAACGACATGCCGTCCGAGAACGGCGTCGGGTTGATGGAGCAGATATCCTCCACCGCGTGATCCACGGCGCGGATACCGGTGGACAGAAACAGCCATTCCGGCGTGTGGATCGTGACCGCCGGGTCGAGGATCACCGCCTGCGGCATCATCAGCGGGTGCGCGTAGCTTTCTTTCACATTCCGCGCCGTATCGGTGCAGCCGGCCATGGCGGTGAACTCGCCGGCGGACAGGGTGGTGGGGACATCGACCGAACGCAGCGCTGGCGGCTTCAGCGGAGGACGTTCGGATTTGCCGTCGGCGGTAATGATCGCCCTGAACCGGTCAAGCTGTTCGGGCGCCGTGACATCGTTGCCCAGGCAGATCCCGACCATCTTCGCGGCATCGGTCACCGATCCGCCGCCGACGGTCAGGATCAGGTCCGCGTTGACAGCGCGCGCCTCGTTCGCCGCCGCCACGACGTCGATGCGCGGGGTGTGGGAGCCGATTTTCGCACACAGGCCCGCCATGCGGTTGCCCAGCACATGGCGCACGGTGTCGATCACGTCGGTTTCGCGGTTCAAGGTGCCGCTGGCCATGACGTAGATGGCGCGTGCGTCGAGGCGCTTGACCTCATCGGCCAGCGCTTCGGCCAGCGGGATGCCGTAGATCACCCGCTCCATCGGCGGATAGCGGTGGGTTCCGTGGATCATTTTGATGCCTCCCTCGTGTGTTCGAAAGATTTATAACAGCATGTTGGATTTTCTTGCCAAGTCGGGCGAATCGGGAGCAAGCTTCCGTGGTCAACAACAGAAAGGAGGTGATCCTGTGTCTCATTGTTCGGTGGCAACCTTTGCCATGACCTGGATCGCCGGCGCGAGAACGTCGGCTTAATCAGACTCCGGTCCGGCAACGGACGACCACAACAATGCAAGGGCCTCGGACTTATGTCCGGGGCCTTTGGATTTTCTGCCCGAGGCATTGTCTGGCTGCCCGAGATCATTCCGGGAGGTCGCCGATCCGTGATGGCCGGGCTTGTCCGGGCCACCTATGCCCTGGCGGTGCCGCGACAGGTGGCCCGGACAAGCCGGGCCAAGACGACGCGGGGAGGCCGGTGAGATCCTCTACCGATCGGTCAGGCGCAATTCAATTCGCCGGTCCTTCGCATAGGCCTCCGGCGTCTCGCCGGGTCCGAACGGCTGGTATTCGCCAAACGCGGTCGCTGCAAGGTGTTCGGCCGGAACGCCGTCGGCGATCAGCAGCCGGACCACGGTGATCGCCCGCTCCGCCGACAATTCCCAGTTGGACGGAAACTGTCCGCCCTTCACAGGTTGTGGATCGGTGTGGCCGTCCACCCGCAGAATCCAGTGCAGATCGGCCGGGATCTCTGACGCGATGTCTTTAATCGTGATTGCCAGCGTCGTCATTTGCGCGACCCCGGCGGGAGTCAGATCGGCGCTGCCAACCGGAAACAGCACCTCGCTCTGGAACACAAAGCGGTCTCCGACCACGGTGATGCCCGAGCGGTTGGACAGTAACGTGCGCAGCTTGCCGAAGAACTCACTGCGATACTGCTGCAACTCCTCCACCTTCGCTGCCAGCGCGACATTCAGCCTCTGGCCGAGGTTGGCGATCTGCGCGTCCTTCGCCTGATTCTGCTGCTGGGTCAGTTCCAGGCTGGACGAGATCGCCGTGAGCTGCGTTTTCAACTGGTCGATCTGCTGGTTCAACAGCGCAATCTGGGCCCGCGCGCTGTCCCCCAGTTTCTTCTCATCGGCCAACTGAATCTGCACCGCCTCCCGCCGCTGCTGCTCGGTCATCGCCCGCGCCGCGGCATCCTGAGCCTGCTTCTCCAGCTCGTCGCGCAAGGCCGTCAGAGCGCGTGCCTGGTTGGCCAATGTCGCCAAATCGGACAATTTCGCTTGCAAGGTGTCCTTGCCGATCGCGATCGTCCGGTCCAGTTCGGCGATCTGCTTCTGCATCTCCGCCAACTGCGCCCGGGCGGCGTCGGCCTGCCCGGTCGTATCCGCCAACTGGGTGCTCAACCGCGCATTCGCTGACGAGGCGGCCTCGAACGCTTTGGTCACATCGGCAAGTTGCGACGACAGCCTGTCGCGTTCAGCAGAGCGTTCGGACAGTTCCTTGCCGAGTTGTGACACCGATGTCTGAAGGTCGGCTGTCTTGCCGCGCTCCAGCGACAAGGCGTCGGCCAGGGCGGAGAGGTCCTGCTGGGCCTTGTCCAGTTCATGGCTGCGACCTGACAGCGCGACGGTCAGAAATGCCTGCGCCAGAACGAACACCAGCAGCACGAAGATGATGACCATCAGCAGTGTGGACAGCGCATCCACATAGCCGGGCCACGCATCCAGACCGTTGCCGCCGTTCCTGCGAGTACGCGCTGCCATGTTCAGTTACCGGGGAGGTTCGGCGAGGGCGGCGACCGTGCGCGTCAGCAATCGCAAATCATTGCGCAGATCGGTGGTTGCGCGGGTGCGGCCCTGCTCGTTTTCAGCGACCAGCCGCTGGAGGTAAATTTCGATGTTACGCAGGTGATCGCGGCTGGCTTCGTCGCCGCCTTGCACGTCGGCTAGGCGTTGCAGCGCCGGCCCCAGCGCGGTCTGGGTTTCCGCGATCCGCAGCATCAGTTGCTGGCTGGACCGCATGGTGTCGCTCAGAGCCGCCAGCCGGTCGTTCAGGGTCATCGCGGTCTGGTTGGCGCGAATGCGGTTGTCTTCGTCCCGTGTCAAAATCTGTTGCAGGTTTTCCATGTTCTCGGCGGTCTGTTCCAGCAGCGCCTGAACATAGACCGGGACCGAACCGTCGCCCTCGGCCAACGCGCCGGATGACAGACGGGTGAGCCCTGCGAGCCATTCCTCCAGTTCGTTGAAAAACCGGTTTTGTGCCTGTCCGGCCGTCAGGTCGAGGAATCCCAGCACGAGTGCGCCGGCCAGGCCGTACATGCTGGCCGAGAAGGCGGTTCCCATGCCGTGCAGCGGTTTCGCCAGGCCCGACTTCAATTGGTCGAACATCAGGTTCATGTCGCCGTTACCGAGCGACATGCCGCCGATGACATCGGATACCGACGTGACCGTTTGCAGCAGGCCCCAGAATGTGCCGAGCAGGCCGAGGAAGATCAGCAGGCTGGTCATGTAGCGGGAGAGCTCCCGGCTTTCGTCAAGGCGCGACGAAATTCCATCCAGCAGGCTGCGCATCCCGGTGGCGGACAGGGTGAAATGGCGCCCGCCGTCTCCGCCTTTGCCTTCGCGCATCGCCAACATGCTGGCCATCGGCGCCAGCAGGCGCGGGGAGGGCAGGGCGGCCAACCGGCTGCGCGATGTCTGGTAGGTTTCCAGCCAGACGACTTCCGGGCGTAGCCGGACGACCTGATTGAGGTTCCAGCCGATGCCCAGCAGCAGGATCAGCAGGATCAGGCTGTTCAGCACGGGATTGTTAAAGAACGCGGTGATCAGGACGGGTGACAGCAGGGCTGCCGCCACCCCGACTGCCACCAGGAAGGCCAGCATGCGGATGAGGTAGCCGGAGGGGCGGGTCATTGCGTTTTGGCCGGGCTGGCGGTTGCGCCGGTCACGTTAACATCGACGCGATCGGGTGGCCCATCGCCGAATTGTTCACCGAGCGCTCGGGCGGCGATGCGCGCGGACGGGACGCCGTCGGCGAGCAGGGCGCTTCGCACCGCCATCGCCCGCGACAGCGAAATCCGGCGGGCGGTGGACGGGTCATCCGGTTTGCCCGGCGCGTAGGCCAGCACGGTGTAGGTCGTGGTGTCGGTCGGCGGCGTGGTCTCGGTCAGTTTCTTGATCGAGTCGCTGCTGTCCGGGCTGAGGTCGGAGGCGCCCGCGGCGAAGGTCAGGCGCAGGCCGGCGATTGTCGCCGTGGCCATTGTCTTGGCGGTGTCGGATATAGGCGGCGGCGGAGGGGGAGGCGTGCCGGACGATGGCAGAGCGGGCGCAATTGGCTCGACCGTG
>Ga0316226_1004570_pt1 | contig 10960 bp, 10 predicted proteins | sample TBH18017metaG_FD_206009 | JGI IMG/M metagenome (GOLD analysis project Ga0316226, IMG submission 206009) | Freshwater microbial communities from Trout Bog Lake, Wisconsin, USA - TBH18017 | ecosystem: Environmental > Aquatic > Freshwater > Lake > Hypolimnion/Profundal zone | place: USA: Wisconsin... | reverse complement strand
GGAGCTTCGTCTCGCTCCCGGCCGGCGTCGCGCGCATGCCGCTCTGGAAGTTCACCATGTACACGGCGCTCGGCTGCATCCCGTTCGTCGCCATTCTCACCTGGCTCGGCGAGAAGCTCGGCGCCAACTGGGAGTCGCTTCAGCAGCAGTTCAAGTGGCTCGACTACGCCGTGCTGGCTGCGATCGTGGCGGTCATCGTCTGGGTCGTCGTGCGCCGCCTGCGGCGGCGCCCGGCGTGAGTGCTCGCACGAAGGCACTAGCGGGCCGCGCCCGGCAGGCAAAGGCCGCCCCGCGGCGAACGAGTAGGGGCATACGCTTCCCGAGAACAAACCGACCCCCTCAGTCGCGACCGGCGCCCATGCCTCGTCGCGACGTGAGATCGGAGGACAGATGAGTCTGCCCGGATCGCTTCGCGCCGCCGTCGCCCAGTTCAGCGCGGGCGGCGACTACGACTACGGCGAGTACGAGGACGACCGCGACGAGACTGACGGGTACGACGGCTCGCCGGCGTCTGCCTCGGGGGGCGACCTACGACCCCTCTCGGTGGTCCGCCCGCGGCGCGTCAAGTTCGCGCTCGTCGCGCCGCAGGACTTCGACGACGCGCAGCAGATCGCCGACCACGTGCGCGCCGGCGACCCCGTCATCGTCGACCTGCAAGGCTGCGACGCGCAGCTGCGCAAGCGTCTGACGGACTTTTTCAGCGGCCTCGCCTACGCCGTCGACGGCAGCGTCGAGTCTGTCGGCGAGCAGGTGATGCTGCTGGCGCCGCCTGCGGTCGAACTCTCGTCCGGAGCGGACGGCGAGTCGCAGAGGCGGCGCTTCCTCAACCAGGCGTAGGAGCACCCGGGCTGCAGCGCCGTCTGCCGCCGCACCGGACGACCGGCGCGACGCGGTCAGACCACCTTCAGCGTCCGCGTCGCCGCCTGCCCGACCTCGAGCTTGCCCAGCCCCATCTCGTGGGCGGCGATCAGATAGCCGATATCGGAGCCCTTGAGGCCGAACAGGTTCGCCGCGCGGGAGTCGGCCGCCACCACGTCGTGACTGGCGATGACCGTATCGAGGCGCTTCACGTCGCTGAGGCTGCCGCCGGTCGGCCCGTTGGCCGTGAGGATGCGCACGGCGTCCACCAGGGTGAGCGCGGGACGCATCACGCTCGTCAGGTCGGCGATGCGCTGGCTGAGGTTGACGTGGAAGCCGCCGCGGTCGAGTACGACGCCCATGAGGTTCTTGCAGCCGAGCGTGAGCACGGTCGATCCGTGCTGTTTGGCGATCGGCACGTTGACGAGCACGTCGGCCTTGAGGGCGTCGCGGTAGATCTGCCAGCTCTTGATGTCGCGGCCGTGCGGGATCGGCGCTGTCGCGTAGCCGAGCGGGCTCATGATCACCATCGTGCCGCCGGCCTTCTCCACGGCGGCGGCGATGCCGCTGTCCGCGTACGCCGCGTCGGGTGTGTCGCTGAACGGTGAGTCCATCACGCGCACGCGCTTGGCGCCGGCGTCGAGGCACATCGCCACGAGGGTGGCGACGACGACGGGGTTGGTCGTCGCCGCATACTCGTAGCTGCGCGATGACGAGCAGATGTTGGGCTTCACGATCACGTCGGCGCCGTGGCGCACGAAGCGCGCCATCCCGCCGAGGGCGTCCACGGCCGCGCGCGTGATCGCGGCCGGGTCCTTGCCCTTGACGACCGCGAGGTAGGCCGGCGCGGGGCTCGCGCTCGGTGAAGGCGGCGTCGAAGGAGCGCCGCCGGCAGTGGTCGAGGTGGCTGGGGCCGACGCGCCGGTGGCCGCGGCGCTCGCCGCCGGCCTGGTCCCTCCGCCGCATCCGGCGCCGATCAGGGTGAGGCTGGCGGCCGCGCCGAGGGTCAGTTTGAGGAAGCCGGCGCGGTCCATCTTGCGTCCGTTCGCGTGTCCGCCGTCGCGCTCGTCCCTGCGTTCCTCCACAGGCTGTCCTCTCCGGGCGCGGCCGCTCACGCCGGCGCCCTCACGTCGGTGTCATTTGAACGGGACGGAGAAGTCGCCGTTCTTGTCGCGCGTGTACACGACGAAGAAGTCACGGTCGTCGGGGACAAGATACCGCGTGATGCCCGGGTGCTGGACGTTGGGCAGGAACTTGACCGGCGACTGGGCGCCGGGCCGGCGGAAGTAGTTGAACGTCGGCCAGACGGTGTTGATGTCGAACTCGAGGGCGCGGACGGCGCCGGCGCGGATCAGGGATCCGGCGAGGGACATCACCGTCTGCGACGGGGCGGCGACGTAGATCAGGTTGCCGTGCCGGTCCACGCCGACGCCGCTGCGCCAGACGCGCACGGCGTTGCCCAGTGTCCAGCCCCACTCCGCGCCGTTGGTGTCGAGCGCCGGGTTGGGCTTGCCGTTGTTGACGATCATGGGCAGGTTCTGGCGCGCCAGCACGACGTTGCTCGCCGGGCTGCCGCCTGGCCACTTGATGATGTCGACGTGGCCGTCATCGTAGCCGACGAGCGTGCCCATGCCGGCGGTCAGAGGCGTGTACTCGTTGCCGTTGACGAAGAAGCCGCCGCGGCCGTCCTTGTACTTGAAGGCGCTGTTGAAGACCGCGAGGAGCCTCCCGCGCTGGCCGTCCGGGACCATCATCGGCCCGCGCGGCGAACCCTGCGGCGGCTCTACCCGCCCGGGGTACAGGGCCAGCTGGCTGATCGTGTGGTCGATCCACGCCGCGTAGGTGACGATCCTGGGGTAGTCGGCTTCGGCGCGGAACTCCGTGACGCGCACGGGATACGAGGCGCCGACGGCGGTGCCGACGGGGTGCCACACGCCCTCGCCGGCGAGGGCGGGGCTGATCGCCGGTTTGACCGCCGGCGGCGCATACGCGGCCTTCGCGGTCTTCGACGGCTTGGGCGTCGCGCTGCCCGAGTCGGCGGCCACGCTGGGCAGTGCCGTCAGGCCGGGCCCGCCCTTCTTGGGCGCCGTCATCGAGTAGTAGGTGCGCTCGACGAAGTTGACGAGCCAGGCGCCGTGGTTGTCGCGCACCCACTCCACCGAGCGGATCGTCCACGAGACGCTCGACGCCTGCCGCATGTACATCGCGTAGGAGATCGTCGGCGGCACCACGAGCACGACAAGAACGATCGCGGCGAGCGCGATGATGCGCCGGCGACGGAGCTGCCGTCGGCGCGCCTCGCGCCGGGCGCGCCGCACCCTGTCGGCGCCCGGAACGGGCGGCGGCGGTGACCCTCCGCCCTCTGGCGGCCGCGGCCCTCCGCCCTCCGGCGGCCGTGACTCAGTACGCATCGAAGAGCCGACCCCACTTGCTTTCGCGGCGCACCCTGGCCTGGATGCCACGACCGACCAGCGGCCACCAGAGGCGGTCGTGGTAGGTCGACGAGCCCAGGATGAAGGCGTGCACGAGCGGCGTCTGGAAGAGCAGGTACTGCAGACGCTGCACCTGCGCGTCGCCGAACCAGACGCCGCGGCCGAAGCGTGACGGCAGGTTGGCTCCGACGCTGAACTTGAAATCGACGAGCGAGACGTCTTCGCCGACGATCTCGATCTCGCGCGGGTCGCCGACGCCGAGCCCGCGCTCGTGCGCGAGCCGGATGTACTTGATGGTCAGCGGGTCGAACCCCATCATCTTGGCCGCCACGGCGTCGATGGCCACCTGGTCGGAGCTCGCGAGCAGGTAGTCCTTCTCGACCGGGATCATCGTGCGCGGCCCGGGGCCGTTGCCGGCCAGGGTCCCGTCCATCACCGCGAAGAGGCCCGGGCTGATCTCCTGCTGGATGGCGAGCAGGTCGACGAGCGTCTCGTGGATCCACGAGTGCGTGATGTGGCGCCGCGTGCCCAGGAGGCCGCCGAAGGCGTTCTTCATCGCCCCGGTCGTGGTCGTGTAGATGTGGCACTTCATGGTCGGCAGGTGCATGACGTTCTTGCCCAGGAACACGTCCGGGATGTGGATGCCGTCCGGGTAGACGCGGTCGAGGGCGAGCATGGAGGCCTTGGGCTGGTAGCGCACCCAGCGCACGTTGCCGGGGATGAAGTTGTAGAGCTCCGGCACCTCGTACTTCTCGTAGAGGGGCGCGAGCTTGTTGAGGCGCTCGCCCTTGATGGGGTCGGTGACGACGGTGTCGTTGTGCATGGCGATCAGGTCGTCGAAGCCGCCGGAGCGGAGCGCCTGGATGGTGCCCTCGAGCTGCCAGGGCGTCGTGTTCGCCGAGAGGAACGGCATGTGCCAGGAGATATTGTCCTTGAGGATCGTGGAGGCCTGCCGGTCGAGGGCTTCGGGCAGGCCGGCCATCGTGGTCAGCCGGCCGATGTCGTCGAGCACCGTCTCCGGCCGCGTCTTGAGCACCGCGACCTTGCCGCGGCCGGCGAGCGCCGCGCTCCCGGCCGGCTCCGTCTCTGTCTTTCGTGCGGGCATCGGACTCCCTTGCGTCAGGTGGCGTAGAGGACGATGACGACGACGGTCGCCCAGAGGCCGAGGTCGATCGCCAGGGCGGCGTCGCCGAGGAGGACCTCCTCGGGGCTGCCGCCCGCGTGTCGCGAGTGCATGAGGAACAGGTAGCGCAGCAGCCCGTAGGCGACGAAGGGGATCGTGAGCATGAGGTACGGGCTCGACTCCGCCGACTGGCTCAGGAACGTGTAGATGGCGTACACCGCCAGCGTCGCCGCGGTCACGATGGAGATGACCTGGTCGAGGAACTCCGGCGTGTACTGGCGCAGCACCGGCCGGTGCTCGAGGGCGTGCGGATCGGCGAGCAGCTCATGCCGGCGTTTGACGAGCGCGAGGAAGAGCGCCAGGAGGGCGGCGCAGGTGAGGAGCCAGGGTGAGACGGCCACGCCGATCACGACGGCGCCGGCGGCCACGCGCAGGACGAACCCCGTGGCGATCGACATGACGTCGAGCAGCACGATCTTCTTGAGGACGAAGGTGTACGCGCCCTGCAGCAGGATGTAGCCGAGCGCGACGAGACCCAGTGCGGGGTCGACGAGCGCCGCGCCGGCGAGCCCGATCCCGAGCAGGACCGTGGCGGAGGCGATGGCGACCGTGGGATCGAGCTGACCGGCCGCCAGCGGCCGCAGGCGACGGCGGTGATGGAGCCGGTCGCGCTCGCGGTCGTGGAGGTCGTTGACGATGTAGACGCCGCCGGAGATCAGGCAGAAGAGGAAGAACGCGAGCACGACCTCTACCACGTCCCCCGTCCGGCTGAGGTTCAGCGAGAAGAGCAGCGGGGCGAAGATGACGAGGTTCTTGGTCCACTGTCGCGGGCGCGTCTCGACGAGGATGGCGCGGGCCGCCGAGATGCGCGGGGCGGCGGCCTCGGGATCCGTCATCGCGACGGTCGGATCTGTCGTCGAGACAGCCGGAACCGCCGCGGGCCCTGCGGCCTTGAGCGGCAAGTCGATGCCGGGATCGCTAGTCATGCTGGGTCGCCGCCTCCGCGTCGGGCGCGAACGAGGAGCGCTCCGCGTGCAGCCGCGCGACGCGGCGCCGGTGGAGAAGGTACACGACGAGTCCGAGGCCGGCGGCGAACCAGAGCGTGCAGAGGCGCACGATCAGGACCGCGGCGACGGAGACGTCGCGGGCGACGCCGAACACGACGAGCAGCGCGGTCATGCCGATCTCCGTCACTCCCAGGCCGCCGGGCAGCAGGGACAGGGCGCCGCCGAGCGTGGAGAGTGCGTAGATGAAGGTGACCGCGTAGAGCGTGAGCGTGGTCGAGCCGAGCCCGCCGAGCACCACGTACAGCGCGGCGCACTCGGAGAACCAGGCCGCCACGCCCAGCACGGTGCCGTAGAGCAGTGGCCGTCCGCGCAGCAGGATCGAGAAGACGCGGCCGGCCTCCTGCGCCGCGGCCGCCGACGCCTCGCTGCCACGCGCGAAGCGCTTGCGGAACACCGTCGAGGCGAAGCCGGCGACCCAGGGCGAGAAGCCGAGGACGAGGACGATCGCGACCGTGAGACCGATGGCGACCAGCGACGCGCCGCGCGCGACCGAGTAGCGCAGGGTGCCGGCGGCGACGAGGATGCACACCGCGAGCACGTCGCTCACGCGGTCGGCCACGACCACCGGGACGGAGGCGCTCATCTTCACGTCCATCTCGTCGCGCAGCAGCACGCACTTGAGCAGCTCGCCCACCCGCGCCGGCGTGATCGACATGGCGAAGCCGCTGAAGAACACCGCCGCGCTCTCGCGCAGCGGCACGTGGATGTCGCAGCGCCGCAGGTAGTAGTGCCAGCGCGTGAAGCGCAGGGCGTAGTTGACGAGCGCGAGTCCCAGGATGGGCACGAGGTAGACGGGCCGGAAACGGCCCATGGCCGCGCCGAGATCGTCGCTGTGCCCGTAGATGAGCAACGCAAGATAGACCCCGGCCGCCAGGAAGACGGGGAGGACGATCTTGCCGAGCTTGGATTTCCTGTGGGTCGCCTGCTCCATGCACCGTCCCGACGCCGCCCCCACGCGCACGGAGGTCAGCCTTGTTGGATGGGTCTTCGCCCAGTCGCAGACCGACACAGTTTACCTGCAGAGCGACCGAAACGGGTACCCGGGCCAACGACGAACGGCGGCGGCGCCGGGGAGCGCCGCCGCCGCACGCCGTACCGCGGAGGAGGGAGAGGAATGGGCGGCGCCCGCGAGGGAGAGAGGTCTTCGCGGGTTGCTCGCAGGCGCCGCCCGGGAAGGCTTACGTCCCGCTGGGGCGCTGCGTGAGCGTAGCCTTGATCTGCAGGGTGGAGCCGCCGCGCAGCACCGTCACCGTGACGGTGTCGCCGGGCTTGTGCTGCATGATGACGGCGGCGAGGTCCTCGGCGCTGGTGACGGACGCGCCGTCGATCGCCTGTATGACGTCGCCGCCGGTCACGTAGGTCTGGCCCTGGATGTCCGTCTGCTGGCCGCCGCCCTTGATCCCGGCCTTGGCCGCCGGGCTGCCAGAAGCCACGCCGGCCACCAGCACGCCCTGGTCCACGTTCACGCCGAGCGCCTTGCTGATGTCGGCGCTCAGCGTCTGGCCGGACACGCCGAGGTAGGCGTAGCTCACGGTGCCGCTCGTCTTGAGCTGCGCCATGACCTTGGCGGCCGTGTCGATCGGCACGGCGAAACCGAGGCCCTGGTTGCCGCCCGATTGGGAGGCGATCTGCTCGTTGATGCCGATCACCTTGCCCGAGGAGTCGATCAGCGGGCCGCCGGAGTTGCCTTCGTTGATGGCGGCGTCCGTCTGGATGCCGTTGGGGATCACCGAGCCGTTGGGCGACTGCAGGTTGCGGCTGGTGGCGGAGACGATGCCAGACGTGACCGAGAAGTCGTAGCCGAGCGGGTTGCCGATGGCGACGACGGCCTCGCCGGCCTGGACCTTGGACGAGTCTCCGAGCTGGAGGACGACGAGCTTGGGCGCCTGGGCCGGATCGACCTTGAGGAGCGCCACGTCGCTGGTCTCGTCGATGCCGGCGATCGTCGCCTTGACGCGCGTGGTCGCCGAACCGGTGCCCTTGAAGACGACGGTCACCGAGCTCGCCTTGACGCCGCTGCTGTACACGACGTGCGCGTTGGTCAGGACGTAGCCCTGGCTCGAGACGACGAAGCCGGAGCCGAGAGCCTGCGCGGTGGATGAGCTGGGGCCGAACGGCGAGGACGACTGCTGATCGAACGTCGAGAGCACTTCGACAACGCCGGCCGAATCCTGCTTGTAGATCTGCTCGGCCGTCAGCGCGCCGGTGGTGAGCGCCGCCGTCTCTGTCGTGGCGGCGGACGTCGACGTCTGCTTGATCACTTTGGTCTCGACCGTCCTGACCGGCAGGACGCCGCTGACGGTGAGCAGAGTGACGACGATCACGGCGACGGCGGCGCCGCCGGCGAACGTGAGCAGAGAGGATGGGAACTTGCGCATTTGCGCCTCCCGATGCAGTGGGGCGGGACGTCACCTTTGTACCGCCCCCCGCTTGGAGGCCGCTGAACGACGGCTGAGAGCCGCCTGAGAATCGCGCCGGGCACGGCTCAGCGGCGGCTGCCGGGAGCGGCAAGGGTCGCTGCGGACGCCACCCGTCGCCGGCGCATATCTGACTCCGGCGCCGGTGGGGTAGAGTCCAGCCGATGGTCAAGGAAGTCGGCATGACGTGCGCGGCGCCCGAAAGCGGGATGCGCGGCTTCGCCCGGGACCTCTTCTCGCGCGAGCTGCTGCGCTACCTGGGCCCGGGCTTCATCGTCACCATCGGCTTCATCGATCCCGGCAACTGGGCGACCAACATGGCCGCCGGCAGCCAGTTCGGCTACGACCTGCTCTGGGTGATCACGCTGAGCACCCTGATGCTCATCTTCCTGCAGCACGTGGCGGCCCGGCTCGGCATCGTCACGGGCCACTCCCTCGCCGTCAACGTGCGCCGCCACTTCTCGCGCCCGCTCGTGTGGCTGTTCGGCCTCAGCATCGTCCCGGCGCTGGTGGCGACGAGCCTCGCGGAGATCCTCGGCGGCGCGCTCGGCTTCCAGATCCTCTTCCACATCCCGCTGTGGGCGGGCGCGCCGCTGAGTCTGGCGCTCGTCGTGCTGGCGATCCTCGGCCAGCGCTACGACCAGCTGGAGCGGCTGATCGTGATCTTCCTCGCCTTCATCGCCATCGCCTACATCGCCGAGCTCTTCATCGTGAAGCCCGACATGGCCGCCGCCGCCCCGCACTGGCTCATCCCCAGCCTCTCCGGCGCCAGCATCCTGATCGCCATGGGCATGCTGGGCGCCATCGTGATGCCGCACAACATCTACCTGCACTCCAACACCATCCAGTCGCGCGAGTGGGATTTCGGCGGCGGCAATCAGAAGAAGCTCATGCGGTTCGAGCTCGTCGATACGACACTCTCGATGGGCATGGGCTGGCTCGTGAACTCGGCGATGATCCTCGTGGCCGCGGCCGTTTTCTTCCGCCACGGCATCAGCGTCTCGAGCATCCAGCAGGCGTCCCAGACGCTCAAGCCGCTGGCCGGCTCGCTTGCGCAGCTGATCTTCGGCCTGGCGCTGCTCGTGGCCGGCTTGGCCTCGTCGATCACCTCGTCGCTGGCCACGGCGAACGTGGTGACCGGGTACCTTGGCCAGCCGGAGGATCCGCACAGCCGGATCTACCGGCTCGGCCTCATCGTGCTCGCCGTGCCGGCGGTCGTGCTCATCATGGTCGGCCTCAACCCGTTCAGAGCGCTGATCCTCAGCCAGGTCGTCCTGAGCATCCAGTTGCCGCTCACGATCATCCCTCTTCTCGTGCTCGCGCGGCGGCGGACGGTGATGGGAGAGGACCGTATGGGAACGCTGGCCCTGGTGACAGGCTGGCTTGTGGCCGCGGTGATCATCGCACTCAACGTGTTCCTGCTGTACCAGACCTTCTGGGGCGGCGGAGGAGGCATCTAGCTATGGGACTGTACGCGCGCATCCTGGTGACGCTCGACGGCAGCAGCGTCGACGACGCGTTGCTCGACGACGTCGAGCGTCTCGCGGACGCGCTCGGCTCCACGGTCATGCTCCTGCGCGTGGCGCACTACCACACGCGCGACTCGCGCGTGGCCGAGGAAGACGAGGCGCGCGCCGACCTGGCGCGGGCCGCGGCGCGCCTCGAGGGCCATGGGTTCGCCGTGGAGACCGTGCTGGGCCACGGCGAGCCGGACGCCGTGATCGTCGAGCAGGCCGCGGCGCTCGGCGCCGACCTGATCGCCATGGGTGCGCACGGTCACGGCTGGCTCGAGCGTCAGGTGCTCGGCAGCGTGGCCGACCACGTGCGCCACCACAGCGACGTGCCGCTGCTGGTCGTCAAGAGCCGGGCCGAAGGCGGCTGAGCTCGCCCGCGCTGGCTGCAGCGCGCCGGCCGCCCGAGCGCCGGCCGCCCGCGCGCCGGCCGCGGCGCGCCGTCCACCAAAATCAAGGCGACAGGCCCCCCCGCCGAGAAGTACACTACGCGCAGGGGCAAGTCCGAGTCGCTGGTGGAGGAGTGAGCCATGGCCGATCAGTCGCGCTCGTGGTGGTCGCGGAACTGGAAACGGATCGCGATCGTCGTGGGTGTCCTCGTCGTGCTCTTCATCGGGGGTTCGGCCGTCGCGGCGCGCTTCACGGAGAGCAACAAGTTCTGCGGCACGGACTGTCACGAGATGTGGCCGTACCGCGATACATGGGCGACGTCTACGCACAAGGCGACCAACTGCGTGCAGTGCCACATCGCACCCGGGCCGCTGAACTTCCTCAAGACCAAGCTCGCCGCGTCGCGGGAGGTCTGGGTGCACTTCACCGGCCTGTCGCAGAAACCGATCACCGTCACGCGTCACATCCCCAACTCCGCCTGCTATCGGAGCGGCTGCCACACGACCGCCCAGACCAGCAAGACGCTCACACTGGGGACGCCCGCACCGGTGACGTTCCAGCACGGGAGTCCCGGCCACGCGAAGCAGCTGTGCATCGCCTGCCACGCCGGGCTCGTCCACCAGGGCGCCCCGGGCGTGACCGCGGCACCGGCCAACTCCATGTCCACGTGCTTCAACTGCCACACCACGAACACGACCAAGTGCAGCTACTGCCACCAGCCGCCGCACGCGCCGCGCGGCGACTGCCAGAACTGTCACAACCTGGGAGCATGGGTCGGCGGCAAGAACTTCGCGCACCCCCAGCCGCTGGTTGGAAAGCACGCGCAGATCGCCTGCCAGACGTGCCACACCAAGGGCGTCTCGATCCCGCCGGACGGCTGCGTCAACTGTCACGGCGACCACCACGGTGGTCTGCCGAACTGCGTCCAGTGCCACGTTCTGGCGCACTTCATCCCGAGCACGTTCTCGCATCCGCAAGAGGGGCCGCACGTGCCCAAGGGCGAGACGCCGCTGCAGTGCAGCGCCTGCCACACCGCAGGGCTTGGCCAGAAGGGTACCTGCCCCTGTCATGGCGGCAAGGCGCCGACCGGCGGCGGATGATCGAGTGATAGCCGGCCGGTAGCGGCTCGACCGGAAGCGGCCACGGAAGATCCCGGGGGGGC
>Ga0316226_1004568_pt1 | contig 10962 bp, 22 predicted proteins | sample TBH18017metaG_FD_206009 | JGI IMG/M metagenome (GOLD analysis project Ga0316226, IMG submission 206009) | Freshwater microbial communities from Trout Bog Lake, Wisconsin, USA - TBH18017 | ecosystem: Environmental > Aquatic > Freshwater > Lake > Hypolimnion/Profundal zone | place: USA: Wisconsin... | reverse complement strand
ACTGATAACCTTTTAGATTAAACACAAAGCCAAAGCTACCTTTATCGGACAGTGGGTAGAAGTTAAATCCATTCTTAACCACCTCACACTCTTTACGGATGTGCATCATCTTTTTCCCCAACTTTCACAAGCCATTCTGATAGCCTTTTGCATTCAGCTTTCAACTCCTCTATTTCAGCTTGTTGCTGGCGTAGCATGGTGGCCACCAAACCCCGATAATGCTCTTGTGATGTAAGCATTATGTCAACAACATTCTCATCTTCTATCCAATCAGCTAGTTCATTTGCGTTCATCTTGTGCCTTTCCATCATGCGTTCTTAATTCGGGATTTAGTGCCTGCTTGCTGTCTTGGCTCAGTGACTCAATGACATCAAGGTAACGCTTTTCCCATTGCTTCAGATTGTTGATTTGGTCTTCAAGATCAGCCACGCGTTGTTGCAACGCCATTCTACGCTGGTTTAGTTTGTGAATCAACTTAATGGCCTCTTTGGCACCAATATAATTGCAGTTTTCAAGGTGCTGTAATATCTCTTCAATGTTATAGTGAGTTGTTGCGTTCATTTAGTTTCCCTCATTGCTTTTTCAACATGTGTGTTCAGTATTACCTTCATGCGTAATGCTTCTTTCAACGCCTCTATTTCAGCTTGTGCAGATTGCCAACCAGCTTCAAACCCACTGGCGTGGGCGATGCCTTCGTGATGGCTTTGGTTTTCAACCATGAACTCAATGCGCTGGTTCAATCTTTCTATTTCAGCTTGTTGCTGGCGTAGCATGGTGGCTGCTTGTTCTAATTGGTCAGCAAGTCTATCGTTAGCACATTCTTGTACGCTTTTACGGCTCGTTGCTTGTCTACGAATTGATGCACGAATTTCCATTGCATCAGCTATTTCATTTGCGTTCATTTTCTAACCTGTATAAGTATTGGAAAAAACCGGTACACGTAGTATATGTCACCACCATTAAAACGTACAGAGTTCCACTGTAGGGGTGTGCCTTTAAACCACGGCGCCCTATATAAACGGATGCCCATACTACCTCCTAAACTGCGGTGTTGGTTTACGTCTACCGTATATGCGGCGGATCTTTAATGCGTGGATACTACCGAATACCCTATTACGCCAGCCTTGGTGGGCTCTACGTATTTTAGACAGCTTTGTACGCTTGTACGGCTCCTTAGATTTTGGCCCCGAGGCAAAGTGCATTACCGTGCGTCGCAACCCAACACCGCCAAAGATGGTGGTGAAGTGGTTACGCGCAATGGTTTTGCGGAAGTTAAAACGCTTCAAAATATACCCTCATCAAAGTGTTCAATTGAATCAATATACTTCTGTGCCTTTTCGTTAAATCGTACGCCCATATATACGTGTGATCGCTCACCGTTAACACGCACTAAATCTGACTTAACAAAGTTCTCTTGAGTGGCCGCTAAGAACCTACGCTTAAATGCCTGTTCGGTTCCTGGTGCCATTGACTTTTTAAGCGCCCAATGTTTGTATGCCGCAAATACGTCGTCTTTATTTGTTACTGCCATTGGATCAAAGATCAACGCATCCTCAACAAACGAACCAATCGGGTTGCCCAGCTCAGCCATCAGGTCAAGATACTCCTTACCGCTCTCGGGTTGTATGAAGTGCCCGCCCCTTGCAATACGGCGCTTGAGCCCCTCCATCGCCCAGTTAAACACACCCGATAGTTCTTGCTCTAACTTGTGTGATAAGTCGGTGTCCTCCTTGTTATAAAACGATTTGGTCATCTTGAGCACCATCATACGGCCGGTAAGTGCGTTGGAGTTCTCTGTTAGTTGTAGTACCTCGTTAGAATAAATAACCAAACGAGTAGGAAGATAACCATTCCACGCTTCTTTGTTTTTACGGTTAACGGTGATAGTATCACCACCGACAATCCTAAGAAGCTGAGATACAACAGCGCTACGGTTGCGTTCTGGTGCACGTGCATCAGTAAATGATGCCAACAATTTTCCGAGCCAAGGCTGCAAACCAAACGTATCACAAAGTTCTCCTAGTTCTGGTGCCACGGTGTTGTGTTGACCTAAAAGCGCAACGAGCACCTTGTTGATTGTTCCCTTGCCTGATCGGCGTGGTCCAATGATGTTAAAGAATTTTTGCTGTCTCGTATCGCCACTGAGAATGTATCCAAACATCTCCTGCAACAAGTCGATTGACGGCTGATCATCGGGCCACACTGACTTTAAGAACGTCTCCCACGTTGGGCTAGTTGCTAATGGATCATAAGCAAACGGCAAAGAGTTTTGTGTAAAGAAACCCAGTGAGTGCGGTATCAGTATCGAGTCCTCTAGGTGAAACAATCCATTTTGCAATGAGACTAACTTACTGGCCTCAGGTTTGGTTCTTGCGTAATCCTCTAACCAAATCGGTGGCTTGGTGTTTGGGTGGTTTGGTAGGTGGACAATCGATTTGATTGCGTCTAACGCGCCACTGACAGTTGCTGGTGATGGGTTAAAGGGCACTAAGGCACCCTGTTTGCCTGACTTCTTGCACTTATCTAAAAAGGTATATACCTTAGAGCGAATTGTCGCCTCCTCGATTACCTCGTAGTGTGTGCCCACGTGGATATAAAAATCATCCGCATAGTGTACCAGCTTGTACCCCTCTTCAGATGAGTAGTAGTTGTCCAAAAAAGTACGGGCGTGGTTCATAGTGCCTGCGTCCAATACAATCTCACCGCGCGCCAAGGCCTCTATTCTAGACTGCTGGTTTACCTCAAAGATCATGGAGCGCAGTGTCGCACCCGATCCCTTAAAGGTTTTCCACTTATTCTCACAGGCGTGGGCGTGGTACTTAGGGCCATTTTGTGACCATCTGTCCCATGCCTCACAGGCCTCTACGTCACCGTTAAACTGGTGATGCAAGATCATACCGACCTTGAGCCAGTTATTGTAGCCATAGTCGTCCAGCTTAGATAACAGCTCGCTTTCTACCCTTGCGATGTCCCAGTCCTCAACGGGTGGTTGGTAGTCCCCAAATGCATCCCCCGTTGCGCGCAGGGTGCGTGCTGGGATGATACTGGTCAGGTCCTGCGGATCATCAGGAACGGTGCCCGAAATGTAGTTACCCGTTACGGTAAAAAATCGTCCTGTCGAGTAGGCCTCAAACCCGATGTCGTGGTCTGCGTGTGAGGCAAACGGAGCAGAGCGGGTAAAAATCTTTACGCCTGTGCCCGATGGGCTGATTTCCATATAACCATCAATTTGGGTGGCTAATTGCTGCATTGCAGCATTTATGAAAACGCCCTCTTCGACTGAATAACAGTCATCTAAATCGATTCCTACTAGGTCATCGTCCTTTGAGAATACAAAGCCGATGCCCGAGAACTTATTGGATTGGTAGGCATCCTCGGCTGTGAGGAAGTCTGTCCATGTGTCTGGGTTGGTAGATGAGGCTGGTCTGCCATTGGTTTGTAACGGCATTTTGGACCAGCGCTTGTTCTCACCCTCGCCAACCTCTACAAATGACCACATCACCCAGCGAGGTACCTTTTTGAGGGTTGCTGGTATGTTTTGTGTCAGTACTGGTAGTGCGGCTGGTTTCATAAATCCTTTCTTCTTGCCATAACTAATACGCAAAATGGGTGTTTATTCGTTTCATAATGTGAAATATTCTAAATGAGAATGATTCTCATTTGGTTTCCAATGAATCAAGCACTTACAACAATGTGTCACAGGTAGTATGGGTAGTACCCCTTTATTCTATTTTATTAAAAAAATTTTATTAAAAAAATAAGAGGGGGGTATGGGGGGAGTAAAAATGGCGTACAACCCATACTACCCTGACAAAAATCGACTAAAAGTAATAAAGAATAGGGTTCTTTATTACTTTTAGTTATATACACACTAGCGTGCCATTTGGAAGCGGTCGGCAGGTCACCACTTTACCATCGGGGGTGAATACCGTGGTGTCTGCCAGTGCGTATACCATGTGGCCCAAAAAATACAGTGCCGCAAACAGTAAAAACCACCTAAACCAGCGGTCTGAGCGCTGGTGGCATGTGCAGGTACAATTGCGTCCTTGGTTACAGTTTTCGTTACATCCGTTCATTTTAATACCTCCTGTGCTTTTTTGACAAAGCGTTCAATGTTTTCGTTGGTTCTCACCTCAAACAGGTGATATACTGCATCTCCGTATGTTGTGCCAATCCCATATGACTGTGGGTTATTAGGCAAATCCCACTTAGCTACCTCAAAATGTGACACTGGTAGCAAAAAGACTGACTGCCCATGGTAAAGCCATGTATCTGTCAGCATTTGGGCCACATCACCGTCATAGTGGGCCTTGCATGATGGTTTTCCAAGTGTTTTCCACATTTTGCGATTTACAGGTAAAAAAGATGGCGCCGCAAACGTACGAGATGCGTCCAAGTGGTTCGATGCCTGTGTATTACCCACTAGCGTGCCGTCCAAGGCAATCTTAATATACTGGATGGTCTTATCCTTATCAATTGGTATGCAGTCGGCATCAAAGAAAACGATAAGGTCCACGTCCTCATTGCGCTCTAGCACCCAGTCCATCCATTCACCGTGGTCCAAGCCGTTAATCCTGTGCTGGTTTAACGGTATGCCATAGTGGTTAAAGATTTTAGCTTGGTAGTCTGGCACACGGGGATCTAAGTTGTCCCAGTAGAGGGAATAGATCCCCACGTTCATAGAACTACCTCAAAGCCCAGTTGACCAGCCATTTTGTATGCCCACTTCCGTAAATTTTCACGGTGTTCTGAATCCTGGGGGTCTTGGTCATCCCATACTGCTTGGAATTCAAACTCCCCGTCTAGGTTGTGAAATTCAATACGTAACATGTCACCGTCTTTGTCGTACACATCCGTTGGAATTACTCTCATTGTCTATCACTCCGCGTAAGTTGTCCTTCAAAAATATAGGTGCCAATATGCTTTAACTGTGCCCATGGTGCGGCATAAATCTGATAGCCATTGGCTCTTGCCAAATCACAGAATGAATAATCTTCTGATAGATAGCGGTTGTCTGCAGGCGAGATACTGGTATCAAACAAATTAGCGATTTCTACTGCGCCAATATCGGGGTTAGTCGATGCGTACATATCATTTGTATAGCTTGGTACTTTCTTGCTTAAGTCCTCAATGACTTCGCGCGAGATAAGCATAAAGCCAGTACCGCCCTTTTCTACCTCAATGGGGGAATTGATATCGCCAGTAGCATCTTTCTTGTCAATCGTGTTAATTACGAATGAGCCAGTGTATGTGTGCAATGCTTCCGCTGGTACGCCACGCAATACAGCCGCATGTACTTCATGCCAGTTAATCTCTTTCTTTGGGTACACTCCGCAGATAATGTCCTTTTCAGAGCGAAGCATACGCACCATGTCATAGGGATTAAATGAGATATCAGCATCGATAAACATTAAGTGCGTGCAATCACTTGCCAAGAAGTCATGGGCAATTCGATTACGAGCGCGGGTAATGAGTGACTCATTGAGCATCATTGAGTAAGCCATACCGATTTTGTTTTGGTTCAGTATTGCTGGTGTTGACGCCAGCGCAATTGCATATGGGCCTGTGCACATGCCACCATACATCGGTGTTGCTACTAAGATTTTTTGTTTTTGATCCATGGATAGTTTCCTTTGTACATGTTAAAAGTGTATTCGTTGCCTTGTTTATGAAGCTCTAAATGGCCGTCTCGAACTCGATAGTTAATGGAGTGCTCACCATTACAGTCAAACTCGGGAAGTTGTTTGCTTATCTCGTTGAAGAATAAGCGGTCAGCATAAAACTCATTGGTGTAGAAATTGTGAGCATAACGCGCTAAGTACTTACGTTTAAAACAGTAGCAATTGGTATCAACAAAGTAGTGGTTAGGTGGGAATACCGAGTTCCACTTGCCTAGCGATTCACAATTGTCCTGTGTTACAAACTCCCCCGCTTGGTTCACAATGTTGCGAAGACTATAAGCCCATTGCAGGTCATTTTCTTTTACAAAGTTAACCAATTGCTCTACATGGTCAGGCTCAAACCAATTATCCTCATCTAAGAAAAGAATATAGTCTGCACCACTTAAAAGCGGAAATGCCGCGTAAATACGGTGTCCATTCCAGCCTGAGTGCCCTGTGTTTTCTTGAAGTTGGACACACGTACCGTTCTCGTACATTTTAAACTCATTATCGAGACGTCCATCAACAACAATCAGGTGCTCAGTAGGAATGGTCTGCGCCTTAACACTATCAACAGCTTGTTGCAAGTGTTTAGTGCCAACGGTGGGGGTGATTACTTGGATTCTCACGGCTCAATCTTTCTAAAAGAGTCCTTTACGTATGATGCGCGCACGTCCCAGTTGTCTGCCTTACCGTAATCGCCGCGTGTGGAGCGTAGGCGCTCGTCATTGCGATACGCAGGCTCAATCTTCCACCATGCCAGCGATGCCTCTTTATACTCGGCCCACGCATCATTGGGCTCAAACAATGGGTGGTTTAATCCATCTGCGTCCACAGTACATACCACGTCTGAGGTTGGTTGCCAGTCACCCTTATTATACTTACGATACTGTCCCAGCGATACGTTGTTACGGGCGCGAATGAATCGGTCGTACGCGCGTTGTTGTTCATTAGTCATCTTGTTCGTCCTCTAGTTTGTCTAACTGCAATGCGTCCAAGGACGCTGGCTCCTGAGATAAATAGAATTTTAATTGGTTCACCCTCTTGGTTGTCTTGTTTAAAATGGTTGCTACCTCGGCTGAGGTTGGCGGCCGTCCGAGTGTTTGAGTCAACGCCCGCTCGGTGTACATGAGTTTACGTATCTCCTCACGCACCTTAATTGGTATGCGTATCAAATTCTCAGTATCGTCCAATCCGCGCTCAATGCCCCTAATAATAAAACCCTTGGCATATGTCGCAAATTTAGCGCCATTGGTTGGTTTCCACTGGCGTGCCGCTTTAAGTAGCGCCATATTGCCCATGCCAATCAGATCCTCTTGGGGCGTGCGAGCATGGTTCCACGCGGTTAGTTTGCGCACCACGTACACCACAAATCGCAGGTTGTGGGTTACTAGCCTGTCCAATGCCTGCTCATCCCCCTTACTAATACGCAACGCCAATTCGTACTCTTCTTCAGAGTCCAGCACTGGTATCCCATACAGTGACTGCAGGTAGTCAGTCAAAAAGTCATTCAAAATGGTGCCTCCTTTAGTATCAGTGTAGCCATCGCGTACGGATTGGCCTTAGGTTGACGAGGGAGGGCTTTTAAGCTCATCCCACTGGTAAGGTAGGGGGTAGCCTCCAGTTTAGATACAAACTGCCTGCAGGCCCCTCCAAACTCGTCAATCAGTATGAAACGATACTGGCTCATTGACCAATTCCCTTTGCTTTTGGTTGCTGTCTTCCTGCCACTCCTGCCATACTTTGAGCAGGTTGATCTCGGGGCGTGGTTGGTTGAGTATATGTTCAATAAACTCTTCTTGCTGTTTGTTCATTCTAACAATTTGATTAAGTCCGTGCATGGTTAACTCCTTTTAAAATACTCATAATAAATGAATGTTGCAGTAAACCCAAAAAATGGTGCTGACAAATACCACCATGGGCTTTTGAATAAAAACAATAACGCCAGTCCAAACGGGATGCTAGATACGCACTTACTAAGCGCCCAGCATAGCATACCCATAAGTGCGGCAAATGTCGCCACGTGCATTATGCCTCCAATGGTTTAACAACGACTGCCTTAATGTGTTGAATGGTTGTCACCTGCTTGACAAAGTCCTCATTGGACAGTTTACGTACCAATGGTGCTGAGATATTCTCGCGGTCATACTCTTGCACCTCAGCAAACCATGACAGGCCCTCGTACACGCCAACACCACGTGCAAGGATCTCGGCCTTGAGTTTTTGTTTGGTGATCTCCAGCTCATTGATAGCCGCTTGAATTGATCCGTATTGATCGATTAGATTGTCCATAAATCCTCCGTTAAAAATGATATTATACTGCAATTACTTGGCAATGTCAACACCTGCCATATTGTTTGCCCATACCATGCCGCTGTGCTCTTTGACATAGTCCCACGATCCCTTGGTGCCATCCTTAACTTGTAGGCGTGATGGGATGGTATTACCCCAATAGTCTTTAGCAGGTTTGAGTCCTAATAGGCACTTACCCTCATTGATGGCGTCCATCATGGCGCGTCCGTATGATCCCTGCATTGACCACATCCCCGCATTGATAGCGCGCTGGATTGACTGATAATACTCCGCTGGATTGACTTCGTCGTCCGTCTCGATGTTGTTTACGTCTTTGATTGTGAATGTCATTATGCCTGCTCCTCATGTAGTTTAATCTTGGCCTGCTCAGGGTTATTGTACCACCTATTAGCAATCTCCCACGCGTCCTGCTCATCGTGTGCATAGATTGTGGTGCGATACTCATCGTTCAGTATCAGATCATATAGCGCGCCCATTATTTGTACTCCTGATCAAAATTATCTAAGTCTTCTTCCCACCACGCCATCACGGTGCATATATCGCTCCACTCTGCGTCATACTGGGGATCTTGGCCCTCAGGTATGCAGTCCTCGCGATACGCCTCTAAGGCACGCCAAATCAGTCCAAATTGACTGTCTCTGTCGTGTCTTGTCACTGGTTTGAATGTTGCGCTCATGCTAGTATGCCTTTCTTTTCAATTAGTTTACCATCGATTAACTCAGCACCACCCTGCAAAATCCACTCATACTCAAAAGTGGCCTCAATCTCATCTGTGCAATTATACACCAGCTTGTCACCATTGAATATGGCAAAGCCGCCGTCTTCGGTGTGCTCCTCAGTGTGCCAGTAATATTGGCCTGCGTCCAGCTTTACTAATTTATATTGGTATGTCATATCATGCTCCAAATATTCTATCAATCAAATCCTGCTCTAGGTCATAGTATACACCACTTAGCAGGTAATAGTCAACACCCCTGTGGGTAAACTCATGGGGATGCGTGGCCTTGGTGCCATCTCGCTGGATAAATACGAGCTGGCCGCCCTTGGCCTTGGTTTCTACTCTAGTCATTATCTCGCCCATCCCTGTTCGTCATATAGTCGTTGCAATTCGTCACCCTCAGCACTGCTCAGCTCAAGGCCAAGCAGTAACCGGTCAAATGCTGTCGGATACTCTACCTCATTGAGTATGAGCCGATTGAGCTCACGTAAAGCCATCTCTACTATTTGCTGTCTCATATTGCCTCCTAGATGGTTTGAAAATACTCAGGGTTGAATGGACCCCATGCGTCTGCTTTGTCACCGATCAGTGAGCCAGCGCCAATATGGTGATCATACAATGCAATGCAGTCCTGATCTAGTGCTGTTGCCAGCGCGACCAGTGAGCGCTTGTGATGGGTGTATCGGATGATCACGGTAGGCTCTGCACCTTGGTTTGATACCTTGAAGTCCACGATGCCGCTAATGAATCCGAGCGCGGCTCTGAGTGTGTCATCTACTGTATTGTAGCCGCCAGTGAATGGGTTTGCTAGTCCGATATTGATTGTGTACATATATGCTCCTGTGGTTTGGTCTCGTCAGTATACACCTAATGTATAGACCGTGTCAACACGGTTTCGACCTGATTACTCGTAGATGATGCCTTCATTCAATGCAATCTTGTACGCGGCATCGTGACCAAGGGTGTTAACTAGCTCCCAGTCATCATCTCTAAAATCATATTCTTCAAAACTAAACTGCTTGGTCTTAGGATTGTACTGGAGGATGTTCTGATCATCCACTGACCACTCAAGGCAATCACCTGATTGCTCAGGCAATAATCTTGCTGGTACTACCTTCTTTTCATCGATTAGTTTAACGAGTGTGAATTTTGGCATGGTATAGCTCCTATGTTGGTCTCATCAGTACACGCTTAACGTGTAGACCGTATCACTACGGTTTCGACCTGCTACTGTGCTGAGCCTGTAACCCCTACTAAGTACTCAGTAAGGTTAGCTTGTGCGTCACGTTTGGATTCTAGGTTAACGCGCAGAGCGTTCCAGCGTTCAGGTGACAGGTTACGAGCCTTGGTTGACTTCTCCAGTCTAGCGATCTCAATGTTAAGAGCGTGGATAGCGTGGCGAATTGCACCAGTGTAAATGTGTGGTGTTGTCATGGTATTAACTCCTGTGTAGTTGTTGGTTAGTAATCCCTCGAGCTACCTGGTATCAAGTAGCTCTGAGTATTACTATCTATTAACATACGCACTGTGGATAAGTGCACTGGTTCTGCCAGCTCCCCCTTATTTATCTCGGTTGGGTTTGAGTACTACTTACTACCATGACTCTACTATAACGACCTTGGAATGGATTGTCAAGCACTATTTGCAAATAATTTAACTATCTCACAATGTGGAATATGGTGGGATATTGTGGGGTATCGTGGGAAGTACTATACAGCTAGTAGATGTCCACACCCCAGCTTGGTCCCTCGCGCCCGCATGGCCTTATAACATAAGGCTTGGCCCCGTAGAGACGCGATCGCATAGTGGTTAATACCTTGGTGAGGCAAACAGCCTGCGCGTCTCCTAGGCCCCTTCTCGTGGCTCCTATCGGTCAATAGGTATTTACCCTAATACACACAGCCATTGTGCCGCGGTTAGCTAAGTTAGTGCGCACTAACATACAGACAAACAGGCAAACCCTCCAGTATACCACAATGGCTGTGTGCTTGTCAATAGGTGTTTACCCTAATTGACAATGAGCCATATTGTCCGCGCTAATCTAAATGAGAATGCGTCTCATTATCATCTAGGCGGGCGGGGGGCGCGAGGCTAGATGTCAATAGGGGTTTACCCTAATGCCCAGCCTACTGAGCGTCAGGGGCGCGGAGTCAATAGGGGTTTACCCTATATGGCCAATGTGTCAAGTATTACCCTCCTTTTTATAAGGGGGTGTTGTTTATATACCACATCCCCCTTTTTGGGTCCCATGGCTGAGGGGCGCAGGGGGGC
>Ga0316226_1004560_pt1 | contig 10973 bp, 7 predicted proteins | sample TBH18017metaG_FD_206009 | JGI IMG/M metagenome (GOLD analysis project Ga0316226, IMG submission 206009) | Freshwater microbial communities from Trout Bog Lake, Wisconsin, USA - TBH18017 | ecosystem: Environmental > Aquatic > Freshwater > Lake > Hypolimnion/Profundal zone | place: USA: Wisconsin... | reverse complement strand
CACCGCCGCGGACGTTCCGGCTGGCAGCCGGCGCCAAGGGCGGCGCGTACTACGACTTCGCCCGACAGTACGCGGCGTTCATGGCCAAACGCGGCATCCATGTCGAGGTCGTGGAAACCGCGGGCTCGGTTGAGAATCTGCGGCTCTTGCAGGATCCGTCCTCGCGCGTGGATGTGGCGCTGATCCAGGGCGGCGTCGCCGACGAGAATACGGCGAAGGGGCTGGTCGGTCTGGGCTCTGTTTGCTACGAACCGCTCTGGGTCTTCCATCGCGTCGCCACGGATATCCCGCTCTTGAGCGACCTCAAGGGACATGCGATCGCCGTGGGTCCCGAGGGAAGCGGCACCCGCCCGCTGGCCTTGAAACTGCTGGCGGCAAATGGCATCCAGGCGCAGAACAGCACACTGCTGCCGCTGAGCGGCACGAATGCCGTGGCCGCGCTGCTCGACGGACGCGTGGACGCCCTTTTCACCGTCGCTTCGGTGGAGGCGGAGAGCGTGCGCCGGCTGTTGCTGGACGATCGCCTGGCGCCCATGAACTTCGCCCGCGCCAATGCCTATGCGCGCCGATTCCGCACGCTCTCGGCCGTTCGTCTGCCGCAGGGCATCGTGGATCTGGAGCACAACCGGCCGCCAGCGGATGTGCGCCTGGTGTCGCCGGCCGCCTCGCTGGTGGCGCGCGCGTCGTTTCATCCCGCCCTGGTTGACCTCACGCTGCAGGCGGCGGCCAGCGTGCATGCCGACGGCGATCTCTTCGCGGAACCGGGCCAGTTTCCGTCGCGGCTTTACGTGGATGTGCCGCTGAGCCACGACGCCGAACACTACTTCAAGTTCGGTCCGCCTTTCCTGCAGCGCTTTCTGCCGTTCTGGGTGGCGAATACCGTGGACCGCGTCAAGGTCATGGTGGTGCCGCTGCTGGTGCTGCTGCTGCCGCTGATCAAGGTGGTGCCGCCAACCTTCCGCTGGCGGGTCCGCCGCAAGATCACGCGCTGGTATCGCGAGTTGTACGCCATTGATACGCGCATCACCACGGCCGATGCACCGATCGCCGAGGATCTGCTGATCGCCATCGACCAGGTGGAACACGAGGTGATCCGCATCTCGGTGCCGCTCGGCTTTGCCGACCAGCTCTACAACCTGCGCTCCCATATTGCGCTGGTGCGCGAACGCATCCTCGCCCGTCGCCGTGCGTGCGGTGCGCGGACGTAGCGGCGTGTCTGCGCAGGAGGACGAACATGGACGACCGGGCCATCGCTGATTGTCTGACCGAGGTCCAGGCGCGCATTGCGGCGGCCTGCGCCCGGTCAGGACGCAAACCCGACGCCGTGGAGGTGATCGGCGTGACCAAGACCTTCGGACCGGATGTGGTGGACGAAGCCTGGCGCGCCGGGTTGCGTCGGCTGGGTGAGAATCGCGTGCAGGAGGCGGCCGCCAAGATTCCGCAGTGCGGTAGCGGACCGGAGTGGCACCTGATCGGCCACCTGCAGCGGAACAAGGTGCGGCCGGCGTTGGAACTCTTTACCGTGCTGCACGCCGTGGACTCGGCACGGCTGGTTGAACAGATCGACCACGTGGCAGAGGAGAGCGGTGCGCAGCCGCGCATTCTGCTCGAGGTCAACGTCTCGGGCGAGGCCAGCAAGTTCGGACTCAAACCTGCTGAGGTGACGACCGTGGTCGAGCAGGCGTTGCGGGCGCGCTCGCTGACGCTGATCGGCCTGATGACCATGGCGCCTTTCTGTCCCGACCCGCAGCAGACCCGGCCGGTCTTCGCCCGGCTGCGCGAATTGCGCGACCGCCTCGAGCGTGAGTGCGGCGCCAGCCTGCCTCACCTCTCGATGGGCATGTCCAACGATTTCGAAGTGGCGGTGGAGGAGGGCGCCACGTGGGTGCGCCTTGGCAGCGTGCTCTTCGGGCATCGCCAGAAGTGGGCTGCCATGCGGGGCGGAGTGGATGAGGAAGGGTGAGCGACTGCCATGCAACCTATGCTGCGCGGCGTGATTTTCGACATGGACGGCGTGCTGTGCGACTCCGAGCCGTTCATCTGCGAGGCGGCCTGCCGCATGTTCCGGGACCGCCACGGAACGGCCGTGCAGCCGGAAGACTTCAAGCCTTTCGTCGGTACCGGTGAGGACCGCTTTCTCGGCGGCGTGGCGGAACGCTACGGCGTGACGCTTGATGCCGTTGCGGACAAGGCCTACACCTACGCGGCCTACCTGGAAGCGATCCGCGGCCGGCTGCAGCCGCTGCGCGGTGTCGGCGCCTTCATCGGCCTGTGCCGGAAACAGGGGCTGCGCCTGGCGGTTGCCAGCAGCGCGGATGCAGTCAAGGTGCGTGGCAATCTGGGCGAAATCGGTTTTCCGCTGACGACCTTTGACGCCGTCGTCGATGGCTTGATGGTGGCGCACAAGAAGCCCGAGCCGGACATCTTCCTGCTGGCGGCGAAACGACTTAAGCTGGAACCGCAGGTTTGCCTGGTGATCGAGGACGCGCCCTCGGGACTGGGCGCTGCGCGCGCGGCGGGTGCCGCCGCACTGGGCGTCCGCTCCTCATTTGATGCCGCCACGCTCATGGCTGCCGGCGCGCAATGGACCGTGCGCGATCTGGCCGAAGCCGGTGACCGATGGACGGAAATCTCCGGGTTCGACGGAACGGAACGCTCGGCGAACGGATAGTCCGAAAAACAGGTTGGCGAGAGAAAGTCGTGCGCACCGCTCTGGATGGGCGCGGACCATTGCGCCATGTCCAGCGCGGCTCAGCTGCGTCGCATGTTACGGGGGAACAACATGGACATCGTCGAGAAGAACGTCACGGTGAAGATGCGCCGGTCGAGCCTGACGGACATTCCGCTCCATGCATTGCCTGCCGGCCATGAGATCCGGGCCTATGTGCCGGGTGATGAGCACGCGTGGGTGCGCATCGAGTCGGCCGCCGACCGCTTCCATGCCATCTCGCTTGAGTTGTACCGCAAGGAGTTTGGCGACGACGCCGCGCTGCTGGCGGAGCGGCAGCTCTTTCTGCTGGATCCGCAGGGCCGGGCGATCGGCACCGCGACCGCCTGGATGGATGACAACGACCATGGCCAGAGGTATGGTCGCGTGCATTGGGTCGCCATCCATCCCGACTGGCAGCGTCGCGGTCTGGCCAAGCCGCTGATGACCCGTGTCTGCCTGCTCTTGCAGGAACTGGGCCACGACAACGCCTACCTCGTCACATCCACGGCGCGCCTCAACGCGATCAACCTCTACCTGCATTTCGGCTTTGCCCCGGAGATCAACAGCGCCGAAGATCAGGCGATCTGGGATGAGGTGAGCGCGCGCCTGTCCAACTGAAGCATACTGCCGCAAACCGAGTCGCCGATCGGGGGCTAACGTGGAATCGTTAAGTTGTTCGACAAGGAACATGAGAGCATTACTCACAGGGATTTGCTGCGCCATTTTCGCAGGGTGTTCCTCGGTTGCTTCCTTGCAGCGACCGAATGAGCAAGCCCGACTTCCAATGATCGATATTCGCGACGGCGAACTGGCTGATGCCATTGTCGGCCTCGTGGACGAGCTTAATCGTCCGGCGCCCTTTCCACCTCATTTGGCCTTCGTTCAAGAACCTGACCCCAGGCAAGCGGAGCGCAAGAAGAAGGAGTTGTCAGAATTGTACCGCCTATGTGCTGGCAAGAAGGTTACGCTGGTTGTTGACGGAGGTTCGTATCTACGCCTCGTGAAGTTCCTGGCAAGTTGTGCCGACTTAGAAGTCGAACTTCACCATACGCAGGTTGTTGTAACAACAAAGAGCGGCGAAGTTGTCATGAAATGAGAGAGCCGAACTCCAGGCTACTCTGTCGCCGGGATATCCGGGAGTACCGGAAGCGGTCTTCCTTGCCCTGTCTCTTGATGGCTGTGTGCCGCATGGCACCGTTACGTTTCATGTGGGATTCAGAGCGGAAGGGCAACAAACATTGGTGCGTGACGCGACCGCACGTTTTGGACTGACACTGCGACAGCACGCACATCGGTTGGCTTATCAGGAAAGCAGGAAGGCAGCGCCTCTGCTTCCGGTCTTCCTGAGTTCCTGATAGTAAATCTTTACCGACCCGACGAGAGCGAATTGTCGGCAACGGCACGCCGCTCGATACGAAATCAACATGAACTGGCTCGTCATACCGACTCTTGTTTTGGCGCTGCTGCTGTTCGTCGTCGGACAGCGAAGCGTTCAACGATGTCGTACGCTCAAGCGCAGGATCGGGATGTCGGCATTCTGGCTCCTTCTGGGCATGCCTGGGTTCTGCCTTCCCTTGTACTACCTGCACTGGTTTGATGGCGCGAGATGGTTTTATGAGTTTCGCTCTCTGCCGTTCAGCGAACTCACGGCAGCAGGCGCGGGGCTGTGCGCAGGAGCTCTGTCCGAACTGGTGACAGGGGCGAAGGTCATCTCGCGGCCATTTCTTATTGCAGCGCTTTGTCTGGGGATCGTCACACCCTATATCAAGCCGGTCCTTGCACCGGTGCCCGGCACTCGGTTCTCAGACCGGTGGAAGGATGATGTCTGCCTGCAGAGCACGGAGTCATCCTGCGGCGCTGCCAGTGCGGCCACGATCTTCAGGTCGTTCGGGGTCGCGCTGACGGAGCGAGATGTGGCGCGCGAGTGCTTCACCTCCCTCAGCGGTACGGAGAATTGGTACATCGCACGCGCCTTTCGACGCCGTGGCTACACGGTCACGTACCGGGTTGGGGAAGGTCTGCCCTCCGACCTGAAGACTCCGGCAATCGCCGGTGTCCGCATCTGCGGGCAGGGCCATTTCATTGTCATCTTAGGCACAACGAACGGCAAGTGCGTGACAGCAGACCCACTTGTCGGCAGACGCGAAACGCCGACCGCTCGAATCGCCAGGAAGTTCGACTTCACCGGCTTCTTCATGGAGATCGGAAGAGCGCCCGCCGGTTGTCAGAACGCCATGCGATGATCGCGATGGCAGCGCCTCTCCTTCCTGCTTTCCTGAGTTCCAGATGGAATCAAATCCCGATACTGGCCCTGGCGAAAGCGGATGATCGCCGTGTCGACCTGATCGAAAGGTGGCCCGCGCATTCCGCTGCGCGGGAAGATCGCGCCGCAGGCGTCTGGCTGCTTCCTGCTCAACAGGCGACCGCCAACACTGGAGCATGCAGTCGATCAATCCTTGCCAATCCGCTTTTCGGCGCTCTACAGTACCGCATGGTGGATTTGAGGCGTGCCGCCACACAAGAAGTTCTCATAGCGCGTCCGACGTTTCTGGAGCAACTCGACGATGAGAGCCCCCTGGCACGATTACCCCCTTGGCTTGTTCGCGGCAGCCATCTCTACGTCATTCGGCGGCGTCCTGACCTTCTTTTTGGCGCTGGACGTCGCAACGGTCTTTGCCTGTTGGGTTCCAGATGGCGACTGGCCTGAGTTCGTGCTGTTCCCCTTGGCCGGTTTGTGGCCCATCTGCCTCGCGTGTCTTCAACTGTGGGGATTCCTCTATGTTCTGTTCCTTGCCTGGATGCTTCACCGACTGATCTATCAAGACGCGTCGCGAGTTTTCACCGCCGTGTTCATCGTCCCCGCGCATTTCGTGTTTTCGTTCATAGTGCTCACAACGGCCGGAGACAGTGGGCTCTACTGGGACAGAGGACTTGTGTGCCGACTTGCCATAGCCGTTCTGCTTCTGATGGCACCACTTATCGTAGCACTGGTTGCACGGCGTTTCATGCCGAAAGGCCAGGAAGGTGCCAACCAACAGTCGGAAGGGCTCTAACACCGGCGACTTGGCCGCTCGGCGCACGTAGACTGCTGCAGAGGGAGCGCGTCGCTGCGGCCACCTTGGGTTCCAGAACCGGGGCGGATGTGGGCCGGCCGCAGCCAGCACACGCCTCACCCTTCGCTGCGGAAGGGGGGCGTGCGGCTGAAGGCGTTGAGCGAGGCGAGGTAGGCTGCGGGATTGCCGATGTCGTAGCGCTGGCCCTGCACCATGCGGCCGACGAAGCCGTCGTCGCGGCGCAGCAGGTCGAGGCAGGTGGTGAGCTGGAACTCGCCCTGCTCGCGCAGGTTGCGGCGGATGTTCTCGTTCAGCAGCGCGAAGATTTCGGGCTTGAGCACGTAGAGGCCGAAGACGGTCAGGAAGTGGTCGGCCGGCAGGGCGGCGACGCCCAGCTTCTCGCGCGCATATTCGGGGGACGGCTTCTCGGCGAAGGACGTGATGTCCAGTTCGCAGCCCTCTTCGCGCCAGGCGCCGGTGACGCAGCCGAAGTGGCGGACCTCGTCGGCGGGCGTGGTCATCAATCCGACCACGCTGCGGTTGGTGGTCTCGAAGGTCTGGATCAGCTGGCGGGCGCAGCTCTGCGTGGTGTCCGAGGTGCAGAGGTGATCGCCCAGCATCAGCAGGAAGGGCTCGTTGCCGACCCACTCGCGGGCGCACCAGACGGCGTGTCCGAAGCCCTCCTGGGTCTTCTGCGGCAGGAAGGTGATGCGGCGGCCGACCTCCATCAGGTGGTCGCAGTACTGCTGGTCGGCGCGTGAGAGCTTGTTGTAGTTCTCGATCGGCGGCGGGCAGTTGAAGACCTCCTGGAAAAGATCAAGGTCGCGCGGCTGCACCAGCACGGCCACCTCCTCGATGCCGGCGGAGAGCGCCTCCTCGACGATCGCCAGGATGGCCGGCCGCGCGCGCCCATCGTGTCCGATGACGGGAAAGAGCTCCTTCTTGACCGCCTTGGTGGCGGGAAAGAGGCGCGTGCCGAAGCCGGCGGCCGGGATCACCGCCTTGCGCACGCGCCGGCCGGAGTGCAGCACGAGTTGCAGGCAGGCCATGCCCAGGTCGCGTTCAATGATCCGCATCAGCTCCTGCTGCGCGGCGGCATCGCGCGCGATCAGCTGGGCGGAGCCATCGCCCTGCGAGCCGACGCCCTTGCCGCCGTGGATCAGCGTCTGGATGGCAGGCCAGGTGAGCAGCTTGTGCAGGGCGGGGGCGGTGAGCTGCGAGGGACAGGCCGGCTGGAGATGGGCGTCGAACAGCTGCTGGGCCTCGGTCATCAGCGCGCCCAGGGCGGCGGCGTCGCCGGCGCGCAAGGCGGCCGTGGCCCGGTTGACGAGGTCGCGGTTGATCGGGCCGAGATAGGCCTGCACGCGGCGCTGCAGCTCGTTTTCCGCAAAGGGGTAGCAGTGGTTGAGCTGGTTCAGGATCTCGCGCGTGTCCTTGGAGGCCTTGAGATCCACGATGACCATGTGGATATCGCGGCCGACGGAAAGCTCCTCGACATCGATGCGGTCGGAATCGAAGTGCATCAGCACGGGATGCTGGCCATAGGCGCAGCCCTGGTCGAGGCGGCCGCAGCGCGAGGGCGTGGTGATCTCGCCCATGTAGGCCAGTTCCATCTCGCCGCGCACGGTGAGCTTCAGGTCATAGAGGTGGTTGAAGGCGCGCGCGACCAGCACGCAGACGGCGGCGCTGGAGCTGAGGCCCTTCTTCACCGGCAGGTCGGTGCAGTCGTTGTCGATCACCAGTCCGCGCACGCGGTAGTGCACCAGGACCTGGTAGGCGACGCCGGCCGCGTAGCTGTAGAAGCCGCCTTCGCGGGCGGCGGCGAGCAGGGCGGCGGGCTCCATGGCGACCTCGAAGGTCGGCAGGCGCGTGCCGTCCTCCAGCGTGGTGTGCAGGATCAGCTTGGCGGGGTGGGGGCGCACCTCGGCGTGAATGCCCTGGTTCGTGCCGGTGATGATCGCTACGCCCGGCTCGATGTCGGCATTGACGCGGCGATAGCCGCCGGCCCAATCGCTGTGTTCGCCAAAGAGACAGATGCGGCCGGGTACGGAAAGACGCATGATGATATCCTAGCTACGTGTGACCTGCAAACCGGTCTCCGACACGGCGACATCGACGAAACGGGCGCGGGGATTGGGGGGGTGGGCGGTCAGCTCGTGGCGGATGCGCTGGCCGTCCTCCGGGTCGCGGGCGAGGATCATCAGGTAGCCGCCGCCGCCGGCGCCCAGCAGCTTGGCGGCCGCCAGCCAGGGGGCGATGCGGTCCAGGATGGTCTGCACGGCCGCGGGGTTGGTGCCTTGGTCGAGAGCCTGGTTGAGCCGCCAGCTGCGGCGGATGGTTTCGGCGATGCCCTCCCAGGACTGGCGCTGGATGGCATCGACGGCGAAGGCGGCGTTCATGCCGATCTCCTCGATGATCTCCAGCCGGGCGGCGTCGTTCAGGAAGATGCCGCGTACGATCTCGCCCAGGATGTTGTGGGCCACGCGCGTGATGCCGGTGTAGTAGAGCAGCAGCCGGCGGTCGGCGGCGGCTTCTGCCAGCGCCTGCGACGGCAGCCAGCGCACGACCGGGTGCTGCACGAGGCCCGGCGTGGTCTCGATCAGCTTGAGCCCGCCGGCGATGCCGCCCACCTGGTCCTGCCAGCCGCCGCCGGAGGTCAGCAACTGCTCCAGCACCAGCGTGCGGATGAAGAGGTCGGTGCGGCTCCAGCGCAGGCTGCACAGGTCGCTCAGCGTGCCGAGCAGCGTGGCGGCCAGGATGCTGCTGGTGCCCAGGCCCGAGCCCTTGGGGATCGCCGCCAGCATGGTCAGCTCGATGCCGCCGCCGAAGTCGCGCTTCAGCTGCTCGGTGAGGTTGCTGCACCCGCCTTCGGCGTGGAACAGGGGATCGAAGCCGGCCAGGCGCAGCGCGGCGCGCGCAATGCCGAAGCCGCCGCCGAGGGCCGTGGCCTGGGCGATCTGGTCGTAGGAGGTCAGCGTTTCGCCGACGCCGAGATCGATGCTGCGCAGCACAATGTGGGGCGTCTCGCAGATGCGGGCGAAGGCCTGGATGGGGGGCTGGCCGTTGAGGTTGACCGCCACGTTGACGACGCGTCCGCCGTGTTCGAGGCAGTAGGGCGGCGTATCGGTCCATCCGCCTGCCAGGTCGAGGCGCACGGGGGCGCGGCCCCAGACGATCTGGTCGTCGAGCACGTCGCGCCGCGGCGCCACGGGCTGCAGCGCCATGCGGCCGACGAGGATGTCGCGCAGGCGGGTGAAGGCGGCGCGGTCATCCGGCGCCTGGCCGAGGCGGGCGCGGAACATGGCGTCGTGCACGTCGGCCAATTCGGGCGGCGTGGCGGGGTGCGGGGTGGCCGGCGCGGAGGTATGATGGCGTTCGATCAGCCGGGCGGTCGCTTCCAGGTCGAGGTGCTGGCTGGCTTTCGACCATGCTTCAGGCGCCAGGGAGGCCACGTGCGCGGCCGCACGCTGGCCGCGCTGCGCCCGGCGCGCGGCGACATCGGCGCGCTGTAGCAGGTCATTGGCGGAGAGGCGCGGCGCCGTCAGCCAGGCGTGGGCAGCCTCGACGTCCAGCTTCGGCCGCGCGTCGATCATCCACTGCAGCACGCGCGGCAGCAGCGGCGCATCGGCCGGCAGCAGCGGGAAGAGCGGAGCGGACTGGATGTCGGCGGCGCCGTCGAGCTTGGCCTGCGCGAACGAGAGGCCGTGCGCCTGCAGCCAGGAGGCGAAGGGGTGTCCGAGCCAGAGCGTGGCAGGGGCGTCCAGGCGGCCGCGGAACTCGTCGTCGAAGCCATAGGCGCGCAATGCCAGGCCGGGCGCATCGGTCAGGCCAAGCAGGTCGATGCAGGTGCCGGCGGGCAGGTTGAGCGCCCAGGCGTTGGGCGGCACGCCGGTGAGCACGTGCCGTTCTGTCAGGATCCAGCCGGCGGGGATGGAAGCATTTTCGATCCAGATGTGGCGGTTGGTCGGACCGAGCGCGGCCCCGACTTGCGCGTGGAGCACGACCGGCGCGTTGGCGTTCTCATCGGAGACATGGCCGTAGGCGCGGCGATCTTCGGCGGGTGCGGCAAGCTGGGCGACGGAGGCCAGCACGCTGCGGTTGGTGCCGAAGTGGAAGAAGCGGCCCTGGGGTAGCGGCAGTACGGCGGCCTTGAGGGCGCTGACGTCTGGCTGGTCGGCGACCGTGGGCGTCTGCCCGAGCGCGAGGGCGAAGGTGTCGAACAGCTCGTAGCGCCCGGTCTTCTGGTCGCGGCGGGCGGAATCCAGCGCCCAGCCGCTCTGGCCGAAGAGCACGCGCACGGCGCGCGCGCTCAACAGCCACATGCCGGTGTCGAGGTAGTAGCGGTGGTTGGCTGCCAGGCCGCGGATTTTCTCCGGCGAAGGCTTCTGCAGGATGAAGCGCAGGGCGCCGGTGTCGTCCGGCGCGCAGAACATGACGCCGTGGCGGCTGGCCTCCTCCGGCGAGGATTGGATGCCGACGATCAGCACGTCGGCGTCGGGGTAGGCCGGGGCAGGCTGCTCGTCGCGGATGTGCACGTCGCCGCAGGCCACCATGACGCGATAGGCGGCGGGAGCGTGGCGGAAGAGGCGACGGTAAGTCTGGAGCTGGAGGTCGAGCAGGCTCTCGTCCGGCGCCTGGCCGGCGGCGTTCGGGCGCGGCGGCAGGGGCAGCAGCGGCTTGCCTTCGGCGGCATAGGCGGGCAGGCGGCGGCTCTGACCGCTGCCATGGACCACCAGCTTGCGGGTGCCATCCAGCCAGGCGTCGAGCGTGACGCCAGCGGGCGCCTGCGCCCAGGCTTGCGCCAGCAGGTGCACGGTGCCGCCGCCCGAGCCCAGTTGGCGGCCCGGCGGATCGGAGGCCGCGAAGGTTACCGAAGGGTTCGGCGGGTTTCCGGCCACGGCGGCCACGCCAGCCGGAGGCAACGACAATAGGCACTCCATCTTCTCACCTTGCATGGGCCAAACCATACCAAGTGAGACCACAGGGGTAAACAGGCAAAACGGCTGGCAGTGAAGTCCGGCGCGGGGTCTTTCATGGTTCGCGGGGCGGGTCCTCGTCCGCGCGCAGCAGGTTGCCCACGAGCATGCGGACGTAGCCTTGCCGGGAAGTTGGGCGGCGGCCGCTTGTCGTCTCCCAGAAGGCCTGGTGCGACAGGGCACCTACAAAGGCCGTGGCCTGGGCCTTCGGCTGCGCCACCTGCACGCGCCCAA
>Ga0316226_1004559_pt1 | contig 10974 bp, 11 predicted proteins | sample TBH18017metaG_FD_206009 | JGI IMG/M metagenome (GOLD analysis project Ga0316226, IMG submission 206009) | Freshwater microbial communities from Trout Bog Lake, Wisconsin, USA - TBH18017 | ecosystem: Environmental > Aquatic > Freshwater > Lake > Hypolimnion/Profundal zone | place: USA: Wisconsin... | reverse complement strand
GATGGAGGTCAAGACTCTGAACCTCGACCCCAAGGACCATCTGGTCGTCGGAGAGGCGGTGGAGGGAACGCCCGCCGCCGTCGCGCAACTGAAAGCCGGCGATGAAATCGTCGCCTTGGGGGGCGTGGCCGTCACCAGCTACCCGGAATTGACCAATCTGGTCCAGGCCTGCGGCGGCAAAAAAACGCCCCTGGTCGTCAAACGCGGCAGCGAGCGAGTCGCTTTGTCTGTCACTCCGGCTCTGGATGCCTCAAAGAAGAGATACATACTGGGCGTCAGGTTTTCCCCAGGGAAGGAACTGTTCGATATTGAGCACCCAACGCCCTGGGCGCAGGTGCGCGAGGTGTGGGACGAGGTATGCGGCACGGTCCTGGCCCTGGTTCATTCGCGTGAAAGCGGCGTCAAAGCGAGCGACCTCTCCGGCCCGGTCGGCATCGCCAGCATGCTGGCTTTGGAGGTCAAGTCCGACTACCGCCTGGCGCTTCACTTTCTGGTTATGTTGAACATCAACCTCGCCATCTTGAACATGCTCCCGATTCCCGTCCTCGATGGCGGCCACATAGCCATGGCCATTCTGGAACGCATCCGCCGCCGTCCGCTGGAAGTGCGGTTCGTGGAATACACCACCACGGCTTTTGCCGCGCTGCTCATCTTGTTCATGGTTTACATCACCGTTTTTGGCGATCTCAAGCGGATCCCCTACATCCACGCCCTGTTCAACCGCCAGACGCAGATCGAGCAGCCCGCCAATCCACCCGGCCCCGCGCCCGCCGCGCAACCGGCGCCCTGACCCATGCGCTACTGCCAATCTCCCGTTCTTTATCGCCGCCGCGCAACCCGTGAAGTCGTCGTCGGCGATCCCGCCCGCGGCGGCGTTGTCATCGGCGGCGGCCACCCCGTTGTCAAACAATCCATGATCACGTGCGACACCATGGACACCGCGGAGTGCGTCAAACAATCGCTCGAACTGGCCGCCGCCGGCTGCCAGATCACCCGCATCACCGCGCCGACGGTCAAAGACGCCGCCAACCTCAAAAACATCGTCGCCGAACTCCGCGCGCGCGGCTGCCTCACGCCCATCGTGGCCGACATCCATTTCAAGCCCGACGCCGCCCTGGAAGCCGCGAAATGGGTTGAGATGGTCCGGGTCAATCCCGGCAACTACGCCGACAAGAAGAAATTCGCGGTGCGCGAATACACCGACAGCGAGTACAACGTCGAACTGGCGCGCCTGGAGGAGCAATTCACTCCGCTGGTCCTGCTTTGCAAACAGTTGGGCCGCGCCATTCGGATCGGCGCCAACCACGGCTCCTTGAGCGACCGCATTCTCAACCGTTACGGCGACACTCCCCTGGGCATGGTGGAGAGCGCGCTGGAATTCGCGCGCATCGCCCGCGCTCACGACTTCCACCAGTTCAAATTCTCCATGAAGTCCAGCAACCCCAAAATCATGATCGAGTGCTACCGCCTCCTGGTGGCCCGCCTGGATGAATTGGGGCCGGACTGGAACTATCCCATCCACCTCGGCGTCACCGAAGCCGGCGAGGGCGAGGATGGCCGCATCAAAAGCGCCATCGGCATCGGCTCCCTTCTGTGCGACGGTCTCGGCGACACGATCCGCGTCTCCCTCACCGAAGACTCCCCGCGCGAGATCGCCGTTTGCTCCGATTTGCTCGCGCAGATTCCCGCCCTGGCCCTTTCAGACGATTCGATGGCGGCGGATGTTTCGCGGCCCTTCGACCCGTTTACGTTTCAGCGCCGCCCAACGCCCGAAATTCCCTTGAGCGATCAGATCCAATGCGGCGGCGCGCAGACCGTGCGCGTGGTTGTCACCCGCGCCGCGTGGGAAAAGACCGCCCCGAAAATCCGCCCCGGCGCCGATGTCAAGCCGGAGGCCGTTTACGAGGACTTGAATCTTTTTGAGGTGGATCCCACAAAAAATTTCGACGTGAGCTGCGACACGCAGCTTGTGACTGTCAAAGACGTGGTCCCGCTTCCCGCCATCGCCGCGTTTCGGATGCTGGCGGCCAAATTGCAGCGGCTGGGCCGTCGCAACCCCATCCTCCTCAAAGACTGCCTCCAATTCGAGCTTGCGCCGTTGGAACCCAAAATCGCCCTTTTGCGCGCCGCGGTCGTCATCGGTTCGCTCCTGGCCGACGGCATCGGCGACGCGATCCTGGTTCGCGGGGAAGCGGGCGCCGGGCAAAGCCTGCGGCTGGCCTACAACATCTTGCAGGCGGCCGGCTGCCGCAGTTTCAAGACCGACTACGTAGCCTGCCCCTCGTGCGGACGGACGTTGTTCAACCTGCAAACCGTCACCGCCCGCATCAAGGAACGCACCCGGCATTTGAAAGGGGTCAAAATCGCCATCATGGGTTGCATCGTCAACGGCCCCGGCGAGATGGCCGACGCCGATTTCGGTTACGTCGGCGGCGCTCCCAGCAAAATCAACCTTTACGTCGGCAAAAATCCTGTCAAGTTTAACATTCCGGAAGCCGAGGCGGTGGATCGCCTCGTGGACTTGATTCGGGAACACGGCAAGTGGGTCGAACCGGAACCGGCCCAGCCCGCCATTTCCGGATAAAAGCCGGAAGACATCTCAGGTTATGGCTGATTCATACTTGCAAAATCTGTTCGCCGCCCGCATCGGCGGCAGTGAATACGGAAAATCCACCGCGATTTACAAGTTCGAGAAAATCAAGCGCGCCAAACGCGCCGCCCTGGCCGCGCATCCGGGCGCTGAAATCATTGACTTGGGCGTGGGCGAACCGGATGAAATGGCCTTTCCACAAGTTGTCGCCAAATTGGCGGAGGAAGCCGCGAAACCGGAAAACCGCGGCTACGCCGACAATGGCGATCTTGTCCTCAAAGCCGCCGCCGCGCGTTACCTGGATAAAGTCTGCGGCGCGCCCGGCATGGACCCCGAAAAGGAAATCATCCACTCCATCGGAAGCAAGGCGGCGCTGACTCTGTTGCCGGCGGCGCTGATTGACCCCGGCGATGGCGTGCTGATGACCACGCCGGGTTATCCCGTGTTCGGCACGCACGCCAGGTATTACGGGGGCATCGTCCATCAACTGCCTTTGCTGGAGTGCAACCGCTTTCTGCCGGACCTGGAGTCAGTCCCGGCGGATGTGTTGCGCAAGTGCAAGGCGCTGGTGTTGAATTATCCCAATAATCCCACCGGGGCTGGGGCGACGCCGGAATTTTTCGCCGGCGTCGTGGAGTTCGCGTTGAAGAACAAACTGGTTGTCATTCACGACGCCGCTTACGCGGCGCTTGTGTTCGGGGGCCGGCCGCTCAGTTTCCTGGCCACCCCAGGCGCAAGACAAGTCGGCGTGGAACTGCATTCCACCAGCAAGAGTTTTAACATGACAGGCTGGCGTTGCGGATTTGTCGCCGGCAACGAGCGCCTCGTCCGGGCCTACGGGGACATCAAGGATAATTCGGATTCGGGGCAGTTCCTTGCCATTCAACACGCCGCGGCCTGCTGCCTGGATCACCCGGAATGGACCGCCTCCATCGCGTCCAAGTATTCGCGCCGCATGGACGGCCTGGTCAAGGTTCTGCGAAACGCCGGCTTCGCCGCCTCCAAACCCGGGGGATCATTTTTCCTTTACGTCAAGGCCCCCAAGGCGGCGGCGGAGCGTGGGGCGCGCCGCGAATTCAAAAACGCGGAGGATGTCTCCCAATGGCTCATCGCCGAAAAACTCATCTCGACAGTGCCCTGGGACGACGCGGGCGCCTACCTTCGTTTCAGCGTAACCTTCATCGCCGGGGACCCGGCGGAAGAGAGGCGCGTCCTTGCGGAAATAGGTTCGCGGCTGGACGGAGTGAGGTTTGAATTTTAATTAGCAAGACACACTTGACTTATCCGCGTGTTACGCGCAATCTTCTTATACTTAATACCTATATGGCAAACATACAGAGTCTAACTGTTGAGCAACTTCGCAAAGTAGTTGCCATCAAAGAAGTCATTGAACGTTTGGAAGCGCAACTGGCTTCGATTGCAGGCGATGGCGCTCTTGCCGCCGCCCCTTTCAAACGTCGCCGGCGCAAAATGTCCGCCCTGGCCAAAGCCCGGATGGGCGCCGCCCAACGCGCGCGCTGGGCCGCCATCAGGGGAGACAAGACCGCGCCGGAAAAAAAAGCCAGGAAGAGACGCCGGTTCAGCGCCGCCACCCGTGCCAAACTGGCAGCCTCCGCCAAGGCCCGCTGGGCCAAAGTCAAGGCAACCGGCAAATCAACGCTTTGATACGGTTGGTGTTTTGGGGATGCTCCGCCGGCGGGGCATCTCTTTGTTAGCCCACCAGAAAGCAAACTGAAGACGCCGCGATGGCCGCTCCCGCCCATCGCAAGACGCGCGGCTCCTTTTGCAAGCCAAGTCCGGCGGCGATCCCCGCCCCATGCAACAAGGCGGTCGCCATGACAAAGCCAACGCTGAATGGAAGCGCGCCGGCCGCCGCGGGCATTTCATGGCCGTGCGCGTACCCGTGAAAGAGCGCGAAAAATCCGACCACCGCCATGCTCAAGCTCGGCGTGAACCGGGTCATGCTCGCCACCAACCCGCCCAGGACCAGCACTGAAATCGCGATGCCCGCTTCAGCCCCCGGCATCCACGCGCCCGCCAATCCCAGAATCCCGCCCAGCGCCATCACGCTGACAAAGCTCAACGGAATCAGCCACAACGCGCGTCCGCGATGCTGCGCCGCCCAAAGGCCGACGGCGAACATTGCCAGCAGATGGTCCCAGCCGGTCAAAGGATGAAGAAAGCCATCCTGAAACCCATGGGAGGTTCCCGGAAGAATGTGGGCGGAGGCCGGATTGGGAAGAAAAACCAACAGACTCAAAACCAGCAGCGATTTCGACAAATTCATTTTCATAAAATAGTTTGCCTGTTACAAAACTCTGACTGGTTTTGACTCTACCACGATGAAAACCGCGCCGTCAACCCACGTTCTCGACCTTTTTCCGCAACGCATCCAGGCTCAACGGCCCGCCCCCGGCGGCGGCGAGATAAAGAAACACGAAACAATAAACCACCGCCAGTTCCCCGTGATTCTGCGCCGGCCACAATCCCCCGGGGGCGTGAGCCATGAAATAGGCCACCGCCATTTGGCCCGACAAAATGAAAGCCGCCGGACGCGTCAGGAATCCCAGCAAGACCAGCGCCCCGCCGCCCAATTCCAAAACGCCGGCCAGACCGAGCAGCGACACAAGCTCGACTGTCTGGCCACCCGGCGGATAGCCGAGCAATTTCTGTCCGCCGTGCTCGATGAAGAGAAGGCCGATGGCGATTCGCATGATGGACAGGACCCAGGGCGAAATCTTTGAACAGAATGAATTGCAGCAAGTCATGGCGAACCCAATATGGCCCGTGACGAGCGACCTGTCAAACGGTCCGCCGCAGGGCAAATTCCAATTCTCTTTGAATCCTGAGTACGAGTTGCGTTTGGCGCTTGCGTGCAAGATCATGTTCCCAAATCCGCAACACACGCCAACCCAGGGATTGTAACGTTTGTTTCACGATTTTGTCGCGTTTTATATTCGTGGAAAACTTGCGCCGCCAGAACGCGCAATTGCTTTTGGGATGCCTCCCATGTTTTGGACAGCAATGCCAAAAACAGCCGTCTACAAATACCGTCAACCGGCGTTTACGAAATGTGAAGTCGGGTTTTCCGGGCAGTGAAACGTGTCTGCGCCAGCCATGGATTTTGTTCTGGCGCAAGAGGTGGACCAAAACCAGTTCCGTATCTTTGTTGCCGCGACTGCGCACATGCGACATCACTTCGGAACGTTTCTTTTTCGTCCAGACATCGGCCATACAATTCCGGGGCGCCTCAGTTGGGTTTGAGATGAGCTTCCACAGCCCGCATGATTTCTCCCGCTGTGCGGCCCGACTTGAGTTTGGATCCCCATGTTCGCCCCGGATGCAAAATATCCCACGACGATACTCTTTGATTGTAGCGTCCGCTTCCGGGATCATTGTTACCAAAACCATCCACAATTTTGTTCCACAACGGCGCGAACATTTCAATCAAGAGTGACTCGCCGAGCGGAATCCAAATGTCGTCCACCGTCAAATAACGACAACGGAAATCCTTGAGTTTGAGGTTGTGCGTCCGCTCGATTGATTTGCCATGATTACGAAGTCGTTGATAAAGGACTGATCCTGGGGAAGCATCCAAACTGAAATCTCCTTTTCGCGCTCCTTTGCGAACCGCTTTCCCTATATAGATTGGACAACCAAATTTATTATTCTTGTTCTTGTCGGCGATGGGTTTGTAGGCGGGAAAATCACCCATATAATAAATCGCGTAAATGCCCGCGCCTCGAAAAGGTTTTTCGGGCGGCAACGGTTCAACAGGTTTCGCCAGCATAGCTTCGGCAACGCTCGATCCGAGATGCTTTTTGTGTAACGGATTGAATGGCTCTGTGATTTCCATCAGTTGCCACTCTGTATCCGGTCTTGCTGCCTTTGAAGAACGTCCGCCACACTCTTGGCGATGGTTTCCGAAAGAAGCACCGGCACCGCGTTTCCAATTTGTCTCATGCTTTCCGTCCATGAACACGGAAACGCAAACCAGTCTGGAAAGGTTTGAAGCCTTGCGCTTTCCCGCACCGTGAAATAGCGAACCGAACCGTCCGTCAGCGCGAGCATGTTTTCACCACCAGGAACGCCGTGATCGCCAGCCTTGAGCGTTTTTGCGGGAAAATCCAACGGACTTCCTGTGTGGCCAGGATAAACTCGCGCGCCCGGTTGAAAGTGATGGTTGAGAACCCCTTTCTTTTCCGCGACACCCGCATGCGGCAGACTGGCTATCGCATCCCGAACGGTCTGCCAGCGACACATGCCTTTCGGCTTTGCCATCTTCATGACCCGTTGGGCCAACAGTGTCGTGATCAACGGACGTTTTTTTCGGCTGATGCGATGGTTGTCCCAGTACTCGTGCGTTACCCACTGTGAGAATAGCAGTGCGTCTTCCGAATGGGTGGCCGGTGGAAAACTCCAGTGTTCACCGATGTCGGAACGGAAACCCACGATAACCACGCGTTCACGCTTTTGAGGCACGCCATAGTCCGCCGCATTGAGCAACCGAAAAGCCACGCGGTAGTGCAAACCACGATACTGGCCCTTGGTGTGATGGCGTTCCAAGCGGCTTAGATGCTCCGTCCAATTTTCATCCTTCATGGATTCAAGCTCGGGGTAAGTGAGTTGAAGGATCACATATTCAAAATACTTCGCGAAAGAACGACGAAGCAAACCCCGCACGTTTTCAAAAATGAAGGCTTTTGGGCGGACTGTACGGACGACTCGCGCTGCGGCGGGAAACATATCGCGTGAATCATTGAAACCCTTATGCCTTCCGCCGATGGAAAAAGGCTGGCACGGAGGACCGCCGGAAACCAATTCCACTTTGTCGGCGAATCTCGAAAAATCAAAATGTCGGACATCGGTTTCGTGAAGCGGCCAGCTTGAATGCCCGTCCTGTGGCCGGGAAGAATTAAAACGCACTGTCGCACAAGCATCTGGGTCCCGTTCAATGACCACCGAATGATTAAATCCTGCCTTCTCAATTCCCAAACCAAGCCCACCTGCTCCCGCAAATAATTCGATTGAGTTCATTGTCTTGTTTAAAATCGCTCCTGTTTACTTTGGAGGCAAGAAGTTTTTGATGCACTACCGTTTTTCGCACAGCCATCACAGCGGCGCGCATTCTGGAGGGAAAGGGTGAAATTGACGGGGGGCTTTTGGAGCAGGAATGGGTTCAGTCTCAGCGAGAGAGTATCTTTCGCGCCGCGCGCAACAAGGCGTCCGCTTCCGCGTCGGTACCGATGGTGATGCGCAGGGAATCACGGATTGCCGGCTTGTCGAACCAACGCACCAACACCCGGTTCTCGCGCCACCTGCCAAGCCACTCGGCGGCGGAAAATTTCGGCGGGAGGACGAAAATAAAATTGGTTTGACTGGGCGGGACGACGAACCCCAGCGCCCGGAGTTGGCCCGAAAGCCGCTCGCGCGTGGCGATGACCCGTTTGATGTTCCGCCGGTAATAGGGCAGGTCTCCCAGCGTCGCCACCGCGGCGGCCTGGCCCAGGCCGTTGACATTGTAGCTGTCGCGGATTTTGTGCATGGCGCCGATCAATCCGGCGTGGCCGGCAAAATAGCCCACCCGCAAAAAACAGAGCGAATAAGCCTTGGAAAAAGTCCGCGCCACGAGCACGCGCGGAAATTCCAGCGCGAGCGAAAACGCGTTTTCCCGCGCGAAATCAACATAAGCCTCGTCCAGAACGACCACGCCCTTTTGCGCGCGGCAGAGGTCTTTCAATTCGCGGGTGGCGCAGCCTTGTCCGGTGGGCGCGTTGGGCGTCGTGATGAAGGTCAAGGCCGCCCGGAAATCCCACGCGCCTTGCTTGCGCAACTCGGAAACCGGCGGCAGCGCGCAGCCCGCCGCCAGCGGGACTTCGTTGCGCCGCGCGCCGTGCATGTCCGCCAGCACCGGATACAGGGAATAGCTCGGCGTGAAATACTGGATAGTCTGGCCGGGGTTGACAAACGCCCGCGTGGCCAGCGCCAGCAATTCATCGGAGCCGTTGCCCACGATGAAATTTTCGGAAGCGCACCCGTGGTATTTTGCCAGTTTGAGGCGCAACCCGTCGGCGGTGGCATCCGGGTAGCGCCGGATGCGTCCATCCGTGGCGGCTTTGATCGCCGCCAGCACTTTGGGGGAGGGCGGATACGGATTCTCGTTCGTGTTGAGTTTGATCAGGCCGCGGATTTTGGGCTGCTCGCCGAATGTATACGGCTTCAGCCGCCGGACCAGCGGGCGAATCAGCGATGTCGGCGTGGGCGAAGTCATCTTGGTCGGGGAAGGGTTGGGGATTACCGGGAGCGGTCGAGCGATTGCGAGATGAGGCTCGTTTGCGGGCCGCCTCGCGAACGCCGGATCAGAAAGAGCACCAGCACCACCGCGATGGTCAACAATGAAAAAGCCATGATAAACATGGCCGCCTGCTGGCCGGCTGAAATCGGGGCGGCGGCAGGGGCGGCCGGCGCGACCGCAACCGGGGCGGGGCGGGGCGCCGGCGCGGGCGGAACGGGTTTTGCCTCCGTTGTGACGGCGGGCGCGGGCGGCGGCTCGACAGGAGCAGGCGCCGCCTGGACCGCAATCGGCGCGGCTTCCGCGGCGGGAGGAGCGCTGGTGACGGCGACCGGGGCTGGCGCGGGCATCGGAGTGACAACAGCCGCAACGTTGCCGGCGGCCGGCGCGGGCGTAATCGCGTTGTGCGTGAAATTGGAGCCGGACAGGATGATTTCGATTTTACGAGGCGGCGGCTTCGGTTCGACCGGCGGACTGGCGGGCGGGGGCGGGGGCGGCGCGGCGGCGACCACGGGTGGAGGCGCGTTGGTTTCCGGCGGCGGCAAAGGATCAGCCGTGTGGGGAACCATCACCGCGTTGGGATAATTGACCGTGTAATCAAAGACCCTGCCATTGCGCGCCGCCAGAATCGTGACGAACGGCTCGCGCGCGGAGCGGAAGGCGCGGGCATGACGCCTGTGCAGATCGTTGATGTCCTTGTCGAAGGGCGTTCCCTTGATCGCGCCGGTTCCGTCAAATATAAAAATGACCGTCATCCTCTCCGATTTGGCCAGCACCTGGAAGACGGCCGGCAGCGCCTTCTCCAGATGCGAATGTTTTCCGCGACTCGCGTCGCGCAGGAAATCGCCCGCCTCCTTGACGATCCTGTCTTTTTTCTCCTCCGACCATATCTCCATCGGAAAATCGGTGTTGAGGCTGTCGCTGTAAGTCCATAAGCCGATGGTGTCCCCTTTGCGCAGTTCCCCTTTGATCCCTGACGCCAGCAATGCGGCCACCGCCTCCTGCGCGCCGCCGGCGCGGGCTTTCATGGCCAGGGATGTGTCAATCACAAAAAGAAACCGGTTCTCCATGCGCCGCCGCGGTTCCGGCGGCTCCTCCGCGCGGCTCCACCCGGCCCAAAGCAGAATCGCCGCCAGCGCCCATGCCGGGAACGCGCCTGAAATTCCGCGAAATGAAAAATGGCGGCTCATCGCGTTGCCTTGAAGGCCGCCTTTTGGCGGCGGTTGTGCCGGGCGATGTCGTCTTCCTGATCCTGCAAAGCCTGCTCCACGGCGGCGATGAATTGCCCGCAACTGGACGCCATCCCCCCCTGGTAAAACACCGTGTCCCGTTCCGCGTAATCGTCCGTCACCGCCAGCACTTCGCCAATGCCGTTCATGCGGGCGGCGACCCGTTCGATGATTTGGTCCGCCGTCTGGCCGCTGCGCGAGTAAAGAATTTCCAGTTCCGGCGTGGAGGCTGATTCCGTCCCGGCCGATTTCCCCGCGCCGTCGAAGACAATGGTGATGGGCGTCTGGATGGCGTCGCGGTACAGCGTGAGAACGCGGATCAACTCATCCCGGGCCTCCATCGAATAACGAGGCTTGCCCGGCGCCAGGTCCTGCCAGTTATGCAGCAGGCTGTAGCCATCAACAAGTATTCGCGCCAGCGCCATGCCCGCCAATCTACCGCCAACGCTTTCCGGAAACAACATCCAATCCGTCCCCGCCCAGCCGCGCGCGTCAGGCGGCGCGTTCAACATCTGCTCGCGGATGGGTTGTGGCAACCATGCGATTTTGCCATTTCGAGTCATTAAACGTATTTCCTGGCTTGATTCGCCTTGATTCAGAGACGGCAAGCGGAGGGCAAAGCCGAGGGACTTGATAGAAAATCTTCACTGCCGAAAAAGGGCAATTTGATGCGAAAATCGAAAGAATTCGTTCGGGTCGTTAAAGCCATCAGTCTTTTCCATTGATGCCCTTATTTTGACCGCTCACAGCATTTCCTGTTGTTTTTCAGGCTTGGCTTCACGTTGGGCTTTGGCGAAGGGATTCAGTTGCGGCGGGGCTTCGACGCGCTCCGTGTCGTTCAACAATCCTTCAATCGTCAACAG
>Ga0316226_1004546_pt1 | contig 10996 bp, 8 predicted proteins | sample TBH18017metaG_FD_206009 | JGI IMG/M metagenome (GOLD analysis project Ga0316226, IMG submission 206009) | Freshwater microbial communities from Trout Bog Lake, Wisconsin, USA - TBH18017 | ecosystem: Environmental > Aquatic > Freshwater > Lake > Hypolimnion/Profundal zone | place: USA: Wisconsin... | reverse complement strand
TGCGCGACACGCTCGCGCAATTTCATTCCGAGACCGGCACGATTCATCGGTTGGATGCGCAGACGCAATCGCTTCACCTCGTCGCGCAAATCGGCCTGCCGCCGCAACTGCTTGAAGTTGTAAAAACGATTCCCGTCGGCAAGGGCATTGCCGGCCAGGTCGTCGCGCAAAATCGGCCGGTGACGATCTGCAACCTGCAAACCGACACCAGCGGCGTCGCCAAACCTGGCGCGAAACAGACCGGCGTCGGCGGGGCGCTGTGTGTGCCGGTCCGAGCCGGCGGAAAAATCACGGGCACGCTCGGCATCGGCACGCGGCGCGAACGCGAATACACGCCGGACGAAACGCGCACGCTGGAAGAAATTGGTCGTTTGCTGGGAAGGCATTTTGCCGCGAACTGAAGCGTTTTATCATTCTTCATTCCTACTTCTGCATTCTTTGAAGTTGTCCCTGACGGCATTTCGCGGCAAGCTGTGCGCTTAATTATGCAGCAGGTCAATCTTGGCATCATCGGCGGCGGAACCGTGGGCGGCGGCGTGTTCGAGGCGCTCGCGCGCAACGGCGCGCTCCTCGGCTCGCGCGTCGGCGCGAACATAAAAATCCACCGCGTCGCCGTCCGCGACCTGAAGAAAAAACGCGCGGCGGCGATTCCGCAAAACCTGCTCACGACCGACTGGCGCGAAGTTGTCTGCGATCCCGAAGTCAATCTCGTCGCCGAACTCATCGGCGGCACCACGATTGCGCGCGAAGTTGTTTTGACTTCGCTCAAGCTCGGCAAGCCCGTCGTCACGGCCAACAAGGCGCTGCTCTCCGCACACGGTGAGGAGCTGTTTGCCGCCGCGAAAAAATACGGCACAAATCTGTATTACGAGGCCAGCGTCTGCGGCGGCATTCCCATCATCAAGTCGCTGCGCGAGGGCTTTGTCGGCAACCGCATCACGGCGCTTTACGGCATCGTGAACGGGACGTGCAATTACATTTTGACGCGGATGAAATTGGAAGGCGCGGATTTTTCCGCCGTGCTCGCGGACGCGCAAAAATTGGGTTACGCCGAGACGCCGCCCGACCTCGACATTGATGGACACGACGCGGCGCACAAGACGGGAATTCTCGCCTCGCTCGCGCATGGTTTCTGGATCAACCCAAAAAAAATTCACGTCGAAGGCATCCGCCACATCAGCGCGCTCGACATCAAATATGCCGGCGAACTCGGCTATACCATCAAGCTGCTCGGCACGGTGAAAAAACTGGAAGGCAGTTGCCGCGTGCAGGTCTCGGTTTATCCGACACTCGTGCCGAACGCGCACGTTTTAGCCAGTGTTAACGGCGTGTTCAATGCTGTCTTCGTGCAGGGCGACATCGTCGGCGACGCGCTGTTTTACGGGCGCGGCGCGGGCAAGGACGCCACCGCCAGTTCCGTTTTGAGCGACATCGGCGACGCGATGCTTGACCTAAAGACCGGCATCAAAAATCGTCTGCCCGCGTTTGTCCCGCACGAATGCGCCGGAGCGGTTGCGCCGATTGGCGAAGTCGTTTCGCAGTATTTTGTGCGCCTCAACGTTGTGGACAAGCCCGGTGTGCTTGCGCGCATCGCCACGATTTTCGGCCAGTCGAACATCGGCATTTCGTCCGTCATCCAGCCGGAAGGCCACGAGGGCGAAAGTGTTCCTTTAATTTTCATGCTGCACTACGCGACCAACGGCGTGGCGGCAAAGGCGCTCGCGAAAATTGCGAAGCTGCCGGCCGTCAAGGGCAGGCCCGTGATGATCCGCGTGGAAAATTTTCAACAGGCCTGAAATGCCGATTCTTTTTCGCAGCACCAATGGACAGTCGCCCGCCGTCAATTTGCGCGCGGCGCTGCTCGCCGGGCAGGCGCCGGATCGCGGGCTTTATTTCCCGGAAAAATTTCCCAGGCTGTCGCCGGCAGAAATCGCCGCGTTCGCCAATCTGCCGTATCACGAAATCGCCTTTCGGGTGCTGGCGAAATTCACGGACGGCGTCATTCCCAACGACGTGTTGGCGACGATGTGCCGCGAGGCTTACGACTTCAGCATTCCGATTGAAAAAATTCACGACCGCGTCCATTTGATGCGGCTCGACCAGGGGCCGACGGCGTCGTTCAAGGATTTTGCGGCGCAGATGATGGCGCGGATGTTCGGACGTTTTCTCCGCGAAGAGGGCAAGCAGTTGACCATTCTTACCGCGACGAGCGGCGACACGGGCGCAGCGGTCGCCCACGCGTTCCATAAAATTCCCGGCGTGCAGGTCATCGTTTTATTTCCGATTGATGAAGTCAGTTTGTCGCAGCGCAAGTTGATGACGACGTTGAAGGACAATGTCCGCACGGTGGCGGTTGACGGAAAATTTGATGACTGTCAGGCGATGGTGAAACGCGCGTTCGCCGACCCGGCGCTGGCGCACATCGCATTGTCGTCCGCCAACTCCATCAACATCGGCCGCCTGCTGCCGCAGAGCGTTTATTATTTTTACGCCGCGTCGCGTCTGGCGAAAAATGGCGAGCCGATTGTGTTTTCCATTCCCAGCGGCAATTTCGGCGACATGATGGGCGCGGTCGTCGCGCGCGAAATGGGCTTGCCGGTGAAAAAAATCATCGCGTCGGTCAACGACAACGACGCGTTCCCGAAATTTCTCGCCAGCGGCGTCTATCAAAAAATTTGCCCGTCGCGCAACTCGGTTTCCAACGCGATGAACGTCGGCCATCCGAGCAACCTCGCGCGGCTGGTGGCGGTCTATGGCGGGCAGATGGACGAGACCGGCAAAATTTCCCGGCAGCCCGACCTCGCCGCGATGCGCCGCGATATTTTTTCCAGCTCCATTTCCGACGCACGCACGCGCGCGTCGCTGCGGGATTTTTGGAACCAATACCAAATCCTGCTCGAACCGCACGGCGTGGTCGCGTGGCAGGGTTTTCTCGATTGGAATGCGGTTGAGCCGTTGGGCGACGCGCCCGCTGTCATTGTCGAGACGGCGAACCCGGCGAAATTTCCCGAGGAAGTTGAAAAGGTTGTCGGCTGGCCGCCGGACGTGCCGCCGGCGATGACGGCGGCAATTCAATTGCCGGAAGACTACGACCGGATGGACGCGGACTACGAGAAGTTCAAAAGCTACCTGCTGGCGCGGCACTGAAAATTCCCTCGCGCGGCTTGAAAAGTCTGGGCGGCTTGCTAGGGTTTCAGCGTCGGTTCGCTCCCGTAGCTCAAATGGATAGAGCAGCGGTTTCCTAAACCGTTGATCCCAGTTCAATTCCGGGCGGGAGCACCACCATCAACCGGCTTGCTTTCCTCAATGTCCGCCGGTTTCCAAAACCAGGGTTCCGTCGCGGCGCAGCTTCATTTTCCGCCCGCGCCATTCCACCGTGTCGCCGGCGAACGCGTTCAGCCAGATGGCCGCGCCCAGCACATCCTTAAACGGCACGAGCCACGCGGGTGAAATTAATTTCCGTTCCGGCGTGAACCGGCGCTGCAAATTTTGCGCGACAATGATTCGCACGAGCAAAAAAATAATTGCCGCCAGCGGCGCGCAGAAAGTTTTTGTCGCAAAAATTGAAACCGCCAGCCAGAGCAGCGGCCAGAGCGAGGCGTTCGACAAGATGCTAAAAAAATAGGGCAGGGGCTGGCAGACGCGGATGGTGCGCGCCCAGCGGAGCTGGTGCTTCCAGACCTGCCGCCAGCCCGCCGGCGCGTCCCAGCATTCCACGACGACGGGGCAGAGCGCGATGCCGCCGCCGTTTTTCGCAAGACGGTTGCCGAGCTGGTAGTCGTCGGCGAGGCAGTCGGCGAGCGCGGCAAAATTGCCGATTTCCGCGAGCGCGTTCCGGCGCAGGAGAATCGCCGCGCCGAGGGCGAAGTCGAGCGGCTTGAGCGCGGCGGACTGCAGCACCTGGCTCCAGAAATCGGCGTTGACGGCGACGGTCTCCCAGCGCATCGCGGCGGTCGTTGGATTGGCGAGCCGGTAAAAACAATTCACGAGCGCAATCTTCTCATCGCGCAGCGGCGCGACGAAGCTGGCAAGAAAATCCGCCGGCACGCGCACGTCGGCGTCGCAGACGAGAATCAAATTGTGCTGCGCCAGTTTTTCCAGTTGCGCGAGCTTGGCGACCTTGGCGTTGGCGCCGACGAGGTTTTGGCAGACGACGAGCCGGGCGCTGGCGGCGGGATTTTCGGCAATGAGCGCGCGAACGATGTCGCAGACCGGATCAGTTTCATCGGCGACGCCGAAAAGGATTTCCAATTGCCCGGCGTAATCTTGCCGGAGCCAGCTTTGCAGCGATTCGCGGGTGGTGGCGTCGCAGCCTTTGAGCGGCTTGAGGATGGAGACGGCGGGCGCAAAATTTTCCACCGCAATTTTTTGGTGCAAAGGAAATTTGCGCGCCACCAGCCATTGCCAGAGCGCGAGGCCGCAGCCCAGCGCGGCGAGCGCGCCGAGGATGACGTTCAGAAAATTCACCGCGCGGAGGAAACAGGATTTCCCGCGTTTTAGCCAGCCGATTTGACGTCGGGATGCTCGTCAATGACGAGGACGCCGTGCGGCGGCAGGTCGTAGTTGGCGACGATGTTCTGGCCGGTGAGGAAGTCGTGCATCGGCTTGTAGAACTGGATGCGCACCGGGGTGGGCTGGTGGTTGAGCAGAAAATAAACGCGCGCGCCGTCCTTTTCGCGCATGGAGACCTCGATGTTTTCCGGCACCTTGAGCAGCGGGTGCAGGCCGATCATCTGGCGCAGCCACGCGACGAGGTCGTGGTAGAAATGCTGGTGGCTCTGGGTGCCGATGTAGATGGCCTTGCCGAGGCCGAAGGGGTTCATCGTGATGGCGGGCTTGCCGGCGTAAAAATCCTTCCCGAACGTCGCGAGAATCTGGCAGCCCTTGGGATTGATCAGGTCGCACCAGACGCGCGCGGGGTGCATGTGGCTGGTCTGGAACGCGCCCTTGAAGGTGAGCAGGTTGTCCTCGGCGGCCGGCAGCACGTCAAATTCCTGCACCTCGAGGCCGAACAAATCCGTCAGGTCGTGCGGAAAACCCGTGTCGGCCGCAATGTTGTTTTCGTCCACCAGCCCGGTGTTGAAGGTGCTGATGAGCGTGCCGCCGTTTTGGACAAACAGTTTCAGCCGGTCGGCATCGCTGCCGGAAATCAGGTGCAGCGACGGCGCGAAGACGATTTTGTATTTCGACAGATCCTCGCTGGGCCGCGCGAAGTCCACGAGGATGTTGCGGTCGTGGAGCGCATTGTAGATGAGCTGGATGTGCTCGCGCAGGCTGAACAGCTTGCTCGGCTGGTTGGCCTGCGACAGCGCCCATTCGTTGTCGTGCGAATAGAGGATGCAGACGTCGGCGGAAACCTTCGTGTCCTTGAGCGTGGGCGCGAGCACCTTGAGCTCCTCGCCGATGCGGGCGATCTCGTCGAACACGCGGCGGCTGCCGGTTTCCAGGTTGTGCGGCAGGACGGCGCCGTGGAATTTTTCCGTGCCGTAACGCGGCTGGCGCCAGCGGAAAAACAAAATCGCGTCCGCGCCGCGCGAGATCAATTGGTAGGTGAACATCCGCAGCACGCCGGGGCGGACGAGCGCGTTCACGTCCTGCCAGTTCACGTTGCCGGCTTTTTGCTCCATGACCCAGAAGCCGCTGTCGCCGTCGGGCGTGCGGATGCCGGTTTTTTTGAGCGAGCGCAGCATGTCAATTTCGCAGGCGATCTCCGCCGGCCGGGTCTTGATGGCCGCCGTGCTTTCGATGGAGACAAAATCCAGCTGCTCGGCCAGGTCAAAATGGTCGAAGCGGTGGCGCAGCGCGCGGAGGTTGGTCGTCACCGGCCGGTCGGGCGTGATCTCGCGCAGCACGTCGGCCTGCATCTTGACGAACTGGACGATGGTGTCGCTGCAAAAGCGGTTCCAGTCCAGCACCAGCGCGGGATTGTGCTGGGTCGGCGCGGCCATCGGCATCGGCATCTGATCCCACGCGGTGACGACCTGTCCCCAGTGGCGCAGGCCGAGGCGCTGGTTCAATTTTTCAATGGTCTCGTATTTCGCCTCGAGCCACAGGTGCCAGTCGCGGCGCGTGTCGGCGTTGAAGGCCGCCTCGGTGAAATTGCCGCCGAGGCTGTTGTCAATCTGCCACGCGACGAGCTGCGGATGATCGCCCAGCGCGCGCGCCATCTCCTCGACGACGCGCTTGGAATGGTTCCAATAAATTTCGCTGTTCAGGCAGACGGCGCGGCGGGTGCCCTCGTGCTTGACGAGGCCGTGTTCGTCCACCGGCAGAATCTCCGGGTGCTGCCGGGCGAGCCAGATGGGCGGCGCGGCGGTGGGCGTGCCGAGGATGACCTGGATGTTCTTTTCGCCCAGCACGTCCATCACGCGCTTGAGCCAGTCGAAGTTGAACTGGCCGTCCTCGGCTTCGCACAGTCCCCAGGAAAATTCGCCGATGCGGACGACGTTGAAGCCGGCGGCGGCCATGAGCTCGGCGTCGCGCCGCCACTGCGCCTCGGGGTTTTCAGCCGTGCCGCCAAAGGGGAAGACCCATTGTTCGGGATAATAATCAACGCCGAAATACATATAATTTTCCTCGGGCTTGTTGCAGCGACACTAAAAGCAAACCGCCGCGCTGGCAATGAAAATCGCGCGGCGCGGCGGCGGAAACTTTCTGGCGGCGTTATTTTCCGAACAAGCCGCCGAGCTTCTTGCCCAGGCTGCCGGCCTCGTTGCCGACGGCCTTGCCCGCGTCACCGGCGGAGCTGACGACGGCCTTGACGGTGGCGGTGGTGATCTCACCCATGACTTTTTTGATGAGGTCGCCCGCCGTGATGCCGTCCGGGCCGGCGCCCAGCGCGGTGAGATGGATGTCCGGCAGCGGCAGGGTCGCGCCGTTGAAATGCACCACCGCGCCGGTGATGAGGAAGTCGTCCACCTCCAGTTTTTTCGCCGGCTTGGCTGCGCCGGTTTTGGCGGGCGCGTTCGTGTCAGCCGGTTTCGCGGTTGCGCCGCCGGTGAAGGCGTTCACGTTGTCCATGATTTTTTTGAGGTTGTTCGCGCCGAAAGGATTTCCCTCGAAGGTGATCTCCGGCGAGCGCACCTCGACGGACTTGATGACGATCTTGTCGGACAGCACGGAAAACGGCGCGACGCTGACGGCGGCCTTGCCGACGCTGATGGCGCTGGGCGTCTTGTAGCCTTCCGGGTTGCCGAGCACGAGGTTGTTGACGCCGCCGGAGCCGGTGAGTATGCCGACATGGACGGAGCCGACGGTGAGCGTGGTCTGCGTGACCTTGGGGCCGACGGTTTCCATGCCCGCCTTGATGACGTCGCCGAGGAAAAAGCCGACGATGATGACCACGGCCACGATGACCACCACCACGCCGATGCCGAGACCCAGAAGAATTTTCTTTTTCATGATGCGGGAAAGTTGCCACCGGCGCGGCCCGTTGGAAAGAAAGAAAATTTCCGCCCGCCTCAGCCCTGCTTGATCATGGCGCGGACCACGTCCACCAGCTTCTTCACGTCGTAGGGCTTGGCGACAAACAGGTCCGGCTTCACCGGCGCGCCGGCGAACACCTCGCCGTCCACCGTGCCGCTGATGAGGATGGTCTTCTGCTGCGGGTTCAGGCGGCGGCATTCGCGGATCAGGTCCATGCCGCTCATGCGGCCCATCGCGTAGTCCGTCAGCACCACGGCGGGCGCGGCGGCGGGAAACTGCTTCAGCGCCTCTTCCGGGTCGGTGAAGGTCCGCACGTTGCAGCCGAGCGGGGCGAGGATGGTCTGGGCCAGCTCCAGCAGCAGCACCTCGTCGTCCACCACAAACACGGTGGGCGTCGTCGTCGCTTTGCTTTTGGAGAAAGGCATGGTTGAAATTCGGCCGGCCGTTGGAATTTAGCACCGCGCCGCCGCCGTCCGCAAGCGCCAAGATTGGCGGCCGGGCCGGCGAAAAAATCGTTGCGCCGCGCCGTCCGCCGGCCTACTCTCTCGCCCCGGCAACAAACTTTCCGCCAACCCAGGAACTGCTGTCATGAAAAAATCCCCAGCGTCCATGCCGGAAACCCAAAAACCCGGCATCGCCAAAGCCGTCCGCACCAGCAAACCTGATGCGAGCCCGGCCGCCAAACCCGCCAGCAGTTCCGCTACTGACAAGCCCCGCCCCGCGTCCCGCCCGCCGTTCCTCAACGCCGCCGTGGACTCGGTGAAAAAAATGCTCAACCTCAAGGGCGCCAAAAAAAAATCCGCCGCCGGCCCGAAGGCCGAGGCGCCGCCCGCCCGCCGCAGCCACGCCCGCCACAAACCGGAAGAGGCGCTCGACGTGCCGCCAATCCTGCTCGAAGGCGACGAGCCGCCGGAACCGGCCGCCGCCGCCGGCCCCGGCGAGAAATTTTCCCTCGGCGCCCGGCCGCCCGCGCAGAAATTTTCCGGCGGCGAGCTGCCGGAAAGCTACGGCACCAAGAAATTGTTTCTCACCGCGCGCGACCCGCACTGGCTCTACGCGCACTGGGATCTGACGCCCGCGCAGCAGAAAGAATTTAACCACGAGTCCACCGACGGCCACCTCATCCTCCGCGTTTTCCCCGGCAAGATCGAGGGGCATCCCGTTTCCGAGATCCATGTCCATCCCGAGTCACGCCACTGGTTCGCGCACGTCGAGCTCGCCGGCAACTCCTACGCCGCCGAGCTGGGCTACTATTCCGCGCTCGGCAAATGGATGCGCGTCGCCACCTCCAGCGGGACCGTCACGCCGCCCGACGCGGCGGCGAAGGAGGACGCGGCGGAGTTCGCCACCATCCCGTTTGAATTTCCCTTCGCTCGCCTGATGCAGATCATCGAGGACGCCGTGCGCGACAACACGCCGCTCGCGCAGGCCATCGAGGACCTGCGCCGCGCCGGCCATCCCGACCTGCCGCGCTTCGCGCACTCCATCCATTCGCCCGTCGTCGCGCCCGGGCCGACGCGCCGGTGGACGCCGGAACAGGAGAAGGCGCTCGCCAAAATCATCAGCATTGACGAGACCCGCCGCGTCTGGATGGGCTCGCTTGAAATCACCGAGCTTATCCGCCGCCGCCTTCCGCACGAAGGCGGCGCGTCGTCGCCGGTGACGGCCTTCGGCGCGGCCGGCCCGGCGATTTCCGCCAGCGCCACCAGCCCGGCCGGCGGCGCGGGCGCGGATAAGGCGAAAGGTTTCTGGTTCAACGTCAATGCGGAACTGATCATCTACGGCGCGACGGAACGGGACGCCAAGGTCACGCTCGGCGGGCATGAAATAAAACTGCGTTCCGACGGCACGTTCAGTTTCCGCTTCGCCTTGCCCGACGGAAAATACGATCTGCCCGCCGTCGCCGTCTCGGGCGACGGCACGGACGGCCGCGCGGCGGAGCTGAAATTTGTCCGCGAGACGGAATACCTCGGCGATGTCGGCGCGACGCCGCAGGATCCGGCCTTGCAGCCGCCGCTGCCCGACAACGTCTAATTTATTTTTATGGATCCGTCCGAACGCGGAGCCTTGATGCTCGTCCGGTTTGTCGCCGCCGCGCTGATGGGCTGGGCGCTGGCGGAACTCGCCTTGTATCTCGTCGTCTGCCACCAAAAGAATGTGCCGGCGGAAATCATCCCGTGCGTCGTGAAATCCCTGCCGTTCCTTGCCGGCGTCGTCATGCTCTTCAAGGCGCGGGCGCTGGCCGAATGGCTGGCGGACAAGCTCGACCTGTAGAATTTTCAAGGGCATGACCGGCTATCTTTCCATCGTCCTGCACGCGCACCTGCCGTTCGTGCGGCATCCGGAGCATGAAAAGTTCCTGGAAGAAAGCTGGCTCTTCGAGGCCGTCACCGAGACCTACCTGCCGCTCATCCATGTCATCCACGGCTGGCGGCGCGACCGGCTGGCCGCGCGCATCACGCTCTCGCTCTCGCCCACGCTCTGCTCGATGCTGCTCGACCCGCTGCTGTGCGGGCGCTACGCGAAGCATCTCGACGGGCTGGTGGATTTGGCGGAAAAGGAAATCCACCGCACGCACTGGGACCGCCAGTTCCGCGACCTCGCGTGGATGTATCACCACAAGTTCTGCCAGGCGCGCGCGACGTGGCGGCACTACGCGGGCAACCTCGTCGCCGCCTTCCGCCAGTTTCAGGACGAGGGGCTGGTCGAGATCATCACCACCGCCGCCACGCACGCGCTGCTGCCGCTCATGGCCGGCCACCCGCCGAGCATCCGCGCGCAGATCATGACCGCGCGCGACCATTACCGCCGCTGTTTCGGGCGCGACCCGCGCGGCATCTGGCTGCCGGAATGCGCCTACGCCGGCGGCGTCGAACAATTTTTGCTGGAGGCGAACATCCGCTGGTTCATCCTCGACACGCACGGCATCCTGCACGCCAGGCCGCGCCCGCGCTGCGGCACGTTCGCGCCCATCTTCACGCCCAACGGCGTCGCCGCCTTCGGGCGCGACTTCGACTCCTCGCGGCAGGTCTGGAGCAAGGACGAGGGCTATCCCGGCGACCCGCGCTACCGCGACTTCTACCGCGACATCGGCTTCGACCTCGACTTCGACTACGTGCAGCCGCATTTGCCCTCGCCGGACGACCGCGGCTTCTCCGGCCTGAAATACTTCCGCATCACCGGCGCCGGCGAGAAGCAGGTCTACGAGCGCGACCACGCCCTCGCGGCGGCCAGCGGGCACGCGCGGCACTTCCTCGACGAACGCGTCGCGCAGGCGCGGGCGGTCGCGCCGCTGCTCGACCGGCCGCCCATCATCGTCGCGCCGTATGACGCCGAGCTGTTCGGCCACTGGTGGTATGAAGGGCCCGAGTTCCTCGACTTCCTCGCGCGCCAGCTCTGCCACGAGCAGGACGAAATCGCCTTCATCACCCCCGGCGAATACCTTCAGCGCCACCCCACCAACCAGGTCGCCACGCCCGGCGCGTCGAGCTGGGGCGAAGAGGGCTACTGGCGCGTGTGGCTCAACGAGTCGAACGAATGGATCTACCCGCACCTGCAGATCGCGCAGGAG
>Ga0316226_1004541_pt1 | contig 11007 bp, 8 predicted proteins | sample TBH18017metaG_FD_206009 | JGI IMG/M metagenome (GOLD analysis project Ga0316226, IMG submission 206009) | Freshwater microbial communities from Trout Bog Lake, Wisconsin, USA - TBH18017 | ecosystem: Environmental > Aquatic > Freshwater > Lake > Hypolimnion/Profundal zone | place: USA: Wisconsin... | reverse complement strand
CAAGGCCCTGGAGGGCCGCCAGGCGCCGGCCGCCGAGGAAACCGGCGCCCCGGACGTCCAGGAATCGGCCGGCGAAGGGGTGTTCGCCACCATGGACGCCGCCGTGGCGGCCGCCAGCCTCGCCCAGCGGCAGTACCTGTTCTGCTCCATGGCCGACCGCCGCCGGTTCGTCGAAGGCATCCGCGAGGTGATCCTGGAACCGAACCACCTGGAGCAGCTCTCCCGGATGGCGGTGGAAGAGACCGGCATGGGCTGCTATGAGCACAAGCTCATCAAGAACCAGCTCGCCGCGGAGAAGACCCCCGGGGTCGAGGACCTGGTCACCGAAGCGGTCACCGGGGACGCCGGGCTGACGCTCACGGAACTGTCCCCCTTCGGCGTGATCGGCGCCATCACCCCCACGACCAACCCCACCGAGACGATCATCTGCAACTCCATCGGCATGCTGGCGGCCGGCAACAGCGTGGTGTTCTGCCCGCATCCGCGGGCCACCCGGGTGTCCCTGCTGACGGTCAAGCTGATCAACCGCCGGCTGGCCTCGCTGGGCGCGCCGAAAAACCTGGTGGTCACGGTGAGCCGCCCGTCCATCGAGAGCACCAATCGGATGATGGTGCACCCGGAGGTCCGGATGCTGGTCGCCACCGGCGGCCCCGCCATCGTCAGGGCGGTCCTGGCCTCGGGCAAGAAGGCCATCGGCGCCGGCGCCGGCAATCCCCCGGTGGTGGTGGACGAGACCGCCGACCTTGAGAAGGCGGCCAAGGACATCGTCAACGGCTGCAGTTTCGACCACAACCTCCCCTGCATCGCGGAAAAGGAGATCATCGCCGTCGGCCAGATCGCCGATGCCCTGATCCTCAACCTGTGCCGGCACGGCGCCCACCTCCTCGTGGACCTGGCGGCCATCGCCAGCCTGGAAGCGCTGGTGGTCACCTCCAAGGGCGAACCGCAGACCGCCTGCGTGGGCAAGAGCGCGTCCTGGCTGCTGGGCCGGATCGGCATCGCCGCGCAGGCCGACACCAAGGTGATCCTGATGGAAGTGGGCAAGGAGCACCCCTTCGTCCAGATCGAGCTGATGATGCCGATCCTGCCCCTGGTCCGGGTGGACGACGTGGACGCGGCCATCGCCACCGCCGTCGAAGTGGAACACGGGCTGCGCCACACCGCCATGATGCACTCCACCAACGTGCGCAAGCTCACCCAGATGGCCAAGCTCATCCAGACCACGATCTTCGTGAAGAACGGCCCCTCCTATGCGGCCATCGGCGCCGGCGGCGAGGGCTTCGCCACCTTCACCATCGCCGGGCCCACCGGCGAGGGCCTCACCTCGGCGAGATCGTTCGCCCGCCGAAGGAAATGCGTGATGGTCGAATCGCTCAACATCCGCTGAATCCGGCCTCGCCAGAACCTGGAGGAATCCCCCATGAACGCCCGGATCATCAACGCGCCCAGACCCGAGGTCCTGCACATGCTCGAGCGCAGGATGCCCCCGGATGCCCGGAGCCGGCTGCAGGAACAGGCTTTCAATGCGGTCGGCCTAGTCCAGACCAGCCTGCCCGACCTCTACTACTTCGCCGACCTGGCCCAGAAGGCGGCCAACGTCTTCACCGTCGAGCTGTTCGGCAGCTGCCCGCAGCACATCACCACCCTGGCCCTGTTCGGGGAAACCTCGTCCGTGCGCGCGGCCATGCAGGCCATCCGGAATGATTCGCAAGCACAAAAATGATCCATTCGTTTCTATACAAGGCTCGGGGATAGTCCAACATGAGTGAAACCCAGTTCGAACAAGAAGGCATCGTCTTCGATATCCAGCGATTTTCCATTCATGACGGCCCCGGGATCCGGACCATCGTCTTCCTGAAGGGCTGCCCTCTGGCCTGCCGCTGGTGCTGCAACCCGGAATCGCAGCAACCCACCCCGGTGGTCATGTACCGGAAGGCCAGCTGCGTCCACTGTGGCCGTTGCGTCCGGGTGTGCAAGCGCGGCGCGCTCTCCCCCGACCATCCCGGGTTCATCGACCGGACCCGGTGCATCGGGTGCGGCGCCTGTGCCGAGGTCTGCCCGGCCGGGGCGCTGACCATGAAGGGGCGCACCATGACCGTGCGCCAGGTGGTGCAGGAACTGCAGAAGGACGCCACCAGCTTCCGGCGTTCCGGCGGCGGGGTCACGCTGTCCGGCGGCGAGCCGCTGATGCAGTCCGGATTCGCCCTGGAACTGCTGAAGGCCTGCAAGGAGAGGGGCTGGTCCACCGCCATGGAAACCACCGGGTTCGCCCCGAAGGAGGTGGTGGAACGGGTCATGCCGCTGGTGGACCATGCCCTGGTGGATCTCAAGACCATCGACCCCGCCGTCCACGGGGAGCAGACCGGCGTGGCCAACCGGCTCATCCTGGAAAATGCAATCCGGATCGCCGGCCTGACCGCGACGGTGGTGCGGGTGCCGCTCATTCCCGGGGTCAACACCCACCCGGCCGCCCTGGAAGCCATCGGCCGGTTCGCCCGCTTGATGCCTGGGGTGGATACCGTTCACCTACTGCCATTTCATACCTACGGGGAAAACAAATATGCCCTGCTGGGCCGCCCGTACCCCCTCGCCGAGGCCGCGCCCCTTACCGTGGAGGAAGTGGGAGGGTTCCGTGCCATCATTGAAGGCATAGGCCTGAACTGTGTGATCGGCGGGTGATCGGCGCCGGGTGGGTGCCGTGGCCGCGCGAAACGCAACAGGAGGACTGGATGCAAGCCTGCTTCATGAGCTCTGAATCGGTTACCGAAGGACACCCGGACAAGGTCTGTGACCAGGTCTCGGACGGCATCCTGGACGCCTGCCTGGCCCAGGATCCCATGGCGCGGGTGGCGGTGGAGACTCTGGCGTCCGGAAACACACTGGTCATCGCCGGCGAGGTCACCACGTCGGCGCAGATCGATCCGGTGCGCACCGCGCGGGAGGTCATCCGGGAGATCGGCTATGCCGATCCGGCGCTCGGCTTCGACAGCGCGAGCTGTTTCATCCTCACCAACCTGCGCCGCCAGTCCGCCGACATCGACCTCGGGGTGTCCCGCAGCCTCGAACTCGGCGCGGGCGACCAGGGGGTATTCTATGGATTCGCCTGCGACGAGACCCGCAGCTGCATGCCGATGCCCATCCAGCTGGCCCACCAGCTGTCCAGGCGCCTGGCGCAGGTGCGCCGGGACGGCACGCTCCCCTGGCTCCGTCCCGACGGCAAGACCCAGGTGACCGTCCGCTACGATGCCGCGGGCCGCCCCGCCGCCCTGACCAGCGTGGTGGTCTCGGCCCAGCACGACCCGACGGTGGACCGGGAGGACCTGGTCCGGGGCATCGTGGAGGCGGTGATCTATCCCGAAGTGCAGGACTGGCTCAGGCCGGATACCCGGGTGCTAATCAACCCCACCGGGCGGTTCGTGGCTGGCGGTCCCGAGGCGGACACCGGCGTCACCGGGCGCAAGCTCATGGTGGACACCTACGGCGGCTGCGCCCGGCACGGCGGCGGAGCGTTCTCGGGAAAGGACGCGACCAAGGTGGACCGGACGGCGGCCTACATGGCCCGCTACGTGGCCAAGAACATCGTCGCCGCGCGGCTGGCGACACGCTGCGAGGTGGCGCTGGCCTATGCCATCGGCCAGAGCTCTCCGGAAATGGTCGCCATCGACACCTTCGGGACGGAAACCATGGCGGCGGGCCGGCTGGCGGCCTCGGTGCGGGAGGTCTTCCCGCTGACCGTGTCCGGCATGATCGCTGCCCTCGACCTGCGCCGGCCGATCTTCCGCAGCACCGCGGCCTACGGCCATTTCGGCCGGGACGGCGAAGGCTTCCCGTGGGAACGGGTGAACCGGGTGCCAGACCTGCTCACGGCGTGTGGAGGTTGACCATGGACGAGCGAACGGCCATCCAGGAACCGGGGATCCTGCCGGGCAGCGACTACGGCTTGCGGCTCGAGGACCTGATCCGGGTGGAGAAGCTGCAGAAGGTCCAGGACAATTTTAGCGACGCGGTGGGCGTGGCGGTGGTCATTGTCGACCACCAGGGCAAGCCGGTGACCCGCTCGAGCGGCTTCTCCTCTTTCTGCCAGGCCATCCGGGAGACCGAAGCCGGGCTCCACCGGTGCTTCCTCAGCGACAACGGCGGCGGCCGGATGGCCATGGCCACCGGCGAGCCCAGCATCTACCGCTGCCACTGTGGCCTGGTGGATTTCGCCGCGCCGATCATCGTCCGCGGCCAGTATCTGGGTGCGGTGCTGTCCGGCCAGGTAACCCTGAGCGGCGAGCACGGGTTGGACCTCAAGCCGATCGTCCCGCTGGACGAATCCTGGCGGAACGACCCGCACCTGGCGGCCCTGCACGAGGACATCCACGAGATCCCCTACACCAAGCTGCAGTCCGCCGCCTACACCTTGTTCTACCTGGCCGAATACCTGGTCGAGGAGAGCTACGCCAACGTGGTCCGGCAGGAACTCGACGCCAAGAACCTGCGGCTGATGGACGAGTCCAAGCGCCGCGCGGAGCTGGAGCGGATGCTGCACCAGGCGGAACTGATCGCGCTGTCCTGCCAGGTCAATCCGCACTTCCTGTTCAACGTGCTGAACTCCATCGGCCGGCTGGCGCTGCTGGAGAAGGCCAGGAAGACCGAGACCATCGTCTTCGCCTTCGCCGACATGATGCGCTATGTGCTGAAGAAGAGCCGCTCGCAGATCGTGAGTCTCCGCAGCGAGCTGGACCATATTCGCAACTACATGTACATCCAGCAGGTGCGCATGGGCGACCGGTTCACCTTCGCGCTCGCGGTATCGGACAACTACGCGGACGTGCAGTGTCCATTCATGTCGCTGCAGCCGCTGGTGGAGAACTGCGTCAATTATGCCATCGAGCCGCGCGAGTCGGACGGCCGGATCGAGATCCGGGCGCGCGACGACGGCAAGGACGTGATCCTGGAGATCACCGACAACGGCGACGGGATGGCCCTGGACAAGATCGGTTCCGCCCTTGACGGCTCCGCGGACCACCTGGGCCGGACCAGCATCGGCCTGAACAACGTGGACAGCCGGCTCCGGCATTTCTTCGGGGACGACTACCGCCTCCGGATCGAAAGCCCCGGCACTCCCGGCGGCGGCACCCGGGTGCAGATGCGCCTGCCGCTGCACTTCGATTCCTGCAGCATCTGAAGGCTCTCTTCAAGAGGTGGACCCATGTTCGGCATCGTGATCGTGGAAGACGAGGAACTCGAGCGGCAGGCGCTGCGCACCATCCTCACCGACAACCTGGACGGCGTGAGCATCCTGGGGGAGGCCCGCACCGGCCCCGAGGCGGTGCACCTGATCGACACCTGCGACATCGACCTGCTGCTGGTCGACATCAACATCCCCAAGCTGAACGGCCTGGAGGTCATCCGCCATCTGCGCTCCCGCCACGTGGACACCAAGGTGATCATCACCACCGCCTATGACTATTTCGAGATCACCCGCACCGCGATCCACCTGAAGGCCGACGAGTACCTGCTGAAGCCCATCCGTACCGAGATCCTGCTGAGCACCGTGGATGCCTGCCTCCAGCAGCTCGACGCCTCCAGGCGGTGCCGCGAACTTTCGGCGCGGATCCTCGCCCAGTTGGAGCGCAAGGCCTACCCAGAGACGGCCGCCTTGGTGCGCCGGCACGTGGAGTGGATCTACACCCAGCCGGGGTGCGCCCTGCTGGAGCTGGTCCTCGATTTCGCGGCGGCGCTGGTCCAGCTTGCCGGCGTCAAGGGCCCCGGCATGGCCCAGCGGGCCGCCCAGCTGCGAACCATGCTGGTCGACGGGTGCGTCCGGGACCAGGTGCTCGCTGTGTTCCTGGCCATGGTGGACCGGCTGTTCGACATGGTCGGCGAGGCTGGCGCGCCGCAGCCTCCGGACCCGGTCCAGAAGGCCCTGAACTACATCGAGCACAACCTGAAGAAGGGCGTGACCCTCGAGGAAGTGGCGGACCACCTCAACATCAGTCCCTGCTATTTCAGCAAGCTGTTCAAGAAGACTTTGGACATCAACTTCATCCGCTACCTGACCACCCGGCGGATGGATTTCGCCAAGGAGCTGCTGGACGGAACCGCCCTGCCGGTCACCCGGATCGCCCAGGAACTTTCATGCAGCGACGTGAACTACTTCTGCAAGTCCTTCAAGAAGGAAGTCGGCCTGTCGCCGTCCGGATATCGCCAGCGCTCGCAGGCGGCCCAGGACCGGGCCTGACCCCGCAGGTCGACGTTTCAACAGTGAGGCAAGCATGGATAAACAGTCGTTCCTGGCCGCGGTCAAGGCCGCCGGCATCGTGGGCGAAGGCGGGGCGGGCTTTCCGTCCCACGTGAAGTTCGCCGCCGAGGTCGCCACGGTGATCGCCAACGGCTGCGAGTGCGAGCCGCTGCTGCACACGGACCAGCACCACATGCTCCACCACGCCGAGCGGATCGTGCGGGCCCTCTGCCAGCTCAAGGCGGTCACCGGCGCGGATCGAGCGGTCATCGCCTTGAAACGCAAACATGCCGACGCCACGGAGCGCCTGAGGGCCGCCATCGGCTCTATGCCCGTGGAACTGGCCCTGCTGGACGATTTCTACCCGGCCGGGGATGAGCAGGTGCTGGTCCGCGAAGTGACCGGCCGCACGGTGCCGCCGCTGGGCCTGCCGCTCCAGGTCGGCGCCATCGTGACCAACGTCGGCACCCTGGTTTCGGTTTCCCACGCGCTGGACGGCGAGCCGCTCACCCACAAGGATCTCACCGTCACCGGCGAGGTCGGCCGGCCGGGCCTCGTCCATGCCCCGATCGGCAGTCGGCTTTCCGCCTGCCTGGATGTGGCCGGGGGGCCGATCGTGCCGGATCCGGTGTACGTGATCGGGGGCCCCCTGATGGGCCGGGTGGTGGACCGCGCCGAGGCCTTCGCCGAAGAAGTGGTCACCAAGACCTCGGGCGGCCTCCTCGTGCTTCCACGCGGCCACTACCTGCACCTGAACGCGACCGCCCCCCTGCACCACCTGCGCGTGCGCGCCGCGGCGGCCTGCATCCAGTGCCGGGCCTGCACCGACCTGTGCCCGCGCCAGCTCCTCGGCCATCCCTTCGAGACCCACCGGGTCATGCGCGCGTTCGGGTCCGGCGCCGAACTGACCGCGGAATCCGCCAAGCTGGCGCTGATGTGCTGCGACTGCGGGGTATGCGAGCATTTTGCCTGCCCGATGGGGCTTTCTCCCCGGCGCATCAACCAGGCCGTGAAAGAGCAGTTGCGGGCAGGCCGGATCGGCTTTGACGGGAGCCGCGAGGTGAGCGAGGCCAGGACCCTGTGGCGGGCCTTCCGCCGAGTGCCGGTGCCGCGTCTGGCCGCCAGGCTCGGAATCGCCAATTACCTGGACCTGCCCACGGCCGACCTGGGGGAACTGGCTCCCCCGCGGGTCCGCATTCCACTGCGCCAGCACCTCGGGGTCCCGGCCCGGCCGGTGGTCAAGCCCGGAGACCGGGTCAGGTGCGGCGATCTGCTCGGGGACATCCCTCCAGACGCTCTCGGTGCGAGGGTCCACGCCTCCCTGGACGGCACCGTCGCGAGCGTAGGCGAGGCCATCGTCCTCGTCCGCTGAGGGTTCCTTGTGTCATTGACGTACGGACCGCGCGCCGCCGTCCCAGCCTCCGAAGGAGATTTCCGATGTCAGATTCCCATGCAGCCATTGGAATGGTGGAATTCCGCAGCATCGCCGCCGGCATCGACGGCGCGGACCAGATGCTGAAAGCGGCCAAGGTCGAGCCGATGTTCTTCAAGACCATCTGCCCGGGCAAATTCGTGGCTGCCGTGACCGGCGGCAGGGCCGCCGTGGCCGACGCCGTCCGGGCGGGGCGCGAGAAGCACCCGGAGACGGTGGTGGACTGGTTCGTCCTTTCCAGGATCCACCCGGACGTCGTGCGGGCCCTCATGGGCACCTGCGCTCCGGCCAGGCCCGACGCCCTCGGCATCATCGAGACGTTTTCCGCGGTTTCCGTCGTGTTGGCGGCCGATGCAGCCCTCAAAGCCGCCGATGTTCAGCTCATGGACGTGCGGATCGCCCTTGGCCTCGGCGGCAAGGGTTATTTGCTGATGACCGGCGACGTCGCCGCCTGCGAAGCGGCCGTGGCCGCCGGCAGCGCCATGGCCGCCGAAAATGGCCTGCTGGTCAGCCGGATGGTGATCCCCAACCCGGCGGAGAGCCTGCTGGCCCAGATCGTCTGACCGCCCGAGCAACTCGATGGAATCAGGAAGGTTGCGGGCTGCGTCGACTAGCCCACCGCCACCCGCTCCCGGGCGTGCCGGACGCCGCCAGGGCGCCCTCCATGGAGCGGTACGGGCTGCCCGGGGCTATTTGGCGTTCCTGGGGGTGCCGTCGGGCTTGAGGAACTTGTCGGGATTGCCCTTGAGCTCGGCTTCGCACATGGCGCAGCAGATCCGGTACTGCTGGTCCTTGACCACCACGATGGGGCTCTTGGCGTCCACCGGGCTGCCCAGCACCGGGCAGAGCTTGTTGGTGGCGGGCTTGGGCGCGGCCACCGCGGCGACGGCGAAGGCGAGGGCGAGGAGGATTCTCTTCATGGGGGTTCCTGGGCGAGGGCGCGGCGAGGGGGGGAACCGGAGGGCCGGGGCCGCGGACCGGCCCTCCGGGGTGGCTCAGACCGTCGACGGGAGTCCGGTGACGGGTCCTTCGGTCACTTCGTGGCGCTTCCAGAGATAGTAGACGGCAGGATAGACCATCAACTCAAGGGCGAAACTGGTGGCCAGGCCGCCCACCATGGGCGCGGCGATCCGCTTCATCACGTCGGCCCCGGTGCCGGTGGACCACATGATCGGCAGCAGCCCCATGAAGGCGGCGAAGACGGTCATGGCCTTGGGCCGCACCCGCTTCACGGCCCCGTGGATGATCGCCTCCACCAGGTCGCCGGTGCTGTTCAGGCGCCCGGCGGCCCGGGCCTCGTCGTGGGACAGGTCCAGGAACAGCAGCATGAACACGCCGGTCTCGGCGTCCAGCCCGAGCAGGGCGATCAGCCCCACCCACACGGCGATGGACATGTTGTAGTGCAGCAGCCACATGAGCCAGAAGGCGCCGACGGCCGAGAACGGCACCGCCATCATCACCAGGCCGGCCTTGAACCCGCTCCGGGTGTTGGCGTACAGCAGCCCGAAGATCAGCACCAGGGTGATGGGCATGATCAGCTTGAGCCGCTCCTTCACCCGGATCATGTTCTCGAACTGGCCGCTCCAGCTCAGGCTGTAGCCGGCGGGCAGCTTGAGCTCGCGCTCCACCGCGGCCTTGGCGTTCTTCACGTAGGTGCCGACGTCGGTCCTGGAGGTGTCGAAATCCACCAGCACGTAGCCGTTGAGCATGCCGTTCTCGTCCCGGATCATGCCCGGGCCGGTGACCAGCTTGAGGTCGGCGATCTCCTGCATGGGGATGGTGTCGCCGCTGGGCAGGGGCACCAGCACGCGGTTGAGCGAGCTCAGCGACTCGCGGTAGTCGCGGGCGTAGCGGACGTTCACCGGGTAGCGGGCCCGGCCCTCGAAGATGGTGGTCTGGTTGTCGCCGCCGATGGCGGTCATCACCAGCATGTTGGCCTCCTCGACGCTGATGCCGTAGCGGGCCAGCTGGTCGCGCCTGAGCTCGAAGTCCAGGAAGTAGCCCTCGGCGGTGCGCTCGGCCAGGGCGCTGCGGGTCCCCGGCACCTTGGCCAGGATGGTCTCGGCCTGCACGGCGATGTCCTGGATGACCTTCAGGTCGCCGCCGTTGATCTTGAGCCCGACCGGGGTGCGGATGCCGGTGGAGAGCATGTCGATCCGGGCCTTGATGGGCATGGTCCAGGCGTTGGGGATGGCCGGCAGGCGCACCGCCTGGTCCAGGCTGTCGACGATCTCCTCCTCGGTGAGGCGGTCCCGCCAGAACGGCCGGAGCAGCCCCTTGAGCCAGCCCGGGGCCCAGGCGGAGAACCAGCGCGGCTTCTCCCGCCACTCGGCCTCGGGCTTGAGCTGGATCACCGTCTCCATCATGGAGAACGGCGCCGGGTCGGTGGCGGTGTCGGCCCGGCCGGCCTTGCCGAACACCCGCTCCACCTCGGGGACGGTGCGGATCAGCCGGTCCTGCACCTGGAGGATGCGCTGGGCCTCGGTCTCGCTGATGCCCGGCAGGGTCGAGGGCATGTAGAGCAGGGTGCCCTCGCCCAGCCGCGGCATGAACTCGGACCCCAGCTTCAGGAACACCGGGACGGTGACCGCCACCAGCAGCACCGCCACGGCGATGGTGGCCTTGGCGTGCCGGAGCACGAACCGGCAGGGCGGCTCGTAGATCCGGTGCAGCAGGGCGCTGATCGGGTGCTTCTCCTCGGGATAGTACTTGCCCACCAGCACGTGGGTGGCCAGCTGGGCCACGAACTTCGGCTTGAAGGTGAACGGGTCCATGCGGGCGAACAGCATGCGCATGGCCGGGTCCACGGTGATCGCCAGGATGGCGGCGATGGCCATGGCCAGGTTCTTGGAGTAGGCCAGGGGCCGGAACAGCCGGCCCTCCTGGTCCACCAGGGTGAACACCGGCATGAAGGCGATGGCGATCACCAGCAGCGAGAAGAACACGCTGGGACCCACCTCCAGCAGGGCCTCCAGGCGCACCTTGTGGAAGTCGCCCACGCGCCCGCTGCTGTTCCAGTGCTCGAGCTTCTTGTAGGCGTTCTCCACCTCGACGATGGCGCCGTCCACCAGGATGCCGATGGAGATGGCGATGCCGGCCAGGGACATCAGGTTGGCGTTCTGGCCGAACAGCAGCATGGGGATGAAGGCCAGGGCCACCGACAGCGGGATGGTGATGATCGGGATGATGGCCGACGGGATGTGCCAGAGGAACACCAGGATCACCAGGGAGACCACGATCATCTCCTCGATCAGCTTGTCCTTCACCGTGGCGATGGCCCGCTCGATCAGGGTGGAGCGGTCGTAGACCGGCACCACCTCGACCCCGGCCGGCAGGGAGCCCTTGA
>Ga0316226_1004540_pt1 | contig 11009 bp, 8 predicted proteins | sample TBH18017metaG_FD_206009 | JGI IMG/M metagenome (GOLD analysis project Ga0316226, IMG submission 206009) | Freshwater microbial communities from Trout Bog Lake, Wisconsin, USA - TBH18017 | ecosystem: Environmental > Aquatic > Freshwater > Lake > Hypolimnion/Profundal zone | place: USA: Wisconsin... | reverse complement strand
GCCCTTGGCCGTGGGCGATCCAACATTCAACGTGCCCAGTTGGCAAACTCCGCTGCTCTGAACCACGCGTCCCGTGGCGTTGGACCCCTGACCAAGGTTCATCGTGGTGGCATATACCGCGCCGCTTCCGCTCAGGTAGATCGTTCCCTGTGGAACGCCGCTGCCGGCATTCATGCCCACGACGACAGTCCCGGCGTTTGTGATCATGCCACCGCGCATCTGATACACGCCAACGCCGCCATCGCGTCCGATGGTCAGTCCATTGTTCCGCCCATCGAGGATTCCGGCGGTTTGGATGACCTGCCCGGTGTTGCCCACACCCCATCCCGCAGCCACACCCACGCCCAACCCCCCGCTGTAACTGGCATAGAACGTGCCACCGTTCAGATTCAAGGTGCCGTACCCGTCACCGCCGATCTTGGTCGCAGCGTTGGAGAGGATGCCGCCGCTCAGCGTGTACGTGCCGTAAGTGATCCCGTTGTACGCAGCGATGTAGAGCGTAGCGCCCCCCAGGTCCAGCAGGCCATCCGTCTGGTTCACGGCGCCCGTCTGGCCACCATACTCCGGCAGGTAGACCACGCCACAGGCCAGATTGTCGCCATGGTTGATGTTGGCCGTGGCCGGGCTCTTCGTGGCGCTTCCGATGTTCACAGCCGTGCTGCCTGTCGGCACCACGCCGGCCGTCCAGTTGGTGGCAGCGTTCCAGTCGCCGTTTGTCAGCTTGAAGCTGGTTGTTCCCTGAGCCCGTGACAAGTCTGCAGCGAGCAACAAACTGGCCAGTCCGATCGCTCCGAATGCCATCCGTGTCTGCCACTTCATGCCTGTTCCTCCTCTTCCCTCATGGTGACCTTGCTACAGCTGTTCTTCTGCTGGTGGGCCGTATCAACGGGCTGATATCTGTTTCGGTGCTGGTGCCGTCGACCCGCGGATGACCAATTCTCCGGCCACCAGCACCGAATGGGCCGGAATCGTGAAATCGGGTGTGCGCGCCGCCAGCAGCCGCAGCGCGTGGAAAGCCTCGTTGTCAAAGTTCTGGCGGAAGGTCGTGAGGGGCACGGGGCAGTGGCGGTGGAACTCGGGCGCGTCATCGAAGCCCACGATGCTGACGTCCTCAGGAACGCGCAGCCCGCGTTCGAGGAGCTGCCGCATCAGGTCAGGCGCATAAACGTCGTACGTGACGATGGCCGTCGGCGCCGTGCCAGGAACGAGGACGCGGTCGAGGAACTCCCGGATCGCCCGGGCGTGCTCGTTGTAGCCAAATGTGATGGTCTGGCGGTAGGCGTCTGGACACTCAAGCCCGAGATCGTCGCAGGCCGCCTCGTAGCCCATCAGGAAGTGGCGGTGCGGCCAGCCCTTGTCGCGCGGAACGAAATGGGCGATGCGGCGGTGACCCAGGGTCACAAGGTGCTCGATCTGCGTGAAGACGCCGCGACAGACGTCGGTCAGGACGCAATCCACGCCATCGAGACTGGGCTCGTATTGGAGGGAGACGACCGGCACGTGGCGGGCCAAGTTCTGGATGACCTCCCGCGAGCCGTTAACGGCGATCACGGCGTCCGCCAAGCCGTCGGACACGCAAGAGAGGCTGCCGTCGGGCGTCAGGTCGGTGGACGCGTTGGCGAGGATGACATGACAGCCAGCCTTGCGCGCCTCGGCCTGGATGGCGTCGCGCTGGCGGGCATCGAATGATTCCGCCGCAGCGTCGGCCGTGCCGCAGAGCAGGGCCAAGCCACGCCCGGTCAGCCGCACGCGACGGAAGAAGGCGCCCAGGTGCGGATCAGGCTTGTAGCCGCTCTTTTCGACGATCTCCATCACCCGGGCGCGCACGCCGGTCGAAAGCCCGGGCTGTCCGTTGACGGCACGCGAAACGGCCGTTGGCGACACACCTGCCAGCCGCGCCACCTCGCGCAGCGTGGCCTTGCGTTGCGTCCCTCCCGATGCCCGCCGGCCCATGGTCCTTCCTGTAACCATGGCGTCGTATTATTTACATAATGCGCGCAATGTCAACAACGAAAAATGACCATTGTTAATCGGACTTCTTGTCATGTTTTTCCGCGCGTGGAGGCGTCGTCACCCACCCTGTTGCAAGTAGCGGCACAGGGCTTCGGCGAGGTCGCAGCCGAAGGCGCGGGCGGAGGCCGCCGTGACGGCGCAGCCGGAGCTGTTGGCATAGGGGATTTCGATCGCGGTCGCCAGGCGGATGCCCGGAAAGCGAGCGAACCATTGCATGGCGGAAAGCAGCGCGCCGTAGTTGCCTGCCGCATTCCATGATTGTCCATACGCCAGGTCGCCCGCGGCGCCATACGGCAGGGGGCCGGTCGCGACCCGTTCGAGAACCGTGCCAAAGGCCTGCTGCTGCGCCCAGCATTCGGGCCTTTCACAACCCACCTGGTAGATGTGTTCGTTGTGGTCGCCGCGAATCCACGGACAGTGCAGGTCAACCATCAGCGCCAGGCGACCGTCGGACCAGCCTGTCACGAAGTCGCGCAGCGCACGCGTTTCGAGGTGTACGCTGTCGGCGCCGTAATCGCGGTTGTGATCGTGCGGCCGGCGGTTTTTGCCCTGATCGCCGGCCTCCACGCCGTCGCGGTCCATGAATGGCAGGATGGCCGCCTCTACATTCGCACGAAGCCACTGGCCGTTGTCGTCGTCAGCCAGCATGGCTTCGATGACCCCTTCGATGGCATAGCTGGCCATCATCTCGCAGCAGTGGTGGCGCGCGGTGAGCACGACGCGGTGTTGCGGTTCGCCGGTCAGGCAGCCCACATGCAGCCGCGGCACCGGCCGTCCCTGGCGCGTGATGCACAGGATCTCCTCGCGCACAGCAGGATGGCCGATAGGCTCACCTTTTGCGAAGTGTGATATGGAACGGCTGCCGGAAAACCGCTCTGTTATGCTGAAATGTCCATTCCACACTTCGCAAAAGGTGAAATGTGATGCGCACGGCCGGCCGACGCATAGAAAGGGAAGCGACCTGGCGGCTTAATCTCCTGTGAGCCCAAGGGGGGCCAGATCGGGAGAGTCTCCCCTGTGGCGAAACGCGCGGACCTGCGCGGGAGCCACCCGCCTCAAGGCATCCGTCCGAGACCCCGCCGGTTCCGGTTGACGCCCCCCGTTGGATGTGGGACGTTTGCGCCGGCATGTCCGCGCCCATGCTGTGCGTCGCGCCTAACGGCTTGCCTTGTCATGCAGGAACTGATCGTCTCCATCTTTATCGCCGGATACCTGTTCATCGCCTTCGAGCAGGCGGTCGCGGTCAACAAGGCTGCGCCCGCTCTGCTGACGGGCGTGCTGTGCTGGACTGCCTTCATCCTGGCGGGACACGCAGACCATGGCGCTGTGGCCGAGCGGCTGATGGTCCATCTCGGCGACGTCGCCAATATCCTGTTTTTCCTCCTGGGCGCCATGACGATCGTCGAACTGATCGATGCCCATGGCGGCTTTGACGTGCTCACGCGCAGCATCCGGCAGACCAACCGGCGGAGCCTGCTCTGGCTGATTGCGTTGGCTGCCTTCTTCCTCTCGGCCGTCCTGGACAATCTGACCACGACCATCGTCGTCCTCTCCGCGGTGCGCAAGCTGGTGCGGGACGAGGACGACAGACTCCTCTATGCCGGTGCCGTGGTGATTGCCGCCAATGCCGGTGGAGCCTGGTCGCCGATCGGCGACGTCACCACGACCATGCTCTGGATCGGTGGCCAGATCTCCGCGTGGCGCATCATGGGCCGCATGCTTCTGCCATGCCTGGCAAGCGTAGTGGTCGCGCTGCTGCTGATCGGCATGGGCATGCGCGGCGAGGTGCGACACCCGCTGCCGGACGCGACGTCGGCGTCCTCCCCCGTGCCTCGCCGCTCCCAGATCGTGGTGCTCGCCGCCGGCATGCTGGCGCTCATGCTGGTGCCCGTGTTCAAGGCCGTGACGCATCTGCCGCCCTGCATGGGCATGCTCGCCGGCCTGGCGCTGCTCTGGGTTCTGACGGAGCGGTTGCACGGCGGCAGGAGCGCCGTGGAGCGCCAGCGCTATTCCGTCACGGGGGCGCTGCAACGCATCGACGGGTCCGTCATCCTCTTCTTCCTGGGAATCCTGCTGGCCGTCGCGGCGCTGCAGGCCGTCGGCGTGCTGGATCTGGCGGGAACTTGGCTGCGTGTTCATATTGTGAACGAACAGGCAATCAACCTGCTGATCGGTACCTGTTCGGCCATGATCGACAACGTGCCGCTGGTGGCGGCGGCACAGGGCATGTACGGCCAGCAGTATCCGATGGATGCCCCGTTCTGGGAGTTCCTGGCCTACTGCGCCGGCACGGGCGGCAGCCTGCTGATCATCGGCTCCGCCGCCGGCGTGGCGGCCATGGGCATGGAAAAGCTGACCTTCGGGTGGTATCTGCGCCGCGTCGGCTGGATCGCGCTGCTGGCCTATTTCGCCGGCGCCGGCGTCTTCGCGCTGCAAGCATCGCTCATGGCGCGGTAATCCGGTGAAATGTGCTACCGCCATCGCGGGCTGGACTTGCCCGCGATGTTCATGCCATGCTTGACTGGTTCATCTATCAGAAGAGGAGAACCATGTCAAAGATGCGCAATCTTCCCGAGGTCAAACTGGCGCTGGTTGGCGTCAGCCGCAACTGCTTCCCCATCGGACTGACCCGCTCGCGCATGGCGCGGGTGGTCCAGGCCTGCAGCAAGCGCAAGGTGGAGATCATTGCCTGCGAGACCATCGTCGAGACCGAGCAGGACGCGCTCAAGGTGCTGGCCGAACTCCGCACCAAGAAGGCCAATGCCCTGGCGATCTACCTCGGCAACTTCGGTCCCGAAGGACCGCTGACGATCCTGGCGCGCGAATTCGGCGCCCCCTTCATGCTCTGCGCGGCGGCCGAGGACGATGCGCAATCGCTGGTGGACGAGCGCGGCGACGCCTACTGCGGCATGCTGAACGCCTCGCTGAACTGCGGCTTGCGCCGCTTGCGCCCTCACATCCCGGAGGCGCCCGTCGGCTCGCCGGCACAGGTGGCGGAGATGCTGGCGCACTTCACGGCCGTGGCGCGCGTCGTGATCGGCGTGCGCGGTCTGAAGGCCATCGGCTTTGGCCCCCGGCCGCAGGATTTCTATGCCTGCAACGCCCCCATCCAGCCGCTTTATGACCTGGGCGTCGAGGTCATGGAGAACTCCGAGCTCGACCTGCTGCAAATCTACCAGCAGGCCGCGGGGAAGAAGAAGCGCATCGAGGAGACCGCCGCGGAGATCAAGCGTGAAGTCGGCGCGGCATCCTTCAAGAATCCGGCCAAGCTGCAACAGCTGGCGCAGTTTGAGGTGGCCCTGCTCGACTATTTCGAGGAAAACCTAGGCTCGCGCACCTTCGGCGTCTTCGCCAACAAGTGCTGGCCGTCGTTCGAGAGCTTCTTCGGCTTCGTGCCGTGCTACATCAACAGCCGTCTGACCGCCAAGGGCATCCCGGTGGCCTGCGAGGTGGACATCTACGGCGCGGTTTCCGAGTTCATGGCGCAGTGCGCCTCGCTCAAGCCGGTGACCCTGCTGGATGTCAACAACACCGTGCCGGATGACCTGAAGATCGCGGACCTGAAGGGCGCGTCGCGCGCCGATCTCTTCATGGGCTTCCACTGCGGCAACACGCCCTCGTGCAACCTGTGCCAGGGCTGCGGCCTCAAGTACCAGCTGATCATGCACCGCCTGCTGGAGGCGGATAAGGAACCGGACATCACCTGGGGCACCATGGAAGGCACGCTGAAGCCGGGCGCCTCGACCGTCTTCCGCCTGCAGGGAACGGGCGACAACCACCTCCAGGCCTATATGGCTGAAGGCCACATCCTGGATGCCGACCCGCACTCCTTCGGCGGCATCGGCATCTTCGGCATGCCCAACTTCGGCCGGTTCTACCGCCACGTGCTGATCGGCAAGCAGTATCCCCATCACACCGCCGTCGCCTGGGCGCACAGCGGACGCGTGCTCTTCGACGCCCTGCAACTGCTGGGCGTGTCTGACGTCTCAGTGCCGCGCCAGCCGGGCGACCGCTATCCGACGGAGAATCCGTTCGGAGCGGCGTGACGGTCGGAGAAGTCGGAACCAGTGATCAGTGATCGGTCGTCGACCACCAATTACCGATTACTGGTCACTGATGACTGATAACCGATCACGCCTCACACAGCCGCCAGCCCGTCTCGGATGGCGGCCGGGCGGTTGGTGGTGATGCCGTCGACGCCCAGGGCGACCAGGCGCCGGGCGGCTTCCACATCGTCCACCGTCCAGACATAGAGCCCCAGCCCGGCGGCCCGGATGGCTGCCACGCAATCGGGGTTGTCCAGGACCGTGCGGTACTCCAGATCCAATCCGGCGAGACGCGCCGTGGACACGGTCTGCAGGAGCCCGGACAGATCCAGCGGCCTCTTGCCTTCAGCTGCACGCCAGGAACCGGCCAGCAGATAGCAGCGGTGTTCCGGCAGGGCGCGCGCCGCGGCTGCCATGGCCTCGACATCAAAGCTGATCACGTCGACCTGCACACTCGGCAGCCGTGCCTGTTGCAGCGCTTCGCACACCGCGGGGACTAGGTCAGACTTGCCCTTAAGCTCGATGAAGATGCGCTTGTCCGCCGGCTGCACAGCCAGCACCTGGCTGAGTTCGGGGAGCCGCGCACCGCTCCAGACTTCGCCCTTCCACCGGCCGGCATCGAGTGCCTGCAGTTCGGCCAGCGTCGCTTCGGCAACCGGATGTTTGACCCCGGTGACGCGCAGCGTGTCGTGGTCGTGAATCACAACCAGTCGGCCGTCGGCCGTCAGGTGCACATCCAATTCGATGCCGTCCGCGTGCTGCTCCCAGGCCAGGGCAAAGGCCGGCAGCGTGTTTTCAGGCGCATCCGCCGACGCGCCCCGATGGGCAATGATCGTCAACGCCATCTTCGCTCTCCTATTGCCAAAACGCCGTCAGCTTGTCGCAGGACGCGCGTCAGGGCGCTCATCCGGTCCCTGTCTTCCGCTGGTGTTGCGGCGGTTCGCGAAACTTCACTCGGCGTTGTTGTATGCTGCGGCCTGGGCGCTGTCAATGGCGCTGCACGACTTCCTCTCCTGCTGCTGCTGCGATTTGCTACACTGGCTCCGTTTTTTCGTCAGACAAAGCGCGTATGGCGGGCCGTTGCTGCAGCGTGTCCGCTCCGCAGGCAGGAGAATGTATGAAGATCGGCAAGCGTGAGAAATTGGTGATCATCGGCGACTCGATCACGGACTGCGGCCGCGCGCAGCCGGTGGCAGAAGGCCTCTTCGACCCGCTCGGCCGCGGCTGGGTCACGCAGGTGGATGCGCTGCTGACCACGACCTATCCACAGCAGGGCATCCGCGTGGTCAACGTCGCCTGCAGCGGCAACACGGTGCGCGATCTCAAGGGCCGCTGGGAGCGCGACGTGATCGCGCAGAAGCCGGACTGGCTGGCTGTCTACATCGGCATCAACGATGTCTGGCGCCAGTTCGATCTGCCGCGCATGCCGGAAACGCACGTCGGGCTGAAGGAGTATGAGCAGACCTACGATGCGCTGCTCAAGCAGGTCCGCCCCGGCCTCAAGGGGCTGGTGCTGCTGACGCCGCACATGGTTGAGCCCAACCGCCGCGATCCGATGCGGCGCCGCATGGATGCCTACGGCGCGGTGGTCCGGAAGCTGGCCAAGCGGCACGACGCGGTGGTGGTGGATTTGCAGGCTGCATTTGACCGCATGCTTAAGCACATGCACCCCATGGCGCTGGCCTGGGACCGCATCCATCCCAACCAGACCGGCCACATGGCCATCGCCCGCGCCTTCCTGTCGGCGCTCGGGTATCGCTGGTAGTTTTCCCTCCGAAACGGCGGCGAGCGTGGCGGCCGAAGCGTTCAGCCAAGTCTCTTCGCTACGGCCGCCGCGTGATACACCGGCGACATGCAAGCAGAACCCCTGGTTTCCGACGGCACGGCCGCACGCGCTACAGCGCGGCGGACCGCGAACGACTGATTCCGGCGGGAGGTGCGTTTGCCCTGGTTTCCTTGACTCTTGGAGGGGAAGGTGAGGTAACATGCGGCCATGGTGGTTGGCAATCAACGGCCATCCTCATGCAGGAGGTCTTCCATGCCCATCGGATCCGAGATGACCGTTCTCGTCGTCCTCGCCACGTGCGGCATGCTTGCCCAAGCCGCCACTCCCAGCGGAATGGACGTTTCAACGAACTCCCCGTCGGCGCTCTTCGGCAACGTCCACATCCGCCCCGTCACTGCAGTGCCGCCTCGCCTTGCCCTTGTCATGGGCGACAAAGACCACCGCGACTACCTTCCCCGCCTACGAGCCGTGCATGCCCTCGGGACTGACCTCTCGGCCGATGAGGTCAATGCCCTCTATGCGCTCCTCGACCGCAAAGACGGCGAGGACGCGCTGTCGGCGGAGGAACTGAACGGCCTCAAGAACGACGTGGTGAACGCCCTTAAGAAGCAGACCAGACCACCCGCCGACCTGGCCAACAACCTCGCCGCCATGTATGCGGAGGCCAATCATGACGAGGTCTGGCGGGACTACTGCATCCAGCATCTCGGCGACTGGTACCCCTCTATCGCCTCCTCGAACGACCAGGCCATGGCCCGCCAAGTCCTCTGGTCGGCCGCCGATGCCAAGGGCGGCACCATCCCTGGCACGGCCATGCTCGCCCTGTGCGGCCTTGCGGGGCGTCCCAACTTCGCTCAGGAACTGATCGCCGCCAAGGCATTGGCAATGGTCAAGGACGAGGCCACGGGCAACCCGGGCCGAATGACCGCGCTGCAGGTCTGCGCAAGGCTGGGCAACAGGCAGGCTCTGCCCGTGGCGAGGGCGTTGGTCGGGTCGTCCGCAAGCGTGATGCTCCGCGTCTCCGCCATCGGCTGCATCGGCATCCTTGGGGACGCGAGCGACAAGCCGTTGCTGGAAAAGCAGGCGGCCAGCTCCGACAGGAGGTTGCGGGTCGCCGCAGAGTCGGCCCTGAAGAAGCTGGGTAAGGCCAAGCCGTAGGGGCTCTTACGGTGCCAGGCTGAAAGCCAGGGTGGCGGGCGTGCATCCCGGCAAGGAGAAGGTGAGCTGGACCTGCCCCCTGTCGGCAACTTCCTTCAGGAAGGCGGCCTTGCAGGTCGCCCGGATGGCGAAACGGCGGGGATCATCCGTCGACCTGACCTCGAAGGCGATGCCGGGATGGACGGGGGGCACGACCTGTTCGGCCTGGATGCCATTGGCGCCAATGATCTGCACCGACAACTCCCGCGTCACGGCGACCTCGGAACGGGCCAGCTGGATCGATGCGGGAACAAGCAGAAGCTCGCCACCAATCCTGGCCGAGACCTCGATCCGCACGGGGGGCTGGTTGGTCGGCAATAGAATCGGCACCAATACGGTTCCGCGAACCTCGCCGGCCGTTGGACACGGCCCCAGCGCCACGTCGAGTCGATAGGATGGGCGGTTGGATGGCCCGTTCGGCGAAGACAGTTTGGCGGAGAGGTCTTTGCTTCCTTCGACGGTGAGGGTGCCAAGCCTGACGGCGGGATCGGCGGGGGTGAGCGTGAAGCTGCGAGAAACGGGAGCGTTGGTCGGAAGCCGCCCGAGATAGGCCAGGCCTTCGGGCAGGACGGCCACCAGCGGGACGGCTTCGCCCGAAACGTTCAGGCGAAGGAAGCGGTTGGCCGGGTCAGAGCTCTCTACGAAGAGGTTCTTGCTGTAGGAGCCAGCGAGGGAATCGGGCAGGATGGCGACCTCGACCCTGGCGGGCTGGGCGGGTTGGACGAGCATGGGATCGCAGGATGCGACGGCGCAGCCGCAGCTCTTTCGTACCTGGATGATCCGCAAGGGGGCATCCCCTGTGTTCCGGAGCATGAACGTGGCGGTCTGCCGCTCATGGGCGGGATACTTGCCGAAGTCCACGAAGTCATTGCCTACGACCTCGATCCTCTCGGCGGCATGGACCAGAAGCGGCAGAACAAGCAGCGTCACGGCGACGGCGATGCGCATCATGTTCCCCACGAGAAAGACGATATCACTAGCAAGAGCGTAGCGGCAAACCAAGGTGGCGCTCTAAATCGCCACGACTCCTCTTCGGCCAAAAGATGAATGTGCATTTGGATCGTAACACTTACCATACTACCCAATGACCATCAATCTTCGCGAAATCTATGCAACCAATAGAGCAACCATTTGTGTCCACAGATTCAAAGAGGACCATTTGTTGGTTAACGATATCGGAATATGCACAAACAAGACTGCGCCCATAGATGAAGTGTATTTTCACGGGAAAAGGCAGAAGCTTAAGCCGAGTGAATAGGGCTTCGACTGAACTTGACTCAGCCGCACATTCCGATGGGCTATAACGACAGTATCCATTGAGGGTGATTTGCTGGAACTCTTCCTTGTCGCTAGACACACATGCCTCGTACAATTTGTGTAGTATGACATCAATTTCGTGCTCCGCTTGCAGACGATCTGTTATTTGTCCTTTCTCAAATATGGGCAACTCTTTCGTTGTGCGTGCCCGAAAAGTGCCACCCCATTCCCTATCATCCGCCAAGCCCACGATTCTTCTATTTAGGAGCACTCTTGATGCCTGCCTATCGTGCATCCTCTGGCTTGCAATTGTTATTTCAACCGGCGCTGCCACTGTACCAACCACCTTGATTGTATTGATGCCATTTTGAACATACTTATCAATAGGCTTCATTGCAAAACCAACACTCACAAATTGGCAGAAATTGCTATTAATGAACACGCTTAAACCATTGGTCGTAACGCTCATATTTCCATCCGTATGGATCAGGGTGTTGGTCCCAATGTTAATGCTTAGGTAGAAACTGTCATCGACCTCCGAACAACCACCGGCGAATACTACTGCAAACCCTAAACAAAGCATCCCCGCCGCATTCATCGCGCCCCTGCTCACTTGTCTGCAGGTGCTGATGGACTTTTCTAGGGATAGTTCAAATACTGCCGTATACATGATCTGTGCACACATGGCTACATTTACCCCAAACGCGAAT
>Ga0316226_1004535_pt1 | contig 11014 bp, 22 predicted proteins | sample TBH18017metaG_FD_206009 | JGI IMG/M metagenome (GOLD analysis project Ga0316226, IMG submission 206009) | Freshwater microbial communities from Trout Bog Lake, Wisconsin, USA - TBH18017 | ecosystem: Environmental > Aquatic > Freshwater > Lake > Hypolimnion/Profundal zone | place: USA: Wisconsin... | reverse complement strand
AGCGTTCTAAATATCGCCCCAAAGGGGTCATATTGGACACCATGAATTATGTGAAGTCAGGGTTCCAACCCCTGGCTAGCATGAAAGATACGCTCATTTCCTTGCAGCTCAAGAACCACTTTGCACTTGATGCCTTGCGTTTGGGTCAGGCTACAAGGGAAGACATCGATGTCATGATCACTGTGCTCAACATTACCGAAGCTTTGGCCAGCTTGGACATTGGCAGTGAATACAACAAAGAGATCAAAGCAGCACAAGATGCCCTCTACGAATGCGCTAAACGGGGCGCAGGGACTTATAAATTCATTCTGAAGGGTCCAGAGCTCAAAGCAATTAATTTTGCCATGGAGCTCCATGATGCCCAGCTGGAGGCGTCAACCGTAAAGGATGTAGAACTGGCCATGACTTTGGTCCATAAAACGATTGTGCAAAAGAAAGCTAGACCTATTGTGGAGAAAGTATGAGTGAAGAAAATTCATGTCCCAGGTGCGGATTGGGGGAGATGGAGCTGACCGAGGCACGGCTGCATTGGATCTGTTGGAGATGTGGTTACACCGTCTTTATAAGGAATAACGATGAATAAAGAAATAGTTTTAATGAATGGCTTTGGATCAATAGCAAAAACTGCTTTTGTTGTTGTTAAAACCTCAGACGATCAAATTCAATTTTCAACTGAAACTGGGTTTGGATCATTGTTTACAGATAAAGTAAAAACAGGCAATGGTCAAACAGTTGGGGAGAGAAACAGAGCTAATCTCCATGCCATGTTAGACGCATGGATTGATAAAGAAGAATGGGTGCAACAATGACTAAAGAAGAAATCATAGAGATGGCTGAAAAATCTGGTTTTGAAAAAATACCAATGACATCAGATGATTGGGTTTGTTTTACAGAAGAGCTTTTATCTTTTGCCAAACTGGTAGCAGAAAAATCAACTGCTGAACTTAGGGCTGATATAAAAATTAACCAAAGGAACTTGTTGCAAAAGTTAACAAGGGGACAAAAATGACTAGAGAAGAATACAACAGATTGTTTCATAAAGAGCAACTTAACCTTGTTGCGTTCAAGCGTTTGATGGATTGCGATGAAGAAGTTTTGCGGTTAGTAAATAAAGCAATAGAAAAAGAACGTGATGCTTGTGCTTTGATGGTTATGCCATTGGACGAATCACTTGCTGACGAAATACGGGCTAGGGGGAAAGTATGACTAGAGAAGAAATGGAAGAGATATATGAGTTTTTATTAAGGTCTGGCTTGGGCCCTGATCTTGTTTATAAAGTTGGAGATAAATATTCACACAGATTTGAAAACTTTAAGGCGTATGCTTTTTGGGTAGCAGAAAAAGAACGTGAAGAGTGTGCAAAGATTGCTGACTCATACGCAGATGGGTTAGAGCGTAATTACTCTGAAATCATTGCGGACAAAATCCGAGCAAGGGGAAATAATGACTGAACAAAAAACAGGATTTACTATTTATAAACCACCTAAACCAGTTGGTTATTGGTGTTTGTATGGAGGTGGACATACAACAAAATTTGCAATGTTTCAAAAGCCAACTGATGAACAAATTAAAAACACAACTGAGTTATTAGGTTGGATTTGGGAGGATGCAAAATGACTAAAGAAGAAATGATTGAGTTGGCTAAACAAGCGGGATGGCAATATGCTCATGGTGAAAGTGGATATGAGGCTTTGTGGGCATTTGGAAAATTAGTAGCAGAAAAAGAACGTGAGGAATGTGCTCAAACAGTATTAAACATTGCTGGATTTAAAGAATATGAATTTGCTGCAAACTCAATCCGAGCAAGGGGACAAGAATGACTGACGAAGAAATACACAACATTTATTTGCACATGAGTGGCAAAGCAGAGGGGCTGGTTGAAGCAACTGGCAAGGCTGACTTTCCTGTAATGTTTGCTAGAGCAATCCTTGAGTACGAAGGACTGACAAAAGATGCGCAAAACATGGCATCTAAATCTACCTATAAAGAACAATTAGAAACAAAAGATGAGCCTGTTGCGTGGATGAACAAACACGGTGCTTGTAAGACTTCTTTGTTTAGGGAGATGGAAGCTGGCGCAAAAGAAGAATACACCATTCCTGTTTACACCCAACCACAACGCACATGGGTAGGGCTGAAAGATGACGATGAAATTCCTTGGGATGGGGTCGATGCCAAGTCTTTTGCCAGAGCCATTGAAGCCAAATTAAAGGAAAAGAACACATGAGCATGGAAGATTACAACTTTACCAAAGCCCGTGAAGCATGGAGCAACACACGCCCTTGGTACACCATTGATGAGTTAAATGCGTGGGCGGAAAAATACCAAAATGAGCAGTGGCATAAAGCCGCAATCAGGCTTGGGGAGAAGTTAGCATCTGTTGGCCCTGTTGGTTATTACGAAATGGATGCAAAAGAATGGCTTGATTGGGCGATAAATCAATTAAAGGAGAAGAACACATGACTGTATATGATCCTAATGCATGGCGTGAACACGCTATTGCATATGAGCGTGGCTTTATTGATGGTATGCAAAAGCAAATGCAATCAAGCGTAGACAAGGCAGTCAACGCAATGACAAAGCCAACTTATTACATTCCTAGCAAAGGTCAGCGTGAATGGGTGGGACTGACTGATGAGGAAATACAAGAGTGCTTGCAAGGTTTGCCAACGCAGACTATTGATGTTTATGCAAGACGCATTGAAGCCAAGCTGAAGGAACGCAATACATGAACTCATATTGGTTTCAAACCATTACCAATTTAGTCTTGATTGCCGTCATCATTTATTTTGTAATGAATGACCACCCGTGGTTTGCATTCTTTTTATTGTTTGGAATTAGAGTTATAGGAGACAAAGATGAAAACACCTGAAGATGCAGAGTTCGAGCGCATTGAGCGTGATCAAAAGAGAATCATGGAAACACAAGAGGCATTGCATGAAGAGCTGAGGATCGCAAGTAAAGCGTTTGATGTTGCATATGAAAACTTTAAACGTAATGAAGTGCTTGAAGAAGTGGCACTGGAGTTTGACAAGCTGAAGAACTTTGGGGATACGAGCCAGAGTTTTGCCAGGTTTGTCAGGGACATGAAACGATGATGTACCGCAACAGGAACCTCTTGAACCTTATTCGAGAGTCACCTTGCCAGCACTGTGGCATCCAAGATGGGACGGTGGTGGCAGCTCACTCAAACCAGCTCAGAGACGGCAAAGGCCGTGGATTAAAGGCTCATGACTACAGAATTGCAGCTTTGTGCTACCCGTGTCACATGGAATTGGACCAAGGAAGTAAGCTTTCCAAGGAAGAAAGGGTACAGCTCTGGGAGGAGGCGCACAGGAAAACAATAGGCTGGTTGTTTGAGAATAACCACATAAACTGTATAGTTTGACACAGTTAGATCTATTATGATAAAGTTCCGCCTGTCAGTCCCCCTGACTTCCGCCCTCCCGATGGGAACTTCTAGCAGAGTTATCAGGCGGAAACCCTCAGATCGCAATGATCATTAAAAGCCCTCCAGTTCCCCCTGGGGGGTTTTTTCTTTATACCGCTTGCATTTCGCCAAATTGTTTGATAGTATTCATTTATCTGCTAGGAGTAAAACCATCGGGGCCTGAAACAATTCCCCGAAAAAAATTTGAATTTTCTGTGCCGTTTAGTCGGCATGGATTCGTTCATTTATGGTATTGCTCCTAGCTGGTCTGGCTAAGATTCTATCGGGTTGCTATTGGGCATGAGGGAAGTGTTGGAAACCGCAAGGTGTAGACCACAGTCCACCCAATTACTACGTTCTTACTTAGCCTGTATGCACAAAGAAGTTATCAAGTGCAAATGGTAGGGCTGTCAGTTCTAACCATGGGTTCAAGTCCTGTGGGTATGTGCTGACCTGAATGGCCGTGATAGACGCTGCTCAAGCGGTGGAAAGCATTCAGAGTTGACGCACTTGTGTAGGCGTTGACCCACATGGGGTACTCAGAGTGGCTCCGAGGGTGTGGTAAAGAACCTGGGTGGAGAGTTTTCTCTCCCCTAGGCAGAGTTTTGCCCTCGAGAGCCTATCGTTCACCAAGGGTGTAGGTAATGAAAACGAAACCATTTGACCAATATATACATGACCAATGCGATCCTCCAGCGAGAGAGGCAGTTACTCGATTCATCAAAGAGCAGTGGGGGCACACGGCTTTGCCTTACGACAAATACAAGGTTGATTTGATCATTGAGAATGAGTTCACCGTACCAATTGGCTACGCTGAAGTCGAGATGAGAGACTGGGAAGACTGTCCGTTCCAAACCATACATATCCCGGCTCGAAAGAAAAAGCTTTTCGACAACGACATGCCCACGGCTTATTTTGTCATCAATAGGTCGCTCACCAAGGGCTGGTATACCAGCGTGTCAGAAATACTTGCGAGTCCATTGGTGGAAATACCTAATCGCAGAATTGAGAGCGATGAATACTTTTATGACGTACCCAAAGAAAAATTTATTCAAATAGAGTTGCAAACCATCTAAAGTTTGATACACTTCAAAACCCTGCTAGGAGATAAAGTGAAAAAGATAAACATGTTAACCATCAGAATTGATGGCGGTACACAAGTCCGTGAAAGCTTAAACCAAACCAAAGTTGACGAATACGCAGAGATGATGAGAGATGGGGATGTATTCCCACCGATCACCGTCTTCCATGATGGCTCAGATTACTGGCTATCTTCTGGGTTTCACCGTTACTTTGCCAACAAACAAATCGGTAACACTGCCATCGATGCCATCGTCAAAGACGGCACGGTGGACGATGCCCTTTTCTTTGCTTTGGGAGACAACAAGCATGGCTTAAATCACAACGATGCGGACAACCGCAAAGCAGTGATGATCATGCTCAACCACAAGAAATGGAGCAGCTGGAGCAATGCCCAGATCGCCAAGCACATTGGCGTGAACCGCTCCACAGTGGGACGCATCAAGCAATCCCTCGAGGTGGTCGAACCAGAGGTCAAGACTTACGTGAACAAACACGGCCAAGAGTCTAAGATGAAGACCACCAACATTGGCAAGCCAACCAAGCCAGCTCCTACGACAAAGCCTGATCTATCCAGCGATGACCAGGTGGAAATTAAAGAGTTGAAGGAAAAGATCACCGAGTTGTCCGATGTAATCACTCAGCTGGATGAGGAAAATAAGGCCCTTAGAGACATTATTGCAGCTCAGAGGTGGGATGCATCGGAATTTGAAATTGATGACATCCAAGAGACGGTAAGCGACCTCAGAGATCAAATTAAAGTGCTCGAGGTGGACAACAAAGCATTGAGGGAGAGTCGGGACATGTTCCAGCACCGCAATGTAGAGTTGTTACGTACAGTAAAGGCCATGCAAAAGAAAAAATAAACCCACTCCGAGGGGATTCTCGGGCGTTTGAAAGGTAGCTATGTTAGAACTGCGTGAGCATCAAAGATTTGTCATTGATGCATTGAGAGATGGATTTTTAAAGGGTCACAGAGCGCAATTGCTTTATGCACCCACAGGATTTGGCAAGACAGAGGTGGCCATCTACCTCATGAAGGCCACTTCAGAGAACTATAAGAAGTCGGCCATGATTTTGGACCGTATCGTTTTGGTGGACCAAACCAGCGACAGGCTCTCCAAGTACAGAATAAGTCATGGCGTCTATCAGTCAGGGCATTGGAAGTTCGATAAAACCCAGCGCATCCAAGTGTGCTCGGCCCAGACACTTGAGAGGCGTAAACACTTCCCTGAGATCGATTTACTGATTGTGGATGAATGCCACATTACCCGTAAACAGATCTCTAATTTGATTAAAAACAACCCCAAGCTGAAGGTTATCGGTCTAACAGCTACACCTTTTACGAAAGGATTGGGGGAACTCTACTCAAATGTGGTCTGTGGAGCCACCACAAACACGCTGGTGCAGGGCAAATGGCTTACCCCACTCAAGGTATATATTTCCAAAGAAATCGATATGACGGGCGCTAAAAAGCTTGCTGGAGAGTGGAGCCCTGAAGAGGTCACAGAGCGTGGAATGAAGATCACAGGGGATATCGTTGAGGAATGGATTCAAAAGACGCATGAAGTATTTGGTCGGCCAAGGAAAACGATTGTTTTCTGCGCTGGCGTGGCGCATGGAGCTGACTTGGTGGCTCAGTTTGCCAATAAGGGATATAACTTTGTTTCTGTATCCTATAAAGACAATTCAGAGTACAAAAGGCAAGTGATTGAAGACTTTTCCAAGCCCGATACAGAGATCCATGGTTTGATCGCTACGGACATATTGACCAGAGGCTTTGACGTCCCAGATGTCATGATAGGCGTGTCAGCGAGGCCGTTTTCCAAGTCATTGTCCTCGCACATCCAGCAAATGGGCCGAGTGATGCGTACACATCCAGGAAAAGAGTATGCATTGTGGCTCGATCATTCGGGGAATTACCTCAGATTCAGGGATGAATGGGAAGAAGTTTATGAGGATGGGGTTAAGGATTTAGACGATAAGGCGGAAAAAGCAAAGAAAGAACCGACTGAAAAGGTTAAAAAAGAGTCTAAATGTCCCAAGTGCAGGGCTTTATGGCCAAAAAACAGCGATACATGCGCTGCATGCGGTCATGTGAAGGTTAAATTGGCCGTGGAACAGGTTCCAGGTCGATTAACAGAGCTGGGTGAGCTCCCAAAAGCATTTAAAGATGAAAAGCAATCGTTCTATTCTGAGCTTTTGTACATGGCAAAGGTGAAGAACTACAACCCGAATTGGGCCAGCCACAAGTACCGAGAGAAGTTCGGTGTGTGGCCTCGAGGTTTGAGTGATCAGACCAAAGTGCCATCAGTTGCCACAATCAATTGGATTAAACATAAGCAAATTGCATGGGCCAAGAGGAGAAGTGCATGAGATTTGAAGATTTTGCAAAGGCTCATGGCCTGATTGTGGACCGTATTATGGTGAATCGTTGGGTTCCAACACCGACAGAGGATAAGCCAAGGTCCAACAATGGTCGGTATAAATTCCTGGGGGATGTCGGCTGGGTGCAGAACTGGGCTACGATGGATAGGCCAGCGGTTTGGTTTCCTGAAGGAAAGAGTGAAATCAGCATTGATGCACGGCAACAGATCGAGAGATCAAACCGAGAGAGGGAGGAGCTCGCAGAGAAGGCGGCCTCCAAGGCTGGCTGGATCATGCACCAGACCAAGCTTGGAACACATCCCTATTTGGATCGAAAAGGGTTTAAGGACGAAGAGGGCAATGTGTGGCTAAAAGACGGCCAGCCGATATTAGTTATACCAATGCGTATCAACAAGAGACTCATCGGTTGCCAACTCATCGATGGTGATGGGCAAAAGAAGTTCCTCTACGGTCAAACGTCCAAGGGCGCAGCGTTTACCATGGATGCAGGAGGAGTCCCGATATTCTGCGAGGGTTACGCCACGGGACTCAGCGTCAGGGAGATTATGAAGGCCAGTAATATCCGCTATCAAATCCATGTGTGCTTTAGTGCAAGCAACATCAAGGCGGTAGCGAGGCACTATGGGGAGGGGATCGTTATTGCCGATAACGACTCCAACGGTACTGGCGAACTCTCGGCTAAAGAAACAGGCAAGCCGTATTGGATCTCTGGCACAGTCGGGGAGGACTTCAATGATTATCATATGAGAGTAGGGAAGTTTAAAGCGTCACAGGCATTAAAAAGGGTCTTGATTCAGACCCAAAAGCTTTAATAAAACGCCAATAGTAGCATGAGATATATACAAAGGGCGGTGACAATACCGCCTATGATTTGTTGCCAAAGCGGTGGAGGGCTCATACTACCTCCAAGTGTTGCTTGTATAAATTTCTCAAAACCTCATAACTCATATCGTTAAACCCTCCAGCGGCAAAAAAGCTTACTGTATCTTCCAGCCATTGTGGGTTATCGATCAGGAATTGAAGCTCATATTGGATTAAAGCTTTGATGAGTTGATCTTTGTTCATTTTCGCCCTTTCAGAAAAATTGGCGCAAAAAACGCCCCAGCCCAGTGAATAGATTTCCGATTTCCCATCCGAGTGCAATTAAAATCGTGATTAAAAAAATTGCAGCCAGGGAATAAGTAAATAAAATTAGAGGTTTCACGGGTGCACCCCAATGTTATAGGCTGCCAGGAACCGAATCGCCAGCTCATCGCCTTGGGTGGCCAGCTTAAAGAGCTCCGATAACTGCTGGGCGCTTTGGTTTTGGCAGGAATTGATTAGAATTGAACGGGCCAGCGCTCGAGGTATGGCCCTAGAATTAAAAGAAAATTGCATATAGTCCCCTTAACAAGTGCAAAATAGCACCCCAAAGCCCCAACCCGTGGGGCTTCAGGTTTATATTTTGAGCGTGTGTTGTATATCCTGAGCCGTTTTAATCCATAGCTCGGGATGAATCCAGCACTTTTCGGGGTAGTCGGCTGGCGTGCTCTCGGCCACCTCATCGGTGTATCGCACAATTGACTCTAAGACCATCATATAAGCGATAGGATCGGAATTGATTAATTTAATGAGCTGGGGTTTTAATTTCATTTTGATACCTCGATTTTTATAACTTTGGCCATTTTATGACCGTGGGCAGGGTAAGCGATTAACTTCACTTTTTTGTCATAACATGCACGGCAACCCGAACATTTTCCGCCATTGGCATAAGCTTGGCATAACTTAGCGCCCCTTGGCAGATCGGCTGGAGTCGGGATAATGACTGAACCGTGAAGGCCCTTTACATATTGGCCCGTGACGGAGTCGCTGGAAAACCGAACCGACACATTCGGCAAAGCTTGCATTTTGTCAAATACTTTTTTAAATTTAGAAAATTTATGCATGCGAGTCGGCAGCCAATGGTTAACCCAAGGCGTGGCCTTCATTACTTTATAAACTTTTTCGGCCAGCTTCACGTTATAGAGATCCCCCGAATCCAGCCAGCGAAAATAGCGGGAATTGTCCAGGGCTTGGACCATATCGGCCACCCAGCCCGAGCGCTCCCAATCGGTTCGATTTATCTCACGTGGAAGAATGACGGAATCCATTAAATAAAAATTAGTTGTAGCGTAGCAACCAGCACACGCAGGAACCAGCTGGCCCTTTTCTTTTGAACCAGGGCAAGTTTCCAGAGCTTGTAGCGACCAACTCATGATCCCGTCTAATTTAGATGTTTTGCTCAATTGAATCATGATTCCTCCGTTTCGGGTTTTTCCCATACAGTTAAACACGCAGGGCAACAAAGCGCCCTAAATTCGGGTTTTTCGATTGGTGCATAAATAGCGTGTGCGTTTTGCTCGCCATCCTCTCGGCTTGTATTGCAGAGTCGAACCCCTGCATATATCCCAGTTAATGTTAAATGAATCATTTTAATCCTCCAGAAAATAGAATAATGGAATGCAAACGATGGACAAAGCGGCCACGGTTAAAAGCGTTGAGCTCGGCTCGCCCTGCATTACTGACACACCGAACCCAGCCAAGCACACGGCCGCCTTGATGATATAAAAGCCCCAAAACTTAGTCATATGAGCTCCCATACGTAATCAGGCTCAAGGCCGAATTCAATACGTAGCACACGCTCTGGGTTTTCCCCTTGGGCCACGAGCTCTCGGGCTTCCTCGATTAGCTCGAGCGCCTCGGCTTCGGTGTAGCCGTCACGCTTCATTAGTACGGATTTAATTGAATACATGTTTTCCCCTTTTAAGTTGATTAATTCGCTAGCAGTCGAATTGGTCCATGTGGACCTACCGACATTGTGGGGCAATTGTCAATAGATTTCAAGAGCTTTTTTAAAATATTTTGAATAAATGAGCGCCTGGTAATCGATTAGGGGCTAAAAAAGCGAAGCGGAACAGCCCAGTGTTGCAATAACACTATTAAAAGCATAAACTCTAACCCTATCCAATACTCAAAATGTACTTATATGGCCAAACTAACTAAGCAGCAAATAGCCGAAGGGATAAAACAGATCCCAATTGAGCGGATCATTCTAGGCGCCCAGGCAAATATTAAACTCACACCCAAACAAAAGCGCTTTGCCGAGCAAGTGGTGGCCACGGGAAACAAAACCGAAGCATATAGGCGAGCCTATGATCACAAAGGCTCCAACCGCACAGCTGGACGGGATTCTCAGAAAATCGCAAACAAGCCCAGCGTGGCCACGTACATAACCGCCCTGGAAGCGGCCAAAAGTGCAGAGGAATATCTTCTACCCGCTCGAATCAGGACCATGGCGATCCATAAGCTTACAAGCATGGCGTTAAATGATGGAATCGCCCCAGCCCAGCAGTTAAAAGCGCTCGAGCTCGTGGGCAAAATGACAGAGGTTGCTCTATTCAGTGAGCGCAGGGAGGTGGTCCACACGCTGGACGCATCTAGCATGCGAGACAAGCTGCTGCAATCTCTCAAGCTGGCCATTCAAACCAGCGCATCGATTGACACCAGGCGAAAGCATTCCGCACAAGAGCTGCTGGAGCGCATCACGGGAAAGGCCGAACCCGTGCAGGACCTCGAGATTCTCAAGCCCTCCACATCGATGGACGCATCACAGGCCATTGGTCCAGCTGGGCTCGAACCTCTGGCGGCCAGCATTCCAGGGGCCACACCCGTGCAAAATCCCGATTTGAGCCCTCCCACCGTACCCCAGCCCCCCTTTTTTCAAAATGCGACCATCGGCCACTTGCATAGTATTCCACACAAAGAATCACCGCTTGAAAGCATTCCCGAGCACAAAGAATCACCGCCTGTAGCTGAAAATCTCACTGTTGCACGTGCAACAGTGACCGAAATTCCTAAACAAAATCAACAACTTAATTTTCAAGGGGGAGGGGTTGTAAGTTTCGTGCAAGGTGAATTATCAGTTGGAGGGATGAACCCACCCCCTTCCAATTGGGTAGAAAAAGGGTAGGTGGGGTATATATTTTGGAGAAAGAGATGACCAGAGCGCAGAAGGAGATATATCACGTGATAGATGAATGGTGGAAGGCGCATGGGTTTGGGCCGTCCATAGAGGATGTGATGTACATTACTGGGGAG
>Ga0316226_1004534_pt1 | contig 11018 bp, 1 predicted proteins | sample TBH18017metaG_FD_206009 | JGI IMG/M metagenome (GOLD analysis project Ga0316226, IMG submission 206009) | Freshwater microbial communities from Trout Bog Lake, Wisconsin, USA - TBH18017 | ecosystem: Environmental > Aquatic > Freshwater > Lake > Hypolimnion/Profundal zone | place: USA: Wisconsin... | reverse complement strand
TCACTGGTCGGCGAAATCCGCCAACCGTATTTTGCCAAATCGCTGACCGTATTTGGCCATTCAGCCAACCCGCCTAAAAAAACCATATTTACCCCATGAACATTCACTTTTTAACAAAAGCACGCCAGTGTTTGTAATACTTTATATGGCTTGATTTACACATTGATATACTTTCGATTGCATCATGTCAACAATTTTGTTGCAGTTTTTTATATTCAATCTGGCTGGTTCCATGGCGAATCATGGCAACATCGGCACGTTCGTTGGTAGGGCGGCGCTGTCGCGCCGCCTTTCCTGGCTGACCAGCAGGTCAGTCCTGCCAAATTGGCGTTTGCGCCAATGTTAACCAAAACTGCTATAATTGCTTCAGCCGTCGCTTTCCATGAAAATGAGGCCGGCTGGTTTCCTTTGGATCAGGAAATTGAAGAATGCAGCCAAGGCTGGTTGTGTTGCTCATAATTGTTCCCCAGCCTCCTTGCCCGTCCGAGCGGATGCCTTTTGCCCCAGTTTTTGACTGAAAGCGGTGTTTTTCTGTTGTTTTGGGGGTTTTTTGCTTTTGGGAAATCGTTTCCCTATGTTGGGAAGTCATTTCCCAATATAGAAATGTCTCTTCCCAGTATAGGGAAGTCGTTTCCCAATGTAGTAAAGCCGTTTCCCAGTTTAGGGAAGCCGTTTCCCAATGTAGTAAAGTCGTTTCCCAGTTTAGGGAAGTCATTTCCCTATATAGAAATGTCGCTTCCCAGTCTTGGGAAATCGTTTCCCAACATAGAAAAGTCATTTCACAGTTTAACGAAACCGTTTCCCAGTCTTGGAAAATCGCCGGAGAGTCATGAATTTCCGCCAACCAGCCAAGGAAAACGACTGGCCGTGAAGCGGAAATGACAGGTGAAGACGCAAAACCGACATAAGAGGGCACAAACCCGCTTTTTTGGCCTAAATGAGCGAAATCCTAGCTGACTGAACACGCAAAGCGTTAAACAACCGGCACGCCTGACATCAGCCAGATTGATTACACCAAAACGACCTTGACGAACGTAATCATTTGGATTACATTTCGTCGCTCGCCATATGAATTGCCATGCTCAACCCATGAACGCCCTGCGCATTCATGGAATCAGCCGTATTGCGGCTCTTTTGTCCATTGTGTTCCTGGCTGGCGTATTGCCCGCCGATGTCGGGCATGCCGCCTACACGCCGCCGGCGAACAACCGGGTGAAACTCAATTTCAATTATGACTGGAAATTCATCAAGCAGGACGTGGCGGGCGCGGGCGCGGTTTCCTTCGACGACTCCTCATGGCAGGGGGTCAGCCTGCCGCACAGTTGGAACAATGACAAATTCCGGGAGTGGATCTTCAACTCGAACGACTCCAACGGCGATCCGCTGAATCCGTCGGGCACCTACTACGGGCTGGCCTGGTATCGGAAGCACTTTACGATTGATGCCGCCTACGCCGGGCGGAAAGTAATACTTGAATTCCAAGGCATCGGGCGCGTCGCGAATTTTTACGTCAACGGCGTGTGGGTGGGGCTGCACGAAAACGGCGTGGCGCCCTGCGGCCTGGACATCACGACGAACATTGTCTTCGGGGCGGACAACATCATCGCCGTGCAGGTCAACAACAATGAGAATTACCAGACGGTCAACTACCATGGCGTCGGCCTGCCCTACGGCCAGCCGTTCAACCCCAATTTCGGCGGGCTGAACCGGGACGTGACGCTGCACATCTGCGACAAGCTCTACCAGACGCTCCCGCTCTATCGCAACCTCGGAACGATGGGAACCTACATTTATTCCACCAACATTGACACGCTGAACAAGACCGCGACGGTGACCATCCAGTCGGAGGTCAAAAATGATTACGCCGTCCCGCAGACGGTCAGTTGCGACGCCGTCGTGGTGGATCGGGACGGAAACACCGTCATGAGCGCGCCGCTCGGACAACAGACTTTGGCCGCCGGGCAAAAGACCACCTTCTCAACCAACATCAACCTGACCGGGATTCATTTCTGGAGCCCGGATTATCCCTATCTTTACCAGGTCTATACCATTTTGAGCACCAACGGGTCGCCGGTGGACGCCTATCAGACGCCCATGGGCTTGCGCAAATTCACCTTCAGCAACGTTTATGGGCTGATGGTGAACGGCCGCCCCATTTATCTCAAGGGCTACGCGCCGCGCTGCTCGATGGAATGGCCGTGCGTCGGCACGCCCATGGACTGGATGAACGAGCTGGACTTCAAGCTGATGAAGGACAACAACGCCAATTTCGTCCGGCCCATGCACATTGCGCCCCGCAAAGTCCAGGTGGAGGCGGCGGACAAGTTCGGCATCGTGATGACCTGCCCCGCCGCCAACAACGAGGGCGACGAAACCGACACCAACAAATGGCAGGAACGCCTGGACATCATGCGCGACGTCACAATCTATTTCCGCAACAACCCCAGCGTGCTGTTCTACGAAGGCTGCAACCAAATTCTCACGGCGCAGCACATGCAGGACATGAAGAACGTGCGGCTGACCTGGGATCCGAACGGCGGCCGGCTGTCGGGACTGCGCTCCAACGACGGCGACGTCACCCAGACCATCCGCGAATACTCCGCCACCATGGATGGCACCGGCCGCCAGCTTTACAATCCGTGCTGGGATGCCGAATATGCGCGCGGCGAAGCCCCGCGCCGGGTCTGGGATAACTATACCCCGATGTTGAATCCCAGAGCGACCAACCTGGCCTCCAAGTATATTACCGGCGGGTATTTTTACATCGCCTCGGATTACCATCAGGCGCTGGGGTTGAACAGCGGCAACAGTGATTTCATCGGCGATTACCTCCATGTAATCACCACGCTTACTGGAACGGATCACGCCTACTTCCGGCTGCAGAACTCCGAGGACATGGTGCTGGAGAATCTCGCCAAATACTACGCCCGCTACGCCCAAAGCTCGTTTGTCCAGCCCACCAACATCGGCGCGGCCTCCGGCATCATGGTTGGCGGCGGAAAAATCATCTGGTCAGACTCCGTCACGGACGGACGCATGCACGACACCGAAGTGACGCGGGTGAGCGGCGCGATTGACGGCGCCCGGCTGCCGAAGGAGACCTTCTATGGCTTGCAGGTGGCGCACAACGACAACCCGCAAGTCTATGTGGTCGGGCATTGGAACTATCCCTCGAACACGGTCAAGACCGTCTATGTGGCGGGCAACACGCCGCAGGTGGGACTGCGCACCTATGCCACCGACGGAACCCTGATCAAGGATTACGGCTATGGGGCAACCAACTTTTTCCCGGCCTCGATCCTTCCGCTGGGCGGCGACCAGGTCAACCATTATGTGTTCGCCTTCACCAACGTCGCCTGGCAGCCGGGCACCATCACCGCCACCGGCTACAGCAACGGCGTGGCGGTGGCCACGCATTCAAAGCAGACCACCGGCCCGGCGGTGGCATTGCGGCTGACACCTATTGTCGGGCCGGCCGGGCAGTTCTACGCGGACGGCTCGGACATCGCCATGTTCGATGTGGAGGCCGTGGACACCAACGGAAACCGCTGCCTTACTTATGAAGATAGCGTCAACTTCAGTTGCAGCGGTGAAGGTGTGTTTTTGGGCGGCTACAACAGCGGCAAACGCTACAGCACAAACCTGAAAAATTACACCAACGGCTACTCGCTCAACATTGAGTGTGGCATCAACCGCGTCTTCGTCCGTTCGACCCGTAACCCGGGAACCTTCACCCTGGCCGTCAGCAGCACCAACGGTTTGAGTTCGGCGACTAACTCGGTCACCTCGATCGCCATCGCCGTCACCAACGGCTTATCCGCCGTCTGGCCGCAGAAATACTCAGTGACTCTGGGGACGGAACCCGCACCCGTGCTCGAACCGCCGCCCACGGTCATGCCGCCCATACCGCCGGCGCCCGCTTCCGCCACCAACATTGTCAACCTTGCCTATTCCGGCTCGAATCCCAATGCGATGGTCGTGCAAAACGCGCAGGCCGGCATGCAGGTTTACATGGATATGTCCGTCACCTTTCCAACCTTGCCGAGCTATCTGGTCGGGGGCGAATATATCCGGGCCTACCAGAGCGACGCGGGCGAAACCTCCTCGACCGACCAATACCAGTTCGACATCACCCGGTATTCTTATATCTACCTCCTGATTGACGCGGCCAACGGCATGCCCATCCATGACAACAATGACAGCTATCAATGGCAGCAGTTGCCCGGCACGGTTGTCATCAATGGCCGGCCGATGAACATCTTCCGAAGCCGGCTGATGGCGCCTTACGAGAATGGTTACTTCGCCGCCAACGGCCACGGCAGCAGCCCGTTTGACCCGAACAGCAACCTGTATCTGGTGTTTGTCGTTTCCGTCGAGCAGCCGTTGCAAAACCCGGCCCCGGTGCCGACGGTGTCCAGCCAGCAGGGCGGCAACGGCGCCGGCAACGCGGTGGACGGAAACCTAAGCACACGCTGGGCGGCCAGCACCGGCACCAATCCCCAGTGGATCCGGTTCGACCTCGGCCAGAACTGCGGCATCGGCGGCTACCAGATCTTCTGGCAATACACCAACACCACTTACCGCTACCTCGTGGAAGTCAGCAACGACGACACCAATTATTCCACCTCGCTGGACATGCAGTTGAACGGCACGCCGGGCTGGTATGAGTTCCGCGTCCCCTCCACCAGCGCCGACACCGGCCGCTACGTGCGGGTGACGGTGGTCAGCGGCGGCTGGGCCTCGATTTTTGAAATGGTGGTCAACGGCATCACGCTGACCGTGCCGGACACGCCCGCCAATTTGTCGGCAACGCCCAGCAACAATCAGGTGTTCCTGACTTGGACGGCGGCGACCAATGCGACCAGTTACAATGTTAAACGATCCCTCACCACGGGCGGGCCATATTCAACCCTCTCCAGTTTCGGAACGGTGACGGGAACCAATTTCACCGACACCACGGCCTATAACGGGCTGACTTATTACTATGTCGTCTCCGCCGTGCGCAACAACATCGAAGGTGCAAACTCGGCCGAGACAAACGCCACGACCGTCGGGCCGCCCTTGGCCCCAGCCGGACTGACGGCCGGCGCGGCCGTGGGTTCAGTGGCCTTGAGCTGGCAGCCGGTGCCGGGCGCGACGCCGACCTACAATGTCAAGCGCTCCACCAGCACCGGAACCGAAGTCACTATCACTAATGTGCCGGCCAATGGTTACATCGACACCAATATCGTGAATGAGACGACTTATTACTATGTGGTCTCGGCGGTGACGACTTACGGCGAAGGAGGCAATTCCACCGAGGCCAGCGCCACGCCCTACAACCAGCCGGTGCTTCAGCTCCGGTTTCCCCTCGGCGAGACTAATACCGGAACCAGTTACACCACGGCCAGCGACACCAACAATGGCGTCGCCAATGTGACCTTGAACATCGTCAACGCCGCCGGCAGCCTCGCCGACCTGCATGGCGCGGCCGGTTCCGGCGCCGGCAACTACGGCCAGGCGCTGGACTTTTCTTCCGTGCCCGCACAGGGCAACGGCAGCGCCGCGCCCAATGCCAGCGCGGCGAACAGCCCGGCGCTCGGCTTCGGCAGCCTCACCAAGTGGAACGCCTCCATCTGGTTCAAGGCCGGCCGCCCCCTGCCCGGCCCGCTCGATGGCTCAATCCTGTTTGTCCTCGGCACGAATGGCACGGCGACCAACGGCCAGGCCAACAGCATCGCGCTAAAACTTACTGGCACCAACCAACTATCCGTCTTCGTCAACAATGCCACGCCGGTGTCGTTCTCAACGGCGACGGCGTTGGCCACGAACACCTGGTATTTCGCCGCCGCCAACTTTGACGGCGCAAACCTGAAGATTTATTTTGGTTCCGATGTCAGCAACGCAACCGTGATCGGCAGCACGGCCATCGGCGCGATGCCGGTGAACTTCGGCGCGGCCGGCAGCATCGCCATCGGCAACAACACTTCCGACCGGACACGCGGCTTTGCCGGCTGGCTTGATGATTTCCGCCTCTATTCCGGCACGGTTGTCGCGTCGTTTGTCGCCGGCATCCAGCAGTCCAACTTGACCGTATTGATTCCGCCCGCACCAACCGGGGTCACAGCCTTGCCCGGTAATAATCAGGCCAACCTGGGCTGGAATTCGGCAAGTTGGGCGACCGGATACAACATTAAACGTTCAACCACCGGCGGCGCGGAAACCACCCTGCCGGCGGGGACAAACGTCACCGCCACCACCTTCACCGACTCGACGGCGGTCAATGGCACCACTTATTACTATGTCGTCTCTGCGGTCAACACGAACGGCGAAGGCGCAAATTCGGCTGAAGTAAGCGTGATTCCTATTCCACCGCCGACAGCACCAACCGGCCTCACCGCGACGCCCAGCGGGACACAAGTTTCCAACCTCCAGGTGGCGCTGGCTTGGAACGCCTCCGCAAGCGCGACGGGCTACAATCTCAAACGCTCGACAAGTTCCGGAACGGAAACTACTATTCTAACTCTGGCGGCAACTAACTACACCGACACCAATGTCGTCAACGGCACGCTTTACTACTATGTCGTGTCCGCCGTCAACTTGAGCGGCGAGGGCGCGAACTCCACGGAAGCCAGCGCCCGCCCGATTGTCGCGCCGCCCGCACCGGCCGGCCTGACGCCGACGGCCGGATTAAACGCAGTAGGCCTGTCATGGACCGCCGCTGCCGGAGCCACGACTTATAATGTCAAACGCTCCACCACCGCCGGCGCGGAAGCGACCATTGCCGGCGTTTCCGGGACTACTTACACCGACACCAATGCCGTCAGCGGCACTAATTATTACTATGTGGTTTCCGGTGTGAACAGCGTCGGCCAGGGATCGAATTCGACCGAGGTAAGCGCGTCGCCGGTGTCATGGGAAATCGCCATGAATTGCGGTTCGGCCACGGCTTACGGGCAGTTCGCCGGCGACACCAACTACACGGGCGGCACCGCCTCGGCCAGCGGCACCGCCGTCACGGTCACCAACCTGGTCATCCCCGCGCCGTCAAACGTCTATCAAAGCTCGCGCTACGGCGGTTTTACCTACGCCTTCACCAATGTGCCCAGCGGCCTTTACAATGTGCGGCTGCACTTCTGCGAGACTTACTGGTCCGCCGCCGGCTCACGCCTGTTCAACACCTTCATCAACGGCACGCAGGTGCTGACCAATTTCGACATCTTTGCCACCGCCGGCGGAAAAAATGTCGCGACAATAAGCCAGTTCACGTCCACGGCCAACAGCACCAACGCCATCGTCATCCAGTTTGTTTCGACCAAGGACAACGCGCAGATCAACGGCATTGAAATCCTGCCCGTCTCACCGCCGTCCACCCCGACCGGCATCAGCGCCACGCCCGGCAACGGACAGATCGTTGTAAGCTGGGCGGCGGCGGCGGGCGCGACCAGCTACAATGTCAAGCGATCCGCCACCTCCGGGGCGGAAACGACGGTGACCAATCTGGCTTCGACCAGTTACACCGACCTCGGCCTGACCAATGGCACGACTTATTACTATGTCGTCAGCGCGGTCGGAGCCACCGGCGAAAGCACGAACTCCATCGAAGTGAGCGCGGCGCCAACAGGATTGCCCCCGGCGCCAACGGGATTGACGGCCAATGCAGGTGCCGGCTATGTGACCTTGGGCTGGCAGCCGGCGCCGGGCACAACGCCCACTTACAATGTGAAACGCTCCGCCAGCACGGGAACAGAAACCACCATCACCAATGTGCCGTCCACCGGCTACACCGATTCCAATGTCGTGAACGGGACGACATATTACTACAAGGTCTCGGCGGTGACATCTTACGGCGAGGGCGCCAACTCGGGCGAGGTCAGCGCGACACCAACATTGGTGGCCGCGCCGCCGGCACCGGCCGGTTTGACGGCCACGGCGGGTTACAGCCAGATTGGTCTCGTCTGGACGGCCGCCGCCGGAGCCACCAACTATAATGTCAAGCGCTCCACGGCCGCCGGAGCCGAAGCGACCATTGCCAGTGTTACGACGACCAATTACACCGACGTCAGCGTCATCAATGGCACGAATTATTACTATGTGGTCTCGGCCGTGAACGCCGGCGGGCAGGGATCAAACTCAACGGAGGTGAGCGCGATTCCGCTGGCGCCGGGCAGCGGACAGGCATTCAAATTACGGATACCGCTCAATGATGCCGGGCCGGGCACCACCACCGCCAGTGACACGAATGGCAGCGCGGCGAATGTCGTCCTGACGATGTTGAATTCGGGCGGCACGGCGGCGGATTATCATGGCGCTTCCGGCTCGGGTCCGGCGGGCGGCACGACCCGCGCCATGGATTTCACGTCTGGCAGCTTCAGCAGCACCGGCCCGGTGGCCACCACCAACACCAGCGCGCTGGCATTTGGCACAGTCACAAACTGGACGGTAACTTACTGGTTCAAGCAATCACAAACGGGATCCTTCCCATCGGGTTACCCGCCGCGTTTCTTCGCGCTGGGAAATGACTACAGCGGCACCACCGACGGCGGTGCGGCGAACGCCATCGAAATGCGGCTTAATGACACGGCCAGCTTCTATGTCTTTCCCGGCTTGAACAGGGTAACTGTCCCCTATGTCCAAATTGCCAACAAGTGGCAGTTTTGCGCCCTGACTTATGATGGCACAAGCTTCAAGATGTATATGGGATCGGACATCAGTTCCGCAACTTTGGTCACCAATGTCGCGGTGACCAACGGGGCAGTAAATTTTACCGGAACGCCCTATGTCTTTCTCGGGAACCGGGCAAATCGCGACCGTTCGCTCGCCGGCTGGATGTCCGACTTCCGCTTTTACACCAACTCCGGCAACGCCGCCTTTGTGGAAAGCGTGCGCCAGGCCAATGCGCCGATGCCGTCCGCCCCGACGAATCTGGTGGCGACCGCCTCCGCCGGGCAGGTCGTCCTGTCGTGGGCGGCGCAGCCCAATGCGATCAGTTACAATGTCAAGCGCTCCACCGGATCCGGCTCGGAAACGACGCTGACCAATGTCACCCCGTCCGGCTACACGGATCTCAACGTGGCCGGCGGCACGACTTATTACTATGTCGTCACCGCCGTCGGCGCCGCCGGCGAAAGCGTGGCGTCGGCCGAAGCCTATGCCACGCCGCCAGTCACCTTGACCCCCTACCAGCTCTGGCAGATACAATACTTCGGCAGCACCACCAACGCGCTCGCCGCCACCAACGCCGACGCCAGCGGCACCGGCCAGAACAATCTCTTCAAGTTCACCGCCGGCCTCAACCCGACCAGCCCGGCCTCGGTCTTCGTGCTGCAGATGGGCAGGATAAGCAACGGCCCGATGCTGAGTTTCGGGCCCATCGCCAGCAACCGCACCTACAGCGTGCAATACCGCACGGATTTGTGGACAAGCACCTGGGCGGCGCTGACCGGAGCCATCAACTCGATGACCAATGGCAGCCAGATGAGCGTCACTGACACGAATGCGGTGCCGCCGGCGAAGTTTTACCGCGTCGGCATCACGACGCCATAAGAAATACAGGATTTACGGCGGCCAACATTATAAGATTACAGCCGGATCAAACAGTCGGAACATAATAAGATACGTCCATTCCATGCGAACAAGCCTTATCCTTGCCTCACTGCTCGCGCTCGCCCTCGTCTCTTCGGCTCACGCGCAGACCTACACCAACCGCGCCAGCCAGGCCGGCATCACCGTCTATGTCACCAGCGCCGGCACCATCACCAATGCCTGGACTGGGGCCAGCTATGCGCCGCGCGTGGGCGAGTATAATTCCCACGGCGCGGCGCTGGTGCTGCCATTTCAATTGCCGACGCTGCCCCCCGGGACGCAGTTTGCCACCGCCGACTTTCGGATATGGCTGTTTGACATGACCGGCCAGACCAATGTGCCTTTTAGCGTGGATCTGTATGCGTTGTCCGCGCGTTCCACGAACACGGTGCTGACAAATGATTTCTATGCCAGCCGGATTGTGGACACCAACGCCAGCCTGCTTCAGGCCGGCTATCTGACGCCCGGCATGACCAATGGCCACGGCTCATCCGCCACTGCGCCCGCCATCATCACCTCCGGCGCCGCCAATACCAACCTAATCAACTATCTCAACACCCAATATACCAATGCCGGGGCCGGAAGCTGGGTTTTCTTCCGGCTCAGCCCCGCGACCAACATCTTCAGCGGCAATTATTGTTACAGTCCCATGACCTCGATGGCGGGTGAAACCTGGGCATGGCCGATGCTTGAATACACCACTACCGCCAATGTCAATACGCCGCCGGTTCAGACCAATAACCAGACCATCAACCTCACTTTCCCCGTCCAGGGTCTGGCCTATGCCAAGGTCAACGTCTCGCCAACTCCGATTAGTGTCAGTCCCGTTCCCGACGAAGGTGTTCTTACGCCTTCCGTGCGCAACCCGAGTTCGCCGGTGACTTACCAATACACCTTCGCGCCGAACACCACGGTTACGATTTCCAAGAACCAGTTCACCGGCTCGGATCCCAACACCGACATCGAGTTGAGCACGGTGGATTACACTGGCACAACCCTGACCAGCCAGTCGGTGACCACGCTGGCGTTGGATGGCGCGACTTGGAATGTCCAGGTCTATTCCTTGAGCGTCACCAACACCAATACCATCAGCGGCCTCATCCCTGATCCTTACCCCGTGGTGCCACCGCCAGCCATTGCCGGCTCGTTCCCGCTAAGTTCTCCCGTTGACCAGTCCATGGTCACCTCCACCCGGCGTCCGCCGATAAGCTGGTCGCCGGTGGCGGGCGCAACCCGGTATGATGTCTATGTCAATCTAAGTCTAACCAATTATGATTGGATGGCTCCGGGCAACCTGCTTGACCGGTTCACGCTGGTCGGCTCGGTAACCAATGGCACCAACTATTCCCTCCAGCAGGACTTGCCGGATCGGTGGACTTATAAGGTCTATGTCGTCGCCACCGACGGCACCAGCTTCACCAACCGCTCCGACATCCATACCTTCAGCGTTTATC
>Ga0316226_1004528_pt1 | contig 11035 bp, 10 predicted proteins | sample TBH18017metaG_FD_206009 | JGI IMG/M metagenome (GOLD analysis project Ga0316226, IMG submission 206009) | Freshwater microbial communities from Trout Bog Lake, Wisconsin, USA - TBH18017 | ecosystem: Environmental > Aquatic > Freshwater > Lake > Hypolimnion/Profundal zone | place: USA: Wisconsin... | reverse complement strand
CGGCAACAGGGCGTGGTGGCACAGCCCGGGGCGGGATCGAACTCTGCGGCAATGGTTTGTTGGTATCGTCTGCCATGGGTTTTCCCTCTTGTTGCTGCCATCTTACAGGAATCGTTGCGGTTAGACAACCATCAGCTCGGCTTCCTTGTTCTTCACTTCCAGGTCGATTTTGACAATGTGCGCATCCGTGCTCTTTTGCACACCCGTCAGCGCCTGATCGCGTTCATCCTCGGAAACCTTGCCGTTCTTCTGCAGCGCCTTGATGGCATCGTTGGCGTCGCGCCGGACATTGCGGATGGCCACGCGGGCCTCCTCGGCCTGCCGACGCGCCACTTTCACGATCTCCTTGCGGCGCTCCTCGCTCAATTCCGGAATGGGAATACGGATCACGCGGCCATCGTTGAGCGGCGTCACGCCCAGATTCGCCCCCAGGATCGCCTTCTCAATGTCGGCATGCGCATTCGGGTCGTACGGGTTGATCACCAGCAGGCGCGGTTCGGGCGCTGAAATTCCGGCAATGTCGCGCAGCCGCGTGGGTGTGCCGTAATATTGCACCTGCACATTTTCGACCAGTGCAGGCGAAGCCTTGCCCGTGCGCAGGCCGGCAAACTGCTCCTTCAGGACCTTCGCCGAGTTGTCCATCTTCTCTTCGGCGTCCAACAAAACATCATCCACGCTTTCCATGCCTGTTACTCCTTTCTGCTCTGCGCCCTGGAAATGTCGGTCACCAGCGTACCCACCGGCTCGCCGCGCACGGCGCGCGCCAGCGCATCCTTGTCGAAGAAATCGCAAACAATGATCGGCACCTTGTTGTCCATGCACAACGCGAACGCCGCCGAATCCATGACTTTCAAGCGCCGTTCCAGCGCCTCCTGGTAGCCCAGCATGGTGTAACGCCTGGCCTTGGGATTCGTCTGGGGGTTGTCCGAATACACGCCGTCAACCTTGGTGGCCTTGACCAGCACCTCCGCGCCGATCTCGCTGGCGCGCAGCGCCGCGGCCGTGTCCGTGCTGAAGTACGGATTGCCGGTGCCGCCCGCAAAAATCACAATCCGGCCCTTTTCCAAATGCCGCAACGCGCGCCGCTGCACGAAACCCTCGGCCACCTTCGGCATCTCAATGGCGGTCTGCAGGCGCGTTTGCACGCCGAGCTGTTCCAGCGCATTTTGCAACGCCAACCCGTTGATGATTGTCGCCAGCATGCCCATGTAGTCGCCGGAGGCGCGGGCAATGCCCCGCGACTCACCCTTGATGCCACGGAAGATGTTGCCGCCGCCCAGCACGATCGCAATCTGCACGCCAAGCTTGGACACCGCTTTGACGCGTTGGGCGATGCCGGCCACGATTTCAAGGTCGATGCATTCGCCGCTTGCGCGGCTGCCCAACACCTCCCCGCTCAGCTTCAGCAGAATGCGCTTGTACTTGACCGATTTGTTTACGCGTGCAGCCAGAAAAAGCCCCCTCTCAATAGGATGATCCATTGGGGGAGATCGTACCCAAACCGCACCCGGCCGACAACTGAAAATGGAGGATTCCCTCCTCGACCCATCGTTCTCCCGGCGTTATGCTACTGTCATGCAGCCACACCCATCCAGACAGCCCCCTGTCCGCAGCGGCTGGCGCGTCGGCCTGCTGGTCTTCAGCATGGCCACGCTCGTGGCCGCAGGCCTGACGATTCTGCCGCTCCTGTGGCCGGAGGTGCGTCATTTGGAGCGCCAGGCAAATATTTCCGCGGCCGTTCCGGGCCTTTCGTCCACCTGCGGCGCACCGGATCTTTCTTTTGGCGGACGCGGGCACTTGTTCCCGACGGACAACCAAACCGTCGCGCCTTTCGCCGCCACCAACCTGGCGCCCTCTGCCGGAGAACTCCAACCCCTCGTCCCGCCCACCAACATCCTCGCCGCCTTCCGCGGCGTGGCGGGCGGCGGGTTGCGCGTATTTCCAACCAATTGCATCGCACGCAACACCGGGGAACTCCCGGTTTTCGCCGCCTTGCGCGCCAGCCCCACCCAGCCCATACCCCGGGAAATCGCCGATCTTGCCCGCGACATCACCCGCGATTGCCAGACCGACGCTGATCGCGCCAAAGCCATATACGACTGGATCACCGGCCATATCACCTATGACTGGAAAGTCTGGGCCGATATCGTCTCCGGCGCCAACAGCTATACGCAGCCGCAAGACCCCGTGAATGTGATCCTGCGCGGCACCGCGGTTTGCGCAGGATATGCCTGGCTGTTCGACGCACTCGCCGCCAGCGCCGGGCTCGATGCAAATTTTGTCATCGGCGATGTGCGCGGTTATCGCGGCACCTCCGACGACACACTGGTCAGCAAATACCAGCATGCGTGGAACACCGTGCAGATCGACGGCCAATGGGTCCTGCTCGATTCCACCTGGGGCGCGCCGCAGACCGCTGAACCGCCGGCCGACTCGTTTGCCCGGCGCAACTACTATTTCCAAACCCCGCCCAACCAGTTGATCTTCGACCATCTCCCTGAAACCCCGGACTTGCAACTGCTCGCCAATCCCGTCACCCCCGCCGCCTTTCACAATCTTCCCAACCTGAAGCCCGCCTTCTTCATCGATGGCCTGCGCCTCGGCAATGCCTTCAGCGATTCCATCGCCACCCCTGCCGGCACGCCCACCGGCGTCACCGTCGCCGCCCCGGAAGGCATCTTCATCGCCGCCACGCTGTTGAGCAACGGGCTGGACATCAGCGCCCACAACATATTCATCCGTGAAAACGGCATCCGCCGCGACGTGGCGCTCGGCCCGCTCCCGGCCGGACAATATATCCTGCGCATCTTCGCCAAACCCGCCGCCAACCCCGGCCCCTACGACTGCGTCGTGGATTATGCGGTGATGGTGGGACCGTAAGGAAAAAGACAAAAACGTTCAACGTTGGACGTTCGGCGCTCAGTATTTGGTTGTTGGATGTTCATCTTTCTTCAACTTCCACACCCCCAGCGTCGTCGCCCCCTGTCCAAAATCTTTCATGGTCTCAACCCGCTCGTACCGATCCGTGACGGCCTCCCAGAGTTGCGCCTGGGCGGTGGCAGGAAGTTCGAGCATCGCGGGCGCGCCAATGGCCAGCGCATAGCCGCTGAAAGCCGCCAATGGCGCGTCGGTCTGATGCAAGGTCCGCAGCAGTCCGGCGCAGTTCAACACGTGGTAACGTGCCGCAGTCGCATCGTCGAGATCTGGAAAATAACCGAACGGGCCCATCTCAAAACCAGCCGGCACGCGGCGTTGCGCTTCGACCGCGAGATAGATGTCCTGCGTCAACAGAGGCCGGTCCGGCGGCGTGTTTTCGCGGATCATCTTTCCCGTCTGCCGCAGTTTCGCAAGGTCGGAGGGCGTCCGCTTCACCACCCAGAAACGATCCTGCCGGATGATGAACCAGTCCTGATTGATCGGCGATGAGATGGCTGCCAGGACAGCACCGGCCACCGCCACCCACACCAGCGCCGGATGCAGCACCGATGGCGTGACGCACAACGCGTATGCCGCCACCACCGCCGCCAGCAGCGGCATCACCGGCACCTGATAATCGTCGTACGGAAAAGGACTCAGCAACTGGATCGCAAACACCGCCGCGAACGAATACAGCCAAAGCAATGGCCAGCACGAACGGTTGTTCTCCACCGCGGTTTCCGCACGACGGGGCGACCACACCTGCCACGCCGTCAGCGCCACGGCAAAGAATGCCAGCGGCAGATAGCCGCGCAGGCAGCGCGAAATCGATCCGGCAATAAACAACACGCCCCTGCCGCCATCCCGGGAGATATGAAAACTGTTCGCAAAGAAAAACTGCTCCCGCGCGGAAAGCAGACTCGGACCATACACCAGCGCCAATCCTGCGGCGCCGCCCAGTCCGAACCAGAACCATGCCCAGCCCAGTCTGCGCCGCTGTCCCAGCAACCAGAACCCCGTGACTGCCAGCAATGCGCCCAGCGAGAGCCGTGTTCCCGCCGCGCCGGCCAGCAAGATACCCGCCACAGCCGCCAGCCACGCGCGGCCCGGACGCTCGACCGTCGTCAGTACCAGATACCCGCCCAGCAGCAGGCACGCCGCCAACGCGTAGGTCTTGGGAATGGTGGTGAAATAACTGTGATACACATTGGCCGCCGTGAATGCCAGCGCCAGGATGCCTGCCGCCATCCGTTGCTCACGCGCCACCGCCCGCGAAGCCAGTCCTGCCGCCAGTGCGCCGCTGAACAGTCCCAACAACGCGGTCAGCATGCGTCCGCCCGCCACGCCATACGGCGACCACAGCGGCGACATCCAGCCGTAGACCACCGGCAGCACAGGTCCCTGCGTGAAAAAGAAATCGCGATAGGGCATGTGGCCGCGCGTGGTTTCCAGCGCCGCGTAGAGATACCAGCCTTCATCCTGATTCAGCAGGCCCAGCCAGACATTGGCGGCATACAGCAGCAACGCCAGCAACGCCGTTGCCGCCAAGGCCATGCGCACATCCAGACGAGCCGCCAATTGCTTCACGATCGACGTTCCCATAACACTCATAGTGCGCACATGTTGTGCCAGCCAGGACGGGTTGTCAAACCTGGATTGGTCGAAATTCCGGCGCCGACGGCGCGGCGCCCTCCACCAGTGCGGCACTCCACCGCACGCCGTTGCCGCCCGAATTACAGTTGCAGCCATCGCGTGGCTCGCGTACTCTTTTACTCATTGGACTGCCACGCTCACAGTCAGTCCGGAAGGAACGGCCCATGCTCCAGGGAACCTATACCGCCATTGTCACGCCATTCAACCGCTCCGGCGGTGTGGATTTTGGTCGTTTGCGCGCCTTGATCGAATGGCAGGCGGCAGCCGGAGTGGAAGGCATCGTTCCCGTCGGCACGACCGGCGAATCGCCCACGCTGGATATTGCCGAACATATTGAAGTCATCCGCGTCAGCGTCGAAACCAGCCGCGGCCGCTTGCAGGTCATTGCCGGCACCGGCGCCAATTCCACATCCGAGGCCATTGACCTGACCCGGCGCGTGCTCGATCTGGGCTGCCAGGGCACGCTCCAGGTTACTCCCTATTACAACAAGCCCAATGCGGAAGGGCTCTTCCGTCATTTCAGCGCCGTGGCCGACCTCGGCCTGCCCGTCATCCTTTATAATGTGCCGGGCCGCTGCGGTCGGGACATTCCGGTGGAAACCATCGCACGCCTCGCCCAACACCCGAAGATTACCGCCGTCAAGGAAGCGGGCGGCAGTGTCGAACGCGTGAGCGCCATTCTCGATGCCTGCGCCATCACGGTTCTTTCCGGTGATGACAGCCTGGCGGTGCCTATGCTGAGCGTGGGTGCGCAAGGCCTGATCAGCGTGGCCTCCAACGTCGCGCCGCGCGAAGTCTCGGAAATGGTGCGACTGGCCCTGCGCGGCGATTTTGTCGCGGCCCGCCAGGCGCACATGCGTCTCTATCCGCTCTTCCGCGATTTGTTTATCGACACCAATCCCATTCCCGTCAAAGCCGCCCTGGCCATGATGGGCAAAATCGAAGAGACCTATCGTCTGCCGCTGTGCGAAACCACCGACAAGGCCCGTGCGCAGGTGCGCAAGACACTGGCAGCGCTGGGAATGGCCCAATAACCGCCAATCGCTGACAACAACGACTGACGACAAAGGCTTCTTTTATGACCAACATCGCCATCCTCGGTTCCGCCGGCCGCATGGGACAGACCTTGATCCGCTGTGCTTCGCGTCTTCCTGAACTGAAGGTTGTGGCTGCATTGGAAGCCGCGGGCCACGCCGCGCTCGGGCAGGATGCCGGTTTGCAGGCAGGCGCAGGCAATCTGCAATTGCCCATCACCAGCGGTCCGGTCCAGGGCGCGGATGTGACAATCGATTTCACGTTTCACACCGCGGTCACCGCCAATCTCGCCGCCGCCATGGCTGCGCGGCAGGCCGTCGTGCTCGGCACCACCGGCCTAACGGATGCCGAACAGACCGCGGTCCGTGCCGCCGCCGCGCAGATCCCCATTGTCTGGGCTGCCAACATGAGCCTCGGCGTCAACGTGCTCCTGGATCTCGTGCGCCGCGCCGCCGCGATTCTCGGCCCGGACTACGATGCTGAAATCGTCGAAATGCACCATCATTTCAAGAAGGACGCCCCCAGCGGCACCGCCCTCGCGCTGGCCGAATCCCTGGCCAAGGGACGCGGCGTGATCCTCAAGGATGTCATCTGCCACGGCCGCGAAGGCATGGTTGGCGAACGCCCGCGCGGCCAGATCGGCATGCATGCCCTGCGCGGCGGCGATGTCGTCGGCGACCACACCGTCATGTTCGCCTGCGAAGGCGAGCGCGTCGAGCTCACCCACCGCGCCAGCAACCGCGAATCCTTCGCCATGGGCGCACTCCGCGCCGCACGCTGGCTGCACGGAAAAAAGGCGGGCTTGTATAGCATGCGGGATGTGCTGGGACTGAGTTAGCAGAAGCCGCGGATGAACGCAGATCGGGAGCGAAAAGTGCTTGGGTGAACAGAAACACGATTTGTTTTGAAAAAATGGCGAATGCACTTTCACCCCGCGTTCATCCACGTTTATCTTCGTTCATCCGCGACTTACGCCCACCACCGACCACCTCCCCATGAATGCCATCCTCTCCCTCGGCTCGAACCTCGGCAACCGGCTTGCGAACCTCGTGCAGGCACGGGCAGCGCTAGAGCAGTTGCCACAGACACGGCTGGCGGATTCTTCGCAAATCTATCTCACGGAACCGGTGGAGGTGGCGGCAACCTGCCGTGCCTTGGAATTCTACAACGCCATCGTCATCCTGGAGACCACGCTGGAGGTGCATGCGTTTTCGGATGCCGTGCATGCCATTGAAACGCGCCTGGGTCGCAAACGCGTGTTCGATCGCAATGCGCCGCGGGTGATTGACATCGACCTGATCTGCTGCGATGGCCTGCAACTCAACGAACCCGCGCTGCATCTGCCGCACCCTCGCGCTCACACACGTCGATTTGTCTGCGAACCGCTGAATGAGCTCCGGCCGGAGCTGATACTGCCCGGCCAGCAGCGTACGATCCGCGAACTGGTTGCGCTGCTGCCTGTCGCACCACGCGTTTCACTGGCCACGGAACAGTGGACCTGATGCTTCAGGCAGGGCGGGGCCGCCGGACCCGCCGCTCTCCGGTAACACGGAGGCAAGCCCGCAGCTTGCCTCCACTGGCGGCGCGCCCGGCGGTCGCGCCCTACCGTTCCCCCATCTGCTTCGCCAGCGCCCGCACCTGCTCGCGGTCGTCGAAGGAAATGGAGCGGTTGTCGAATTCCTGCGAGGTCTCGTGCCCTTTGCCGGCGATCAGAATCACGTCGCCTGCACGCCCCTGGCGCAATGCAGACAGGATGGCTTCGTGGCGGTCGGGAATGGTTTCGTAGCTGCGGCCCGCCGGAATGCCGGCCACGATTTCATCGATGATGGCCTGGGGATTCTCCTTGCGCGGATTGTCGGAGGTAATGATGACGTGGTCGGCCTTTTCCGCCGCCACGCGTCCCATAACGGGTCGTTTGGTGCGGTCACGGTTGCCGCCGCAACCGAACATGACAATCAGGCGGCCGCGCGTGATTTCCCGCAAGGTGGTGAGCACGTTGTTCAGTGCGTCGTCGGTATGGGCGTAATCCACAAAGATAGTTGCGGGCAGCGGTGTGGCCACATGTTCCAACCGGCCCCAGCGCGGTTGGGCGGTTTCGAGCACGCCGACAATCTTTTCGAGCGCCACGCCGGCCTTCCACGCCAGCGTCGTGGCGCAAAGCATGTTGGCGATATTATAACGACCCAGCAGTCGCGCCTGAATGGATGCGCGGCCGGCCGGTGTGAGCAGCGTAAAGCGGGTGCCACCGGCGGAAAGCTGCAAATCCGCGGCGCGGATCTCCGCCGGGGATTCAAAGCCATAGGTTGCCACCGTGAGACCGCGCGCCGGCAGTGTCTCGATCAGCCGCCGGCCGTACGGATCATCCGCGTTGAGAATCGCATGGGCGCCGGGATGGATGACCGCCAGATTCTGGAACAGCCGCTCCTTGACGCGGAAATACGTCTCCAGGTCGTGATGATAGTCCAGATGGTCGCGCGAAAGATTGGTGAAGGCCGCGGAGGCAAAGCGGATGCCGCCCACGCGTTGCTGGTCGATGGCATGCGAGGAGACTTCCATGGTGACGCTGTCGCACCCGGCCGCGCGCATGGAGGCCAGCAGCGTCTGCAATTCACAGGCATCCGGCGTGGTGCGCGACGCCTTGATTTCGCGGCCGCCGTATTCGCACTGCACCGTTGAAATCAATCCCGGATTGCGGCCGCCCGCACGCAGCATGTCGCGCGCCAGCCAGCAGGTCGTGGTCTTGCCATTGGTGCCGGTAATGGCATGGACCTCGAGATGATGGGACGGGTTGCCGTGCAGCATGCAGGCGAGTTGCGCCAGCATGCGTCGCGCGTCACGCACCTGAATCCAAGGCACGTCGCCAGCCGGAGCCGGCGCATCCGACACCACGGCCACAGCGCCTTTGGCCAACGCGGCCGGCCCATAACGCAGGCCATTCTCCTGGTTGCCCTGTACGGCGACAAACAGGTCGCCGGCGCGGATGCGACGCGAATCGCACTGGACGCCGGTCACTTCGGCCTGCAGGGAAACGGAAGCGGCAACGAAGTCGCTGCGACTGATCAATTCTGCGATTTTCATGGCACTTTTCTCATGGGTGGATGCGCGACCGCCAGCGGTTCGGTTTCGGGCGGCGCCACAGTGGGAACTTCCAGATATTTGGCGGTGGCTTCGGCGATTTTCGCAAAAACCGGCGCCGCCACGTAACCGCCCATGTGCTGCGGATGCGGCCTCTCAACCACCACCAGCACGCCGAAAACCGGCTTTTCCGCCGGCAGAAACCCGACAAACGAGGCCCAGTATTCCGTTTCGGAATAATGCCCGTTCTGCGGAATCTGCGCCGTGCCGGTCTTGCCGGCCACCTCATAGTTGATTACCTTTGCGCGCGTGGCCGTGCCGCCTTCTTCGGTCACACCGATCAACATCCTGGTCACTGCGGCGGCGACCTCGGGACGGACGGGTGTGGACATCACCTGCGGGTGATTCTCCTGCACCACGGTTCCCTGGCTGTCGACAATCCGCGAAACCACATACGGCCGCATCCGGCGACCGCCATTGGCCAGGCAGCAATAGGCATTCAGCATCTGCACGCCGGTCACCGCCACACCCTGCCCGATGCCGATGCGGCTCGTGGCCAGCTCGCCCCACCGGCCCATGCGCAGGACACCGCTCGCCTCGCCCGGCAGATCGATCTCCAGCCGCGAGCCAAATCCAAATGCCTGCTGGTAGGCCTTGAGCCGGTTTTCGCCCAGCAGCAACGCCACACGCGCCACAAAGATGTTGCTTGATTTGCTGAGCGCCGTACTGGTGTCGATGATTCCCTCGGCGTGATCGTGCAGCACATGACCGGCAAAAAACCAAGTTCCGCGGCCCACATCCATGCGCGTGTCGTGTGTGATAACACGCTCGTTGAGCCCCCCCGCCACGGTGAAGCTTTTCATGGTCGAGCCCGGTTCATAACTCACGCAGATCGCCAGATTGCGCCAGTCCATGCTACCGCATTCATAGTAGCGATTCGGATCGAACGTCGGATATGAGGCCATGGCCAGGATCTCGCCGGTGTCCACCTTCTCCACGATGGCCCAGGCGCCGGTGGCGCGAAATTCCTGCGCCACCTGCTGGAGCTCGTTCTCGACCTTGTATTGGATGTTGTTGTCCAGCGTCAGGTAGATGCTGGCGCCATCAATCGGCGGAATGTATGAGGTGCGGCGGTCCACAATTTCAATCTGCCGGCCATCCTTTTCGCCCTCGATGCGGCCGCTGATGCCTTTCAAAAACGAATTGCAGTGCAGTTCGATGCCGGCGCCGCCTTCGGGCTCCCGCTCCTTGTTGACAAACCCGATCACGCTGGACATGCGGCGACCCTGCGGATACGTGCGCACAGCCCGGTCCTCCCAACCCACGCCGCTGATGCTGCGGTTGGTGGCGATCTCCCGGCAGGTGCGGTCATCCACCATCGCCTGCAGGACCTGATGGCGCGCATTGGTGGCGGCAAAGCAGTCCAGAATGATGTTCCGGTCCAGGCTCAGGCGCTGGCTGAGAAACGTGGCAATGGCGAATTTGTCATGCTTGGGCTTGACCGCCTGCGGATCGATAAACGGTTGATGGTAGGAGAGGCAGACCGCCATGGGGTTGCTGTCGCCATTGCGGTCGTAGATGGTTCCACGCCGGGCGCTGAGTTTCATCTCCCAGGGACGCGAGACCGGTTCCTGGTCGCCCAAATGCAGAAAACACAGACGTCCGGTCAACCCCACCATCGCCAAAACGAGCAGGAAGCCCACGAACCACATGCGCCACTGAAGCAAACGTTCGTGCATCGCCATTCATTCCAACCGGGTTGTTCAAGCTCCGGTGTTGATTCCATTCGGCTACGCCAGCGCCTCACCGGACCGTCCGCACACTCGCGACGCGCGTCGCGCCGCGCACGATTCCCGTCCCCGCGCTGGCCAGCGCCGTTGCTTCCGTCGGCAGACCGCGCGACACGCCGCTGACGCGCACGATCTGCGCAGCATTAGGATAAACCATCAGCAGGCCGTTGCGCACCAGCAATCCATCGAGTTGCTCCGCGGTTTTCATGCCGTTCCACTTGGTGTCCTCGCGAACCCTCTCATTGTCCAGTTCCGCGCACTGGTCGTCGAGACGTTTGATCTCCTCGCTGTACTGAGTGCACTTGTGTCCCATCCAAAGGTAAAGCAGGGCCAGCGAAACCATGGCCACAAAGCCAACGCCAACCGGTTTCGGCACGTAGGTCAACGGATGTGTGAACCGGCGCCGACGACGATTTTTGCTCATGTGATTTTCCTTGGTAATTTCTGTAAATTCATGCCACCAGCCGCGCTGCCTCATCCGGTGTCAACCGCCGCACGGCGCGCAACTTGGCCGAGCGAGCCCGCGGATTGGCCGCCAGTTCCGCCTCGCCCGGCCCGATGGGATG
>Ga0316226_1004523_pt1 | contig 11043 bp, 8 predicted proteins | sample TBH18017metaG_FD_206009 | JGI IMG/M metagenome (GOLD analysis project Ga0316226, IMG submission 206009) | Freshwater microbial communities from Trout Bog Lake, Wisconsin, USA - TBH18017 | ecosystem: Environmental > Aquatic > Freshwater > Lake > Hypolimnion/Profundal zone | place: USA: Wisconsin... | reverse complement strand
GATCTCAACCAAGAAGGAGTAGTGTGGCGCCCTGCCGAGGCGCCGCTATGAACGCTTTACGGCCTCAATTTCGGCATTGCGCTTCCGCCCGCTCTCTGTCAAGACTTGATCCATGTTGGCCAAGGTCTGTTCGGCGGCTGTCAACGGGATCGAGGCGTACCCGGTCGAGGTGGAAGTGAATGCGGGGTATGGCGACACCCTCATTGTGATTGTTGTCAACGTTACACCCAAACTATTTTCAGGGCCGTAACTGGCTCGTTTCCAATCGTTTACGGCGGGTTAGGTCAAAGGTAGTCTTGCCGTCCTTTAGCGTAAGCTTCGCGGTGCGCTCGTTGGCGTCAATACTAATGGTTTCAATCTCGTTAGCTAGAACCGCTTGAAGGCGTGGCGCGGACTTTGTAGCATCTTCCGTGCGGGAAGTGTTAGCGGGCGCGGAAACGTATTCCGCCTTCATTACCACCTTAAAACCGAAAAGCCTCTGAGATAGTGCTTGCATCTTGGAAACTACGCCTTCCACCTTGGCGCTAAGCGCGGCGTCCGTTGGTACAAGGAATAGTGAGAACCCGTCATACTCGTAACCCGCCTTAAAATCTCCCAAGCTATCGAAATAGGTGTATAACTCAGGGTGTAGCGTAAGCTTACTCTCAAAGAGCTTGGATATGGCGGGGCCAGTAGTTTTAATGTCGGTTTGCTGCCATACCGCAAATAGTGTCGGATAGTTACGTTGTATCCAAGCCAAGATAGGCTTACCATCATGCCCAAGATAACCGTTTATGCTCTTATTAAGTAACTCCTTTACCTTGCAATACTCTACGCCAGTTTCACGGGCGATTCTGCGGCGTGGGTCTTCCACGCCTGTAAACTGTTCAACCCATGCGCGATGCTCATTTAGAAGCGTTAGCCTCTCCTTGGCGGTCAAGGCCAGAGACTCGCCGCACTTCAAGACGTGGCTACTCAAGAACGTAGGATGACAAGCCCGAATATCTACACAAGCAATTCTGGCGAGCCTATAGCCATTAGGCGATTCGTAACTAACTAGCCCCCGATAGTGCGAGGATAGCGAAATGTAATTGTCCCATACCCTGCTATCGCTTTCATTATACCTTAGCGGGCCAAATCGCTTTTCTATCAAAGCAGTGATAGACAACATGGCGGCATTCTCCGCATTTAGGATTGCGCCTTCACTTTCGCCCGCCGCCCGTCTCTTAGTTGCAATGTCAAGCATGACGGCGGGAAGCTTGTCCAAGTCAAAGTGAGTAGTGGTTAAACCGTGGTAGATATATTGTAGTACGGGGTCCGAGTAAGAATGATGCATTACGCCCCGCTTGCTAATACTTTGCTGGATGCTTCGCTTTAGTGCCTTGTCGCCCGTAAGAGCCTTTAGGTATTCCTTGTAACTATCATTGACTACTTGCAAGCCCGCTAACGTTAGCCGATAGGAACGCGGGTAAAGCCCAACTATAAAATGGCGGTTGACCTCCACTAGTCCTAATCTATCGAGTGTAGCCATGCAATCCCCATAACCTTTGCCTAAGTGGTTAAAGAGCCATTTGCGGTCCATGAAAGCCCAACCCGCTTGACGCTGATTCAAATGGCTTAAGCGGTCTATCTCACGCAAGACGTAATCCACGGCGCAAATAGCCTCTGGCGCGGCATCAAAAGGCGATTCCTTGCGCAATAGGGCGTATAGCTCGGAACTAATCTTGGAGTGAGTGAACGCTTTCATTGATGCTTAATGGTTATTCGCTGAGAGAACCTTGCCGCCCCCTAGACTCTAGGTTTACGCAATCGGGTAGCGTAAATCTCAGGGTGGTTTGCCTTCCATTGCGCGGCAGTGACTTTAAGCAGTGCCAGTAGCTCGGGGTGACATAGAAGTTGATAGTTAACCCAACCCTTAGCCATTAGGGCGTCTCGGCGGTTCTTGTGATAGCGAACGTAAATGTTAGTGTTCATGTTCTTACTATATGATACGTCGGACCATGCACTTATTCACAAGAAAAGTCGCTAGGTAAGAAGAAAAGGGGCGGTCTAATAACCAAGGGCGCATCATAGCCCGATAATTAAACCGCCCCGTGAACGTCTCTCTCAGGACATCATATATTACACCGAACTAGCGGGCGCTTAACAAGAAAAGTGCGGCGTAAGAAGGAATTCGTATAGGCTTGACGGGCGCGAGTGAGATTAGGCGTCACTCTTAAGGCGCGGCAGAGATGAAACAGAGACTAGCCAATTATATTATAATTATTATTGTGAGAGAATCACTAGGGCCATAGCCTATAATATAAGCATCACTCCCTATATTCCTCTAGGGTATCCTTCCTACTCCCTAACCCTCCATTATTCGTCCGAAAAGGCGACAACTTGCGATTTGCGAGGGAATGCGAGGATGTTACGCGGCTTAAGTATCACGCTTATCCTTCCGAATGGCGACAGAGCGTCCTAAAAGGCGACAGAGCGTCCTAAAAGGCGACAGAGCGTCCTAAAATGCGACAAGGCGTCCGTAAATGCGACAAGGGCCGTTAGCGAATACGTCCCTATATGCTGGGTAGCAGATATAGGTATGAGTGAGCCTTAATAAAAAGACCCTCTCACGGGCAAAGACGGGTCTGGCGCGGAAACCAGCGTCTTTCGCGGAGGGTAAAAAGATTCCTTGGTAGGGTAGCCTAAGCCTATCTAGGTATTACCTACAAGGTATCAAGGTAGCGCCCAGATATGGCTAGGGCGCAATCCAAGAATGCGGGCGAGTCAACACAGCCAAGCACGATACGCCATCCCATATCGAATCTGGGCACAGCAAATGAAAAAGGCTGGCACCCGTGACGATACCAGCCTTGCAAATGGAAGATGGGTCAATCCTAGTCGGCTCTATAATGGCGAACTACGGTACAGCCTTCTGGCAATTGGTTAGTTGCGCACCAACGATTATACCATTCCATAGGGTTGTCACCCGCGCCCCGCTTTAATTAAAGCGGCGTACTTGGCAATATGGACTTGCATCGTAGCTTCGTGCCAGAACTCTCTTTGTTCGCTCATAGTCTATGATAGGCTAGAGCGTCCGAGGTTCTAACTTATCTGGCCACGTCGGGGTTATGCTCTACTGCTACCGCTTGCGGCTTGTGGTTTTCTTGCGTGCCCTTTATCCATTCCAGAGCATAGGGAGCAATTACGTTACTAAACAGGATACTGGCAAGCACAAGACCGCCGCTAAGCTTCCAAATGAAACGCTTTAGCCCGTCAATCTCCTTAGATTGTTCCTTGCGGTCAACTTCAAGGCTATTGATACGCTCGTCTAGCGCCTTCATTCTCTCAGTATGGACGCTACATTGAAAGGTAGCACTGCCGCCCATTCTGGCTTTAATCTCGGTTACCGCGTCATGGGTTTCTTGCATGATTCCGCGCAACTCGCTAAGTTGCTTTTCCAGCAATTCAACGCGGTAGCTTACTAAATTGTCTGTGTCATTGGGGTTCATATTACAGGTAAGAGTTGTAAAGGGACAAAACCTCAGACGCGGCAAGCGCACGATTGTAAATCCGCACGTCATCAATGAACCCGTTAAAGAACCTAGCATAGGTGCTAGAGTAATCATTTCTTCCTATGTCAACGCGAAGGGTAGGCGCGTTGATAGTGAAAGAGGGACCAGTATAGACTAGCGCCCCGTTAATGTAGAGCCTAGGGACGCGCCCGCTATCAATGACCATTACGCCATGATACCAAGTGTTATCTTGGACAATGAAACCAGTTGCGAACCATGTAATTGAGCTATACAGCAATCTGATTTCGCCCGTAGTAGTGGACTCACTATTGACGGCAAAGCCATAGCCATTTGAGCTAGCGTCACTTCCATTATGAACGATATACTGCCCCGCCTGTGTATGGTTTCTTGTCTTAAACCATGCCGCCAAGGTTACGTTAGTAGTTGCCTTGGTTGCGGGTGCTTGTGTCTCTACATAGCTTGAACTTCCATCAAATGATAAAGCCCCGCCCATAACGCCAGCGGTCCAAGTAGGTAAAGTAGTGCCCAGTAGCGTTCCATCCTTGGCGCTAATAGACGAATCCTTAGCTATCGTTCCCGTGTTTTCATCTAGCTTCCACCAGCCTACTAGGCCGTTGACTACGGGCGGCATTATGCTCGTTCTAAACATGCTCATATTAGGTCCATCGGTTGGCAACATTGGCGAATAGGTTAACGCCATCGTAGGTAAGGGCTATCATGTCAATAGCGCCAGAAATGCCAGTAGTAAGAACTAATGCGCCAGAGCCGTTATAGGCTACCTTGGTATTAGCTGGCAGGGTGACGTTGTAACCGCTTCCTGATTGGATAGTCTCTAGCACGCCCGCCCACCCATTATATAATCCAGACAAAGAAAGCGTAGTTGTGCCAGTGAGAACTAGAATCCTACGGTCTTCCGCAACGTTGGTTTTAACTGTCCAAGTTGTAGTAGGCGCACAGGTAAGGTAAGACCATTGCGAGCTAGATATAAAAGCGCCGGTCTGGCCCGTGGTAATAACAGGCACGCCCGACACGGTTAAACCTTGCGCATTCCAAGTGCCAGTTAAGCTTCTACTAGTCCAATTGAGGGTAGGACCCGGTATATCGGAGAATAGTTGCGTATTGTTAACGTCAACGATGTTACTGTAGTTGGCCCAGAAGCCAGTACCTATTACAGTATTGGCGATAATGCCACTCGCGCCCGAGAAAGTAGTATTTGTGCCAGCAAACACTTTTTGACCCAAGATTGTTTGGTTAGTGCTAAGTGTAACAACGCCGCCAGTTAGAACAGGATTGCCACTAACGTAAAGACCGCCAGCTTGCCAATTACCCGTTAGTAACTGATTCTGCCAATCAAGGGTAGGAATTGACGTTGAATATAGTAGTCTAGTATTCCAATTGACACCCACGTCACCTACGTTATCAATTAGGTTACGATTACCAAAGTCCGTTGATATTACACCGCCCAGATAGAAAGCAGTGTAAGCACCTTGCATTGTCAGCTTGTTAGCCGCGCTCGCAGAGGTAATCTGTTGCGTCATGATACCGCTAGTAGTATCGGCAAAGTACTTGATACCAGAGATAGTTTGATAGCCTGTAAGAGCAAGGAACTTAGAGGGCGTCTGTCCCGTCCAAGTGGTTAGGGTGTTAACCTGTCCTTGAAGGTTAACGCCCGTTGCGTTTAACAAAGTGCTTTGCGTTAAATAGTTAGAGTTAACGACGCCGGATAGGCTGTTAACCATTGATTGCGCGGCGTTGCCAGTCAACGCGAGGTTAGCCGCCGAAGCTAATTGCCCAGTCTGGCCCGTTGAAAGGTAATTGGCGTCTGATTGCGCCTTAGTGTATGCCGTGCCATAAGCATCGCCAGTGAGCGGCACGCCGATTAGGTCTTTAGCGTTCAAGGTGCCAGAGCCAGAGGGCACATTGATAATAATAGAACTAACCTTGTAAGGTCCGCTGAAATCTACTCGATAGCCGCCCGATAGCATATTGCCAAAGGTGACGCTACCGTTAGAATCCGTCTGTTGTGATACCCTATCAGAGGTAATCAGACTAGCGCCCGCTACGGTGTAGTCGTAAATAGGCGTAACTACCACATTGCGCACGCTTAGCGGGTTTTGCGTAAAGTCTGATACGTTAAGTTGAATGTTAGGCATACAATCCTTCTACGTAGATAGCCATTTGTCAGCCCTAGTTGTGCGCTTGCCGTTGGGCGCAAGGTAGGCAAGGCCCGAAGTTAGGGACTTGCGCGTAATAGGTGTTTGTTGACGCTGGCTTGACCTTGGGCGCGTTATTTAATATCGGCTGGCTAGTTTTAGTGGCAGGAAGGCACTTACCCGCCTGAGCCAAGCTACGCGCTTGACCATACTTCTTGCACAGGGCCGAATACGTTTCGGGTGTTAACTCTAGCCATTCGCCTTGAACGACGCCAGAGGCTAATACCTCTTTCGCGTATCCAGCGGGCCGCAAGGCGGCGGTCTTGTGAATCTTAGGTATGTGGATTCTCATACTATGGCGGGGGAACCTCTTGCGCACAGGCTACGCCGTCAGCCTGATACACAGGAACGAAATCGGGGCGAACGTTGCCACAGACGCAAGACAACTCGCGCAAGTAAAGGCCCCAAGGCGTGGCACAGGTATTAGGGTTCGCGGTGCCAATTGCCAAACCTACTTGACCCGGCGGGCCGCATACGATGCCAGAGGGCGCGGTTGTAGTATCCAAGGCTTTCAACGGTAAGCAACCCATGTAAACGCCAGCGGGTAAACCGGGCGCGTTGTCTGGTATCGAGCAACGAGACTCTACCCAGGGGCGTTGCGGGTAATACTTAACTAGAGTCTGTGTTATCCCGTCGCCGCCTAACACGTAGCCGTCTTGATGACATGACCCGTCATCTTCAAGCCAAATCTCGTTCTGAGGGTAGGTAATGTTACCTTCGCCATCGTCTGAGTAGGCTTGCACGCAAGGCTTATGCGGCGGCGTCCAGAGCAAATCAGGAACGTGTTGCTTAACCTGTGCTTGCCAGCGTGCCCCGTAACGGTCATCGGCGGTAATGGACACAAAAGGATAAGTGACGCCATTAGACCATGATTCCGCGTTAGGAGTTATCGCGATAACGGACGGACAGCAAGTAGTATGAGGTAAGCAACCAGACAAGCAAGCGAAGGCGATTACCTCGCTAGGCATTCCCCAAAGTGCTTGATTAGCTCTGATTGAGGGCGGGTTAGGCGCGTGGCTACAGCTATTGCAGTTAATATACTGAGCCTGTAGGCGGGCGGCTTCCCCTACGTCTCGATAGTTGAAGGTCCATTGATTAACTGTAAACTCGCCTTTCGCGTCTGTGTCGTTCCATTGTTCGCCTTTGCCGAATATGTCATAGATGATAGCGCCCCCGCTATATGGCGCGTTACCACTAGTGCCGGAAAGCAAGATTTCCGTAGGAGATTGAACTAGGACCGTCCAAAGACCATTCGCGGCGGTGTTACCCTGTGCGCCCTCTACCTTGACCTTATCGCCATCGCGCAACCAAGTCTTTTCGTTAAGCGTCAATCGAATTGGCGCGGTCTTGCTGGCGTCCGCAACTCGGACCTTACCACAGATTGAAGGCGCGTTTGCGAAGCGTAGCTTGCCAAATAAGCCGTATTCGCAGTCACAGGTAGAAACATAGCCAGACGGTAGCTTGAATAGCCTATGGGCCAACTGGTAGTTATTATCGTCAACCCTAGTGACCTTCCAACCGCCATCAATGCCTGTGTTGCTTGTGCCACAAATCAAGACAGAATCGTTAGTAGCTATGGCAGTTGCGCCTAGAGCGTTAGTATCTATGGTAACGCTAGGCGTAGCGCCAGTTACGACACCAGATACACACCTAACGGTATTCTCTACAAAGGCGTACCTGTCAGCACCGCATGGGCGTGCGAAGTTGTAAGACGGGCGCGTTATCTGGACTTCTGCCCACTTCTGGGCGGTCATGACGCCATTGTGATAATCCACCCAAGCGCCGGGAGTTAGGAAGGCAGCATCATAGTTAGCGGTCCATTGCGTGGCCGTAGCGGGAACTACTGAGTCTGTCGGGTCGCCCGCGTTGCCTATTGCGGACCATGCTCCTTTGTAGGCAGGAAAATAGGCCGTGCCCCCAAGGACTGAGTTACACGCTTGCCATGTCTGGTGCGTCCAAGCGTAATGGTTGTGATAGCCATGCGGCAAGGGTGCGCCAAGAATACTTCCATCATAGATAAGCGCGTTAGCGTCCGTCCAAGGGATTTGAACTCCGCTACCATTGTCAACCGTGCAACCCCACAGGATAACGTCTGGACTTACTGGCGAGCCAACTTCGTTGTAACATACGATAGGCGCTACCGTGCAATACTCATCGGTGCGCCAAGGATAGGCTATATCGTCTGTTAGGTCCCACTTGGCCAGCAAGCCCGTAGTATCGCTATACACGTCGGCGGCGGTGTATGGCGTGCCAAGCGTCACGCTAAAGGTTACACGATAGAAGAAATTACTACTCGCATAGAGGGTATCAATACTAACTTGCGTGTCGGACGCGGTAACGTTTAGGATTGGCACTTCACTAGCATTATAGCCGCAAGAGGAAAGGTCGGGCGAACCGGGATTAGCAAGATAGGCATTAGCAAGGCAGGAGTAAGTAGCCGTAGGGTTAGAGAATCCCGCGCAAGAATACTGTGTGCCAATGACTTGATTTAGCATGTCCCAGTGCCCGGAATAGTCTGTGCTACTGCTTGAACAATTGGAAAGAGTAAGAACGCCATTGTATCTATTGACTGTCAAGGTTTGCTGATAAGCCTCATTCCATAGAACGGTAGAGCCATCGGGCGCAATGAAGCTTACTGAGGCACTGCGCGTGCAACTAAGATACTTAGTAGTACTTGGGCTTGCCTGTAGTGGTTCAAAGTTGCAATCATAGCAGTCATCCCCTAGCGGAGTAGTGCAACCGCCGGGGTCATGCGATAAGAAGCCAAAGCGCCCGTGCCATACCTTCTTAGCTTGGACGTTCTTAAATCCTATCTTGCGGCACGTATTAAAATCAATCACGCCAGTTGTCGGCGCATAGCAGTTGTAGTCAACTACCGTCTTGGCGCAAGGTAGCGCGGATTTAGGGTCTAACCCGCCGCACACAGGATTGCCGGGCGAACAATCGGGCACAAGGTAACAATCTGGTCCGTTAGGCATGGGACTAGGGTAAGGCGCGATACCACTAGGATTAGGCGATAGAGCATAATCAGGAACCTTAGTAACGTTGACATACTCAGGCACGATAACGCCAGAGCCTTGCCTATGCTGGTAGCATTCCCCGAAATACAAAGTATTGGTTGAATTGCACCCGCTACGATAGTCAACGCCCGTGAACTTGGTATGCGACATAGGTTAAGTGTCCCCCGTTGACGTATCATACTCGTATGAATCTACATAGAAGGTCTTCGCAACGCCATTTACGCACACAGATTGCTTAGTAGGTAGAAGGCTAATCAGGTCCCAGTAGCGCCCGTTAGCGTCATCTATGCTATCTGTAGCCTTAGCAATGTCGTTAGGTTCGGGCCATTGCGGATAATAGGTAATAAGGTCACTTCTCAGATAACGCCTATACTTGGCAAGCGTGCCACTATCTACCGCATCGGTTAGCGCGTCCGTAAAGGTCTGGCTAGGAACGTTCACAACGCAAATCCATACGCCGGGAGTAGCGGGGACTAGATTGCCGTCCGTGTCACTATAGTTAACATCTGGCAGCACCCTAACAACATCGTTGACGGTATAGGCCGCGTTAGCGTCATACTCGCCACGATAACGAAAGGTATTCGGCGGCGTCTTGTGGCGCGATTTCAGTTTAAGGATTAGACCGTCACTTGTTTGATGTCCAACAAAGTCTGGACTCTGGACAACGCGATTCTGCCCTATACCTTCATTAACCTTGTTTGCCCAAGTAGTGATAGGGTCTTTAGTTAGGATTACGGGGCGTGGGTCATTCATAGGCGTTAAGCTACTAAGTCGTAAAGTCCATTAGCGCCCGCGCTCCATTTGTTGTAACTCCAACTTTGGGAAATCTGGTATTTGTTGTTACCAATGGTTTGCACGGTAGGGAAACCCTCTAGGTATCCTCTGAAAGTGTCTATGCTGTTAATATCCGTCTGGACTTGGCTATCACTAGCGGGCAGAAGCGCGGCAATGTTGTTAGGCACAAGGTAGAGATTAACTAGCCTATCCTTGGATAGCACCTTGCCGACGTTATCAAGCACCCAAGAGCAAGTATAGCTGCGCGAAACCGTAATTGTGCGCTTAACGCTAGTGGCGAAGATTTGCTTTCCTTCCACGCCCGCCCTCATAAGTGAATAGACGGTGGTAGCGTTAGCCCATTGCGCTATTTCGTCATCGGTGGCTAGTGGTTCATCGCTTAGAGGGTTCTTGATGCTGTATTCAATCAGAGCCTTTGTCTTAGTTGACAGGTTCGCGATAATCGGGCGGTCTGTGCATTCAAGAATTGATTGCTCGATAGGGTGCCCGTCAACTTCCCAAACTGGCACGGGTTCGGGTTCGTGACCGCCGAAAGTAATCAAGTCATAGGCTAAGGTAGCCTTTAGCTCCCATAGTGCGCCCTTGGCTTCCTGTGTAACCTCTGTCTCGTAACCTTGCGATTGCAACTGAGTAGCAGTAGCGGAAATATAATCGAGCGTGCCGCGAAACGTCCTTACCGTAGTGCCGCCCGTGGTTGGCTTCCAACTAGCAGTAATCGGGCCTTCTTGGTTAGCCGTGCCCCTTATGATTGAAGATACAAATGCTGGCATAGGGTATCCCTTCTATTCTGTGAAATCTGGCTCTAGCGCGTCTGGCGTATTGTCAGGCTCAGTATTCTTAACAATCTGGCGCAATAGCTCGTTAGTCTCTTGGCCTAGACGCTCTAGGCGGTATGTAGTATCTACGCCCATTAGACCGCCAAGCTTCAAGAACGAGTTATTATCCTTCAACGCCTTGTCTAGGTATTCTTTCGGTTGCGCGGTTTTCGTAATGGGCGCTTCGCGGTTGACTGGTCCCTTTAGCTTAGCGTCTTCCTCGGCTCGTTCCTTCTTACGCTCTGCCTGTGCTTCCTTTAACCTGTCATCTAGTGAAGCGGGCGGCGTGTATTCCTTCATTAAGTCGTTATAGGTACTTTCCCCGTAAAGACGCTTAATGTAGTCTTCCTTTGCCTTCTTAGCCTTTTCTTCGTAATCCTTGTCGCCAGTGGCAAAGAGGATTTGCGCTTGATAGTCTGTGCCCGCATTGATACGCGCCCACCAGCTTGGCTCTTTACCGCCCTTGTTAGAATTGATTGCGGCGGCTTCCGCGTCCATCTTGTCAAGGTCCTTGGTATTGTCCACATACTTGGCGGTTGCGTGCGTAATCATGTCAACCAAGGCAGTAAGCGCGGGTATGAGGGCAACGCGCACAACATCGGCCATGTCTTCCAAGCTGTGCTTGAATTCGACAAGGGCCGCGAGGTCATCATGCCCGACAAGGTTTCCTTTACCCGAGAGAATTGATTCCCTGTTGCCAATGAGC
>Ga0316226_1004522_pt1 | contig 11044 bp, 10 predicted proteins | sample TBH18017metaG_FD_206009 | JGI IMG/M metagenome (GOLD analysis project Ga0316226, IMG submission 206009) | Freshwater microbial communities from Trout Bog Lake, Wisconsin, USA - TBH18017 | ecosystem: Environmental > Aquatic > Freshwater > Lake > Hypolimnion/Profundal zone | place: USA: Wisconsin... | reverse complement strand
GGCCCCGGTACTTGGGGTTGGCCAGGAAGCTGAGGGAGCCGGCGTGGGCCTCCTCCAGCGGCCGCACCTCGGTGACGACCCGGTCGCCGGGGCAGTTGCGCAGGGTGCCGCCCAGGCGCTCGGCGAGCTCGGCGCAGGTGAACGCAAGGCCGGTGGGCATGGTGGTCATCGCAACTCCTGGGAAGATCGGCCGCAAACGGTGCCTGCTGGTCAGCCTCCTAGTCTAGCTAACTCCAGGGCGCCAGGAAGTCCACCTGGTCGCGGCCCAGGGTGATCCCGAACAGCTTCCAGGTGGCGACGGAGTAGACATCGGGCAGATAGCGCCCCCACATCTTCACCGGCAGCTCGGGGGTGTCGATGGTGGGGCAGAGCGCTAGCATGAGCATGTAGGAGATGATGAACGAGGCGTTGCTGGCGATCCGGCCGGAATAGGGCGTGCCCTGGCGCTGCTCGATGATCCGGGCCTCGTGGATGGCGTTGCCGAATTCGCTCTCCACCAGGTCGGCGCGGGTGGTGAGGATCACCTCGGCGCGCACGGTGCGCTCCCCGCCCAGCACGTAGTCGGCGAAGCCCCTGGCCAGGTCCGCCGCTTCCAGGCCGCGCCCGGTCAGCCGGGACCAGTCCCGGCGGGCCTCCTGGTCGATGATCCGGGTGGCCGGGGGCAGCTCCAGGTCCACCAGCAGGTTGACGTCGTTGTAGGTGCCCCGGTGCTCCTCCCGCTGGACCGCCACCGCGGCCGGATGGTCCCGGATCGCCTGCTCGATGGCCAGCAGCTCCTCGGGGGTCCCGACGAACTTGAGCCCGATGCCGTCGTCGATCCGCAGGTCCTCCGGCTGGAACACCACGAAGCCGTCCCGGAAGGTGCGGGAGACGATCCGTTCGGCCCGGGCGAAATCCTCGGCCATCTCGATCTTGGAGGAGAGCAGCTGGGGCAGGGGAATCCCGTAGGTCTCCGCCCGGCGCAGGGCCACGGCGCGGGCCCGGTCGTTGATCGCCCCGGCCAGCTTGTCCGCCACCCGCCGGGAGCATTTCTCGGCGATCCGGCGCAGCCGCTTGACCCTGGCCATGCCCAGGATGGAGCCGTCGGAGCGCAGCCCCAGCACCACGTCGGAGGGGGTGCCGGGGAAGAACTCCTCGGGCCGCTGCCGGTACTGCCGGAACAGCTCGATCTCGCGCGGACTGGGGCCCTGGCAGGCCTCCAGGATGGCGTCCCGCAGCTCGTCCTTGGAGGTCAGCCGGAGCAGCCGGACCGGCCCGGGGTGGACCGCGGCCCTGATCCCGGTGAGCAGCGACCGCACGGTTCCGGCCGTGATGACGTTTTCATAGGTGAACACCTGGGTCAGGAAGCGGCCGTCGGCCGGACGCGGAGCGTCCCCGAACCAGCGAGTCGCCAGTTCGAACAGGTGCTGCCGGTGGGTGATGCTGGCCAGATGCATGGGTCCCCACCATATATCTTTTTGGTGTTGGATGTAAAGCCTGTTGCCCGGCCGCACCGGCGGGCGGAGCCGCCGGTGCCGGGGGCCTGCGGCGGGTTGTGACATTGGGCATAAGCCGGTCCCGCCCCGGTGGCATAAACTAATCACGCTCTGACCGCGAAGCCTCACACCCGAGCGGGAAGCAGCGCAAGGCAGAATCCCCGCCATCAGGCTGCGCTCTCCCCATGCTTCACGGAGATGGAAGTTGTTGGGAGGATTCGAGATGCAAAAGCGCCTGGGGGTCGTGGGCATTGTCGTGGAGAGCAGCTCCGCGGCGACCGAGCTCAATGCCATCCTCCACGAGCACGCCGGCATCATCGTCGGCCGCATGGGGATCCCGTACCGGGAACGCGGCCTTTCGGTCATCTCGCTCATCGTCGACGGCACCGTCGAGGAGATCAGCGCCCTCACCGGGCGCCTGGGGCGGGTACCCAACACCTCGGTGAAGACGGCCCTGTCCCGGGAGCGCCACGCGGGCGTCCCGGTGTCCCCTGTGGAGGAATGAAATGTCCTACGATCCGAAATCCATGCACGCGCAAGACTTCATAAATAATGAAGAGATCCTGGAGACCCTGGCGGAGGCCCGCACCCTGGCCCAGGATCCGGCCCTGGTGCGCACGCTCCTGGACAAGGCGGCCGGCTACGTCGGGCTCAGCCACCGGGAGGCGGCCGTGCTGCTCGAGGTCCAGGACCCGGCCGTCCTGGCCGAGGTGTTCGGCCTGGCCCGGAAGATCAAGGAGCACATCTACGGCCGGCGCATCGTCATGTTCGCCCCGCTCTACCTCGCCGACTACTGCGTCAACCAGTGCGCCTACTGCGGCTACAACCACGACAACTGCATCCCCCGGCGCAAGCTCAACGCCACCCAGCTGGAAGCGGAGGTGCGGGTGCTGGAGCGCATGGGCCACAAGCGGCTGGCGCTGGAGGCGGGGGAGGATCCGGTCAACACCCCGCTCGACTACATCATCGACTGCATCAACACCATCTACGGCCTGAAGTTCGAGAACGGCGCCATCCGCCGGGTGAACGTCAACATCGCCGCCACCACGGTGGCGGACTACCGCCGCCTGAAGGACGCCGCCATCGGAACCTACGTGCTGTTCCAGGAAACCTACCACAAGCCCTCCTACCTGGCGGTGCACAAGGGCGGCCCCAAGCGCAACTACGAGTACCACACCGAGGCCCACGACCGGGCCATGCAGGGCGGCATCGAGGACGTCGGGCTGGGCGTGCTCTACGGCCTGTACGACTGGAAGTACGACACCGTCGGCATGCTCATGCACGCCGAGCACCTGGAGGCGGCCCTGGGGGTGGGACCGCACACCCTCTCCATCCCGCGGATCCGCTCCGCGTCCGGCGTGACCGCCAAGGACTACCCCAACCTGGTCTCGGATGCCGATTTCCGCAAGGTGGTGGCGGTGCTGCGGCTGGCCGTGCCCTACACCGGCATGCTGCTCTCCACCCGCGAGCCCATGGGCTACCGGGACGAGCTGATCACCCTGGGCATCTCCCAGATGAGCGCGGGCTCCTGCACCGGCGTCGGCGGCTACGCCGACGAGAACAAGCTGATCGGGGGCGAGGCGGCGGTGCCCCAGTTCGAGCCCGAGGACCACCGGTCCCCGGAGGATTTCCTCAAGGGGCTCCTGCGCGACGGCTACATCCCCAGCTTCTGCACCGCCTGCTACCGGGAGGGCCGCACCGGCGACCGGTTCATGCGCCTGGCCAAGTCCGGGCAGATCGCCAACGTCTGCCAGCCCAACGCCATGATCACCCTGCAGGAGTACGCGGAGGACTACGGCGACGCCGAGCTGAAGGAACTGGCCGCCAAGGTCATCGCCCGGGAGCTGGCCAGCATCACCAACCCCAAGGCCCGGGCGGTCACCGAGACCTTCCTGCAGCGGATCCGCAACGGCGAGCGCGACCTGCGCTTCTGAGCGCGGAGAACCCGGAGGCCCTGACCGGCTTCCGGGTTCCGACCGGTCTCCGCCCGGGCGTCCCGGAGCTTCGGCGTGCTCGGCGTAAATATTGGTTTAACTTAAATTGCCGAAATGATTGAACCCGGCCGAAGCCCCCGGCAGCCCTGCTTGCTTCGCCGCCAGGGCTGCCTATGCTTATGAATTGATAATTTATCCTGGATCGCCCTGCCTCCACCCCCTCTTTCTGCAAGGCCGGCCATGAATCAATTCATGAAAGCGCTCGCGATTGCCGCGATCACCTGTCTCTCCGCCTTCGGCCAGAGCAAGGAGGAGACCATGGAGTTCATCACCCGGGAGATCAAGTCCTTCGAGACCCGCTGGTACCTGATCCGGGAAGTCTCCTTCTCGCCCAGCGGCGACACCTTCACCATCCGCCGCGGGGTGGTCGGACGGCCGGAACGCAGCCTGGTCATTCCCCTGAAGAACGTCGACATCTACGCCCAGCGGATCCGCCACGGCAACGGCACCGAGTCCTGGAACCTGGCGGTGCGCTGCCGCGGCAAGGACGAACCCATCCTGGTGAACAACCTGAGCTACAACGGCACCGAGCACATCATCGGCCGGATCGAGAACAAGAGCCAGGCCATGGCCCTGCAGCGGGCCTTCGCCCGGCTGACCACCCTGGCCACCGGCCGCAAGGAGCTGTTCGCGTCGCCCTGACCGGGGTCAGGCCAGGCGGGGATCCGGGATCCCCAGGGTCTGCTTGATCGCCAGCAGCTCCTGCATCTGCGCGGGCTGGATCAGGTTCGGCCCGGTACCCTGCTGGCGCAGCTGGGCGGTCACCAGGACGGTCTTGCAGTAGGCCTCCAGGATCTCCATCTTGAAGTAGGCGTCCTCGATCCCGAAGCCCCAGGCCACCACGCCGTGGTTGGCCATGAGGATGGTGTTGTGCAGCGGCGCCAGGCGGCTGACGGCCTGGCCCATCGCGACGGTGCCCGGGGTCATGTACGGCGCCACCCCCACCTGGCCGACGAAGATCTCCATTTCCGGGATCATGCAGGCGGGCGGCTCGACCCCGCACACGGCGTAGCCGGTGGCGGTGGGCGGATGGGCGTGGACGCAGGCCCTGGCCCGGGGCTCGGCCTCGTAGATGGCCAGGTGCATCAGCAGCTCGCTGGTGCGCCGCTTGGTCCCGGCGACCATGTTCCCCGAGAGGTCCACCAGGGCGATGTCCTCGGGCTTCATGAAACCCTTCGACACCAGGGTCGGGGTGCACAGCACCAGGTTCCGGGCCACCCGGACCGAGATGTTGCCGCCGTTGCCGTCGACGTAGGCCCGCTGCCAGAGCCGGCGGCCGATGTCGCAGATCTCCAGCTTGAGCGCCTCCGCCTCCGCCGAGGTGAACCAGGCCGCGATCCGGTCCGGCGCCAGCTCCGGCCATTCCGCCGGCTTGGTCTTGGTCTTGGTCCTGGGCTTGGTCATGGGGTTTCCCTTTCAGCAATGGTCCAGAGGTTGGATGAGGCCTGCCCGGGCGGCGGAGCCTCAGGCGCCGGCCCGCTCCCGGCGCCAGTCGGAAAGCTTCCTGGCCACGATGGGGGTGGCGATGGCCCCGATCAGCAGGAAGCCGACCACCACCGTCATCATGATGCCCGGAATGTTGATCAGGCCGAGGCCGAAGGTGAGCATGCCCATGACGAACACCGACAGCAGCACCCCGAGCAGGGTGCCGCTGCCGCCCATGATGCTCACGCCGCCCAGCACCACCATGGCGATGGCTTCCATGTCCCAGCCCTGGGCCATGTTGGGCCGGGTGGCGCCGATCCGCGAGGTCAGGAAGGCCGCCGCCAGGCCGCACATGGCGCCGTTCAGGGTGAAGAACCAGAACCGGTAGCGGTTCACCTGGATGCCGCTGTAGAGCGCGGCGTCCGGATTGTTGCCGTAGGCGAACAGGTTGCGGCCGATGACGGTGCGGTGCAGCAGCACGTAGAAGGCCGCCGCCAGGCCCATGAACACCAGGAACTCGTACGGGATCAGGTTGAACAGGTAGCCCTGGCCCAGCTCGGAGAAGTTCGCCGGGTAGCGGGTGAAGGCCTGGTCCCCCAGCACGATGTAGGCGATGCCCCGGAACAGCGAGAGGGTGCCGATGGTCACCACGATGGCCGGCACCCGGAACCGGGTGATGACCAGGCCGTTGAACATGCCGGCCGCGGTGCCGACCAGGATGCTGGCCAGCAGCAGCGCCGAGGTGGGCAGGCCGTGCAGCGCCAGCCAGCCCATGGCGGTGGAGCAGAGCGCCACGTTCGAGGCCACCGACAGGTCGATGTCCCGGCCGATGATGACCAGGGTCATGGACAGCACGATCATGGCCTTTTCGCTGAAGCTCTGGGTGCTGTCGAACAGGTTGTGCGGGTTCAGGAAGTAGGGGGAGGCCAGCGAATTGACGAAGCAGATGGCCAGCAGGATGAGGACCAGGATGGTCTCCCAGCGCTTGAGGAAGGCCCAGCGCGAAACGGTCCGGTTCATGACGCCACCTTGGCCGAAGTGCCCCGTTCCGGTTCCAGGATCACCTTGCCCTGGGAACGTTCGCCGCGGGAGTTGATGATGACCGCCGCCAGCACCACCGTCCCGGATATGGCCATCTGCCAGAACGGGGACACGTTGATGATGGGCAGCGCGTTGAAGATGATGACCAGGAAGGCCGCGCCCAGGAGGGTCCCGGGCACGCTGCCGCGGCCGCCGGCGATGCTCACCCCGCCGATGACGCAGGCGGCCACGGTCTGCAGCTCGAAGCCCAGGGCGATCTCGGTGTAGGCGATGGCGTAGCGGGCGACCCAGAGGTAGCCGCACAGCCCGCTGGCCAGGCCGGTCAGCAGGTAGATCAGCATCTTGTTGTGCGTGTTGTTGATGCCGACGTACTTGGCGGCCGGGGGATTGCCGCCCAGGGCGTACAGCTCCCGCCCCTTCTGCATGTGGTTCAGGAACACGTAGGCCGCGGCGATCAGCAGGGCGGCGATCCAGAAGATGTGGGTCAGCCCGAGCAGCCGGCCCATGGGGAAGGCCAGGTAGGGCTTGCCGAAATCCTGGGCGTTGACCCAGGCGCCGCGGCTCAGCATGAACACCGCCCCGCGGTAGATGCTCATGGTCCCCAGGGTGACCACGATGGGCGGGATGCCCAGGTAGGCGATGAAGCAGCCGTTGAAGGCGCCCAGCACCAGGCCGATCGCCAGGGCGATGGCCACCGTGGCCAGCACCGGCATGGCCGGATGGGCCTTGGACAGCAGCGCGGTCGCCATGCCGGTGAAGGCCATGTTGGCCGGCATCGACAGGTCGATGCCGCCGGTGAGGATCGGCAGCATCTGCGCCACCGCCATCATGCCGAGCAGGGCGCCGTCGGTGACCAGGGTGTCCAGGCTGCCCGAGCTCATGAACACCGGGGCCCGGATGGCGATGAGCACCAGCAGGGCGGCGACGATCAGGCCGAGAATGACGTCCCGGTTGGGACCGGTCTTGAGGGGGGACTTGCTCACGGGAACTCTCCTCATGCCGTGCAGGCTGCGGCCAGGCCGGAGGCGGCGCCGACGATGGTCTCGGCGTCGAACGCCGGGCGGTCCAGGATGCGCACGATGCGGCCCTTGTGCATGACCACGATCCGGTCGGCCATGCCCATGAGCTCGGGCAGTTCGGAACTGACCATCATCACCGACAGGCCCTGGGTGACCAGCTCGCCGATGAAGCTGTGCACCGCCGCCTTCGAGCCGATGTCGATGCCCTTGGTCGGTTCGTCGAGAATGACGATCTCCGGCTGGGTGGCCAGCCACTTGCCGATGACCACCTTCTGCTGGTTGCCCCCGGACAGCTCGCCGACCAGCTGGTCCCGGCCCGAGCACTTCACCGCAAGGCGCCCGGTGATGCCGTCGGCCATCCCGGCCTCGGCCCGGCGGTCGAGGAATCCGCCGTGGGCCAGCTTGCCGATCGAGGGCAGGGTGACGTTGTCGCGGATCGACATCGGCAGGATCGCGCCGCTGCGCTGGCGGTCCTCGGGGACGTAGACGATGCCGTGGTCGATGACGTTCCGGGGCGAGCCGGGCACCAGCGCCCGGCCCTGCAGCCGGACCTCGCCCCGGGTGATCTGGCCCAGGCCGAACAGCGCCTCCATCAGCTCGGTCCGGCCGGCGCCCACCAGCCCGTAGAACCCCAGCACCTCGCGCTTGCCCAGGGTGAAGGAGATGCCGTCGAATTCGGTGGGGTTGCCCAGGCCGCGCACCTCCAGCACCGGCTCGCCGACCGCGACCACCGGCTTGGGGAACATCGTCGAGACCGACCGGCCGACCATCATCCGCACCAGGTCGTCCTGGCTGACGTCGGCGATCCGGCCGGCGCCGACGTAGCCGCCGTCGCGGAACACGGTATAGCCGTCGCAGATGGCGAAGATGTCCTCGAACTTGTGGGAGATGAAGAGGATCGCCTTGCCCAGCTGCTTGAGGTGCTGGACGATCTTGTAGAGCTCCTCGATCTCGTGGGCGGACAGCGCGGCGGTGGGCTCGTCCATGATGACCACCCTGGAGTCGTGGGACAGCGCCCGGGCGATCTCCACGATGTGCTTCTGGGCCACGCTGAGCAGCTTGAGCGGGGTCTCCGGTGGGATGTCGGATTCCAGGTTCGCCATCAGCTCGGCGGCGCGGGCGCGCATCCGGGCCCAGTCCAGCAGGATCCCGCCGCGCCTCAGGAAATGCCCGGAGAAGATGTTCTCGGTGACGCTCAGCTCGTCGAACATCACGGTCTCCTGGTGCACGGCCGTGATCCCGTGCCGCCAGGCGTCCTGGGTGGTCCGCAGCTCCACCGGCTTCCCGGCCACCAGCAGCTGGCCGCCGTCCGGATGGTAGATGCCGGTCATGATCTTGACCGCCGTGGACTTGCCCGCGCCGTTCTCGCCCAGGAGGCCCATCACCTGGCCGGGGAACAGCTGCAGGTCGACGCCGGTGAGCGCGTGGATGCCGCCGAAGTGCTTCTTGATGCCCTGCAGCGCGAGCGCGGGCGGCCCGGTGGGAGCGATGGGGTCCATGGACGGGGTCTCCGGAGGGAAGGCCGGGCGCGCGGCGGGAGCCTGGTGGGTTCCCCCGCCGCGCGCCCTGGTGACTAGAAAATCTTGGCGAACTTGTCGACGTTGCTCTTGTCGTAGACGAACGGGTCGGCCATGGCGGCCTCGCCGTTGGCCTGGATCTTCATCTTGCCCATGCGGCCGATGGCGACCTCGGTGCCCGGAGCGCCGGTGGCCTTCTTGGTGACCAGCTGCACGGCGGCCTGGACCGAGGCGTAGCCCAGGTCGATGGGATTCCAGATGGCGAAGGTGTCGACCGCGCCGGAGTGGATGTGCCCGGCCATCTCGGAGGGCAGGCCCAGGCCGGTGACGAACACCTTGCCCACCAGGTTCTGGTCGGTGACGGCCTTGGCCGAGGCGGTGATGCCGACCGTGGTCGGGGCGATGATGGCCTTCAGGCCGGGGTGCTTGCGGAACAGCCCGACCGCTTCGCGGTAGCTCTTGTCCGACTGGTCGTCGCCGTAGGCCACGTCGACCAGCTTGAGCCCGGCATACTTGGGCTCGGCCAGGACCTTCTTCATCTCGACGATCCAGATGTTCTGGTTGGTGGCCTGGGCGGTGGCGCTGAGGATGGCGATCTCGCCCTTGCCGCCGAGGGTCTTGCTGACCATCTCGATCTGCTTGCGGCCGATCAGCTCGGGGGCCGAGGGGTTGATCTGGAAGGTGCGGCCGTCCTTGGCGACGCCGGAGTCGAACGAGAGGACGGTGATGCCGCGGCTCATGGCCCGCTTGCAGATCGGCACCAGGGCGTCGGGGTCGTTGGCCGAGATCACGATGGCGTCGACGTGCTGGGCGATCAGCGAGTTGATGACGTCGATCTGGCCCTCGGCGGTGGGGGTGGTGGGGCCGGTGTAGATCAGCTCGACCCCGCCGATCTCCTTGGCGGCTTCCTTGCCGCCGTCGCGGGCGGCGTCGAAGAAGCCGTTGCCCAGGCTCTTGACCACCATCGCGACCCGCAGGTCGGCGGCGGCGGCATGGCTTCCGAACAGCACGGCCGCGGTGATGGCGGGCCGAATGGCCAGTTTCATCCAGGTATTGGTCATTTCGTTGCTCCTTGATTGAGTTCGATGGAAGTGGGACGGTGGGAACTGCCGGGTACTGCCTGGGCGGGTCGATCCTAGAGGATTGCTATCACGCTTTCCCTCCTTCGAGTGGGGGTTCCTGGAGATGGAAGACCTCTTCGAGGTCCTGGGAGATCGGACTGTCGTCCGGATTCGTGAGCATGAGTTCGCGCATGTGGGCCCACCAGCGCCGGCACACCTCGGTCCCGGCGATGGCCGCCCAGCGGTGGCCGGCCTCGAGTTCCACGGTGGCGAACAGCAGGCCGCGCTCGGGATCGTGGAAGATCGAGTAGGCGTGCACCCCGTGCGCCCTCAGGGCGGCGGCCAGCTCCGGCCAGATCGCGTCGTGCCGGCGCCGGTACTCCGCCTCGGAGCCCGGCTTCAGGAACATCAGGAAGGCCTTGCGGATCATGGCGACAGCCTCCTAGGACCGGCCGAGGCAGTGCTCGCGCTCGTAGCGCCGCACCCGGTCCAGCCACTGGAGCCCCACCGGGACGTCGCGGGCCTCGCAGTACTGGTCCCAGACCGCGGCCCAGGGCAACGACTTGGTCTCTTCCAGGATGGCCAGCCGGCCGGTAAAGTCCTGGCCGTTCTCGGCGGCGGCGAGCAGGACGGTCGGGTCCAGCAGGGCGCGCAGCAGCGCCTTGCGCATGTTGCGGGTGCCGATGGCCCAGGCGGCGATGCGGTTGATGCTGGCGTCGAAGAAGTCGAGCCCGATGTGGACCCGGTCGGTGGCGCCGCCGCGCACGATCTCGTTGGCGATGGCCTGGGTCTCGTCGTCCAGCAGGACCACGTGGTCGCTGTCCCAGCGGACCGGCCGGCTCACGTGGAGCAGGATCTCGCCGACGAAGGGCAGGACGGCGGACAGCTTGTCCGAGACCACCTCGGTCGGGTGGAAGTGGCCCGAGTCCAGGCAGAGCATGATCTTGCGGCTCACCGCGTAGGCCAGGTAGAACTCGTTGGAGCCGACCGTGTAGCTCTCCGCGCCGATGCCGAACAGCTTGCCCTCCACGGCGTCGCGGTGGAACCTGGGCTCGATCCGCTCCGCCAGCACCTCGTCCAGCGCTTCCAGCAGCCGCTGCCGGGGCGCGTGGCGGTCGAAGGTGAGGTCCTTGCAGCCGTCCGGCACCCAGATGTCCATGATCGACGGGGTGCCCAGGGACTGGCCGAAGAACGCGCTCACCCGCCGGCTGGCCTGGCAATGCTCGATCCAGAACCGCCGGACCGCCGGATCCGGGTGGGCCAGGGTCATGCCGTCGTCGCTCAGGGGATGGGAGAAGCAGGTGGGGTTGAAGTCCAGGCCCACACCCCGGTGTTTCGCCCAGTCCACCCAGCCGCTGAAGTGCTCCGGGCGGATGGCGTTGCGTTCCACCGGCCGGTCGGATTCCAGGTAGATGGCGTGCAGGTTGAGCCGGCTGGGGCCCGGAATCAGGCTCATGGCCAGTTCCACGTCGGCCCGCAGCTCGTCGCCGTTGCGGGCCCGGCCCGGATGGT
>Ga0316226_1004521_pt1 | contig 11046 bp, 9 predicted proteins | sample TBH18017metaG_FD_206009 | JGI IMG/M metagenome (GOLD analysis project Ga0316226, IMG submission 206009) | Freshwater microbial communities from Trout Bog Lake, Wisconsin, USA - TBH18017 | ecosystem: Environmental > Aquatic > Freshwater > Lake > Hypolimnion/Profundal zone | place: USA: Wisconsin... | reverse complement strand
GGTCAAGCCACCATTCGCCCGATCGCCGTTATTGCACATGCCGATGGAATTCGCTAACTGGAGATCCGTCGTTCCGTTGGTGGCAATGATAAAAAACCGTTCGAAATTACCGGTCAGCAGGGTGGCGGTCGGTTTCAACCAAAAACTGATGGTGAAATTGGTGACGTTGCCCAAGTTGACACCGTTGCCGCCCAGACTTTGCGCGATGGCACCATTATTAACACCATAGGTGCCGGGAAAATTCAGGCTCCCGCCGAAGCTCCCGGGACCGCTGTTGGCCGGGCCGTGAAAATTCAACGGCGCGCTGTTGCTGGAGAGCGTTAGTACAACGCCCGCAACCGAATCGGTCGTAACTGTGCCGCTGTCGTTGAAGGGGAATCTTATCTTGAGCGTTTGGGCGGAGACGCGGGGCGCATCCGCCAAACCAAACAGAAGCAAGGCGGCGATCATGGCGGGCAGGAGGCCGGCGAGGTCCCTGAAGGCATTTTTTGGGGTCATTGTCATATTGTTTTTAGATGGTTAATGGATTTTTCAATTTGAAGATAACAGTGCGGCGATAATCTGCATATACCTCGAAAGAGGGGGGTAAATCGCCCGGGCGGCGATGGCGAAAAGGGCATCCACTCGCGTGGCGACTCGGCGTCTGCAGTACAAAAGCGGTCCTTCAAAAGCCGATGCTGGCGCCGCCATCAACCGGCAACACCACCCCCGTGATGAATTGCGCCGCCGGAGAGCAAAGAAAGACGGCCGCCTGGCCGATATCCTCGGGCCGGCCAAACCGGCCCAAGGGAGTGCGTCCGAGAATTTTGCCCGTGCGCGCGGGGTCGCCACACAAAGCCTGGCGCAACATGGGCGATTCGATCCAGCCAGGCGCGATGGCGTTTACCCGCACCCCGCGAGGGGAAACCTCTGCCGCCAGCGAACGCACCATACCCAAATATGCGCTTTTGGCTGCGGAGTAAGCAACCACCATGGGCAATCCGATCAACGCCACCATGGAAGCCGTGAACAAAACATTGCCCTCACCCCGTGCGATCATGCCGGGCAACACGGCGGCCGTCAGCGCGTGGGCGGCGCAAACGTGTGTGGTCAAAACAGATTGAAACTCCTCCGGCGTGGTTTCGGCGGCGGGCTTCTTCACATGGATGCCCGCGTTGTTGACGAGAATGGAAACCGGCGTGCCCGCACGTTGATCCGCCGCCGCAATGAGCTCACTCGCACGACTGAGTTGCGTGACGTCATGCACGACGAAACTGGCCAGCGGACCAATGCTGGCCACCGCTTGCCTCAATTCAGCCTCGCGCCGCCCAACCAGCACCACTTTTGCGCCAGCCGCCGCCAGGCAGGATGCCATGCCGAAACCCAGCCCCGTGCCACCGCCGGTAATGAGCGCAGTTTGACCATCGAGCCGAAATAAATTTGTTTTCGTATTCATATTTGAACTGTCGAAGTCTGCTCAAGCGCGACAACCCGCCGACAGCGATGGCGCGTCCTGATGTTTATACATGACGAAATATTCACGGTGGCCAAGTTGCTCGGGCTTGGCGGGTTCGCCGGCGGCGATGCGTTTTACCAGCGCGAGGAGTTCTTCCGCCGCCGCCGCCAGTGAACATTCTCCCGTCAGCACCCGTCCGGCGTTGAAATCCATGTCTTCGATCATCCGCTGATAAGTTTGGAGGTTGCCAGTGATTTTTATCAGCGGCGCAATTGGGCTGCCGATTACGCTCCCGCGGCCCGTGACGAACAGCACCATCTGCGCGCCGCTGGAAATCAAATCCATGATGCCCTCGCTGTCGTTGGGATTGGTGTAGCCGAATTGCATAAAATGCGCGTCCGGTACGCTGTCCATGAGCCACAACCCCGGTCCGCGCGGTGCCTCGGCTACTTTGATGACGCCCTGAATCAGGCGGCGGCCGCTTTTGGCAAAGGCACCCATGCTTTTCTCTTCAATCGTCGTGAGCCCGCCGGCGAAATTTCCCGGGGACGCGGAGAATTGGCGCACCGCCTGGCAATAGCGCACGGCCTTGTCATAGGCGGCGGTGAGCTCGCTCCGTGCCTGGTCGTTCGCGGAGCGGGCCGCGAGAATGTCACGCAGGCCGATCATTTCGACCGTTTCTTCAAACACCGCGCGGCCGCCCGCGTCCACCAGTCGATCAAAAAAAGCGCCCACCACCGGATTGCCTGCCAGACCTGACGTGCCATCCGAACCGCCGCATTCGCAACCCACCGTCAGGTCGGCCAGCGTCATCGGCACGCGTTTGACCTCCACCATGCTTCTGCGCAGTCCGGCCAGAATTCCTTTGCCACAAGCAATGCTCTTGCTCGTCCCGCCGGCTTCTTGGATGAAAAACCATTCCGCCGGACGCCCGGCAGAGCGCACCACCTTCGCGATTTTTTCCGGCTGGGTGTATTCGCAACCGAGACCGACCGCCAGCACTGCGCCCACGTTCGGATGCCGCGCCAGCGCCAACATCAGTCGGATGGCGTATTGGTTGTCGTAGCAGCCGGGGAAACCGATGACGTGCGTATCGGGCTCGGTTTGCGCGATGGCGTGCGCCACGAATTGCGCGCATTCCACGGTGTAAATTACCAAGACCAAATTGCGGATGCCTTTGCGGCCATCGGCGCGCAAGTATCCTTCGCAGATTTGAGCCGGATCATTCATAACGTGTATCCGTCGGCGCGCCGGAATGAAGATCGAGCGTGCCGGAACGTTCGTCGAGATCGCTGGCGAGATTATGCAGATGCACCCAAGCGCCACGCGGGATGGCCTGCTTCGCGTGGCCGATGCGCACGCCGAACTTGATGACCGGCTGGCTGGCGGCAATCTCGGTCAACGCGAGCTTGTGACTGGCGGGGATGGATTCAGTCAGCGTAATTTGGCATGGATTGGCGCCCAGAACTTCCACCACACCCTCGGCGTTTTCCAGCAAAGTGGCGACGTTGTCGGACGGATGGATCTGGAAAGCGTGAAACATCGTTCAGGGAATGGTAAAATCGTCTGGCAGCGACAATAGCGGCACGTTGCTCAAAGTGAGGATGGCCCCGGCAGGAACCACGACCGGCTCGGTCGAATCAGCGGTTGCGCCGAGCAAGCTGTTTTGATGATAGGGGTCGGTCAGTTCCCTTTGAGAAAGCTGTATTATAGGCCAATCCAGTTGCACTTTCACGGACGAAAGGCCGCGATTGAGCAACACCAGGGTTGCCTGGACATTGCCGGCCTGGAACGCGGTGGCGAGCAGATTCGTATCCGTCGAAGCGGCCTCAACGCGCACCATGTCGCGGCGGATGTGCCGGCTGTAGGCGCCATAAATCCGCAATTGCGGGCTGAAGGTCTTGGGGACAAATCCGTTGTCTCGATCAATGCCGAAGAGCGAGCGGCTCATGGCGTAGCTCGGTTGCTCAACATTGAGGATCGTCCAGCAATAGCTGATCCAGATTGCGTCCGTCAGAGTCAGCAGCTTGTGATAAAACTCACCGTAGCTCAGCGCGCACAGATATCCGTCGTTCTGGTAATTGCCATTGTTGATGCAGATCTCGGTGCCCATAAAGGGACGATCACCAACAAGTCCGCGCCACTCCTTGTAAAGCTGGTCTATTTGGTCGGGATTTCGAAAGTAATTCTGAACGTCGTAGAGATTTGAGGCGGCAAAATCCAGTTTGTTCCAGACGGCGGAATTTTTCCGGTAAGGTTCTAGTCGGCGGATGGTCTCTTTGATGTCCGTCGCATTGGCCATGTGGATCTTCACCTCCTTGAAGCCGTGATCATCCAAAGTCTGCCGCAGAGCGGTGACAAATGGTTCGACCAGCTCTGGCTTCATCTTGACTTCGTTCTGCATGCCGACGGCAAACGGGGCCTGGCCAGTCCTGGCCTTGGCAGTTTGGCAATAGTTGAGCATGGCGGCAGCATAGCGCGCGGCATTTTCACCCACCCACGGCGGAAAATTCCAAAATTCGAAAACCACGGCCCCGCCCAGTTTCTGGATGGCGCGGTTGTAGGCAAAATTGCTCACTTCGCCATTGGGGAAATTATCTCCGTAATAGTGCGCCTTGGCATCCTCCAAATGGTCCCAGTTGTCCATTCCTTCGTGCAGTTCAGAACCCACCGGATATTCGCGCTGCAACAGCAGATTATATTCGGCAACATAATGCCACCACTGGCGGCGGCCCTCGGGACTCAATTCCTGGTAGGCGGTTGGCGTGCCAATGCCGCCCCAGCCTAGCATCGTCTGGTGCGGCTTGTGCAGGTCAACGGAGACACTTGCAACCCGCGTCTCGGGGCTTAGCAACCGGAAGGAGGCTTCGCCCTTGGTGCCGGTCAACTGCAACTGGTGGCGGCTAAAAGTGTGCATCCAATGATTCGTGAAAATGGGCAGGCCGTCAGCCAACACGGTGAGCGTTTGGGTATGATCAAGCCGGACGGTCAGCGCGCGCGGACACCGATTCGTGGGAACCAAATAAGCGACCGATTGCGCGGCGAGCCGGGGATACCCGCCGGGTTTCTGTACCAGTGTATTGAAAGCGGGAGAATCATAAAACTCAATCCCGACCTGCAGTTCTTTCCCCGGGCCTTGATATTGAACCGTGAGCGAGGCCCGATCGCCCGTGAATATCCATTTCAGGCCACGCGTCGTTTCCAGGGAGTCAATGTCCAAGGTGCGTTCAAACAGCGCGGGCAGGAACTCGCCGAAGTAGTGGCGCTCGTTGGGTGAATAGGCACCCCACCCGGAGCGGCGGGTTTCACCTGCCCCGAGCGTGAACGATTCCTTGGCATAACCAACTGCTGGCTCGGACCACTTTCCTTGGGGCAGTTCGGGAGCGGCGAACATTTTTCCGGAAAGACTGGCCGCGAGTACTGTGCCGCACAGCCAGCAAAACAGTTGCTGCGGATTTTGCCTCATAGAATCCCGAATTCCTTGAAGGCGGCGGTGGCGGTCATTCCGCCTTCAATGGCCTTGCGGACCACCTTTTCTCCACGCGCCTTGGCCAGGGCGCGAGTCACAACTTCGACTTCGAGGGCGCGCGGGATGATCAGCACACCGTCCAGGTCGCCGAAAACCAGATCTCCTGGCTCAACCCAGACGCCGCCAATTTCAATGGCACAGCGAAAGTTGGCCACCGCCGTGCGCACCGAGGAATCTTGGGCGCAACGACCGCGGCTGAACACCGGCCAATTTTGCTCCAGTACCTTTGGCGTATCGCGATGAAAGCCGTCAATCACCGCTCCCGCCGCCCCGCGCACACGCGCCGCCGCCGTCAGCAGCTCCCCCCAGTAAGCGCACCGCATATCGCCGCCAGCGGCGAGATAGACTTCTCCGGGTTGGAGATCATCCAGCGCTTCCGTCAGCAGGCCGAACGGTTTCTGCTGCGGACCATGAACATCAATCATCAGCACCGGCATCGCACGGCCCGCCACCACCATGCTTTCGCACAAGGGCTGCACTGGTTGGGGTAGAAATTGATGGTAGTGTCCCAGTGCATCGAGAATGTCGCCCGCTACTGGCGTATAGAGGTGGTTCTTGATGAGTTTAAAAAGATCGGCGTCGGATTTCCACTCGGGACCCACCTGTCCTGGCGCGGAAGCGGGTTGGGCAATGGGCGATTGCATGGTTTTGATTATTCCGATCATAAGTTAAGTCTGGCTGGTGTCAACCGCGGTGATAAAGCATGGATAATTCCCAGCGCTGCCAAATAGGCCAGACCTGAAATTGCAAATAAGCTCCAGTAACTTCCTGATTTTTCCAGGATATAACCGGCGGATTCTGAAAACGCCATCGCCGCCAGTGCTCCTGCCATGCCACCCAGACCCACCACGGACGCCACCGCCTGTTTTGGGAACAGGTCCGACGCCAGCGCAAATAAATTGGCTGCCCAGCCCTGATGCGCTGCCGCCGCAACCGCAATCAGCCCGATGGCTGTCCAAAGACTGCTGACCTGCGGCGCAATCATCACCGGCAACACGCACAGCGCGCAGGTGAGCATGGCCGTTTTGCGGCTGAAGTTGACAGACCATCCCCGTCGCAAAAGGACTGACGACAACCAGCCACCGCCAACGCTGCCAAAAGAGGTTACCGTGTAGATGACCACCAGTGGCAGCCCCATGCTTAGCAAATCCACTGCAAACCGCTGGTTGAGAAACTTCGGCAGCCAGTAGAGGTAGAACCACCAGACCGGCGAAGTAAACGCGTAGCCCACAAGAAACGCCCACATTTGGGGATGCCGGAGCAATTGGCCCCAGCCAACTTGAAGCCCAGGCATTTCCTTTGGGTCACTGCAAATATGCGCGAGTTCGGCGGGCGAAACGCGCTTGGATTTTTCCGGCATGTCGTACAGCCGGACCCAGGCCATGAACCAGACAAAACCCAAGCCGCCAAGCACGACGAAGGCTGCCCGCCAGCCCCAGTGATGGGTTATCCAAGGCACGAACAGCGGCGCGACGATCGCGCCAATATTGGCACCGGCATTAAAAATGCCGTTGGCCAGGGCGCGTTCGCTTTTGGGAAACCATTCGGCTACTGTCTTCACCGCCGCCGGGAAATTTCCCGCTTCCCCCAACCCCAGCGCAAAGCGCGCCACCCCGAAGCCGGACACGGACCGTACCAAGGCATGGCCCGCAGCCGCCAGGCTCCAGAACAATACGGATATGGCATAACCACGCTTGGTGCCCAACGAATCAATCAAACGGCCAAACCCTAGCAGACCAATGGCATACGCCGCCTGAAACGCCGTGACGATGTGCGCATACTGGGTCTCGCTCCATCCGATTTCCCGCTGCAGGTCAGGGGCCAGCAACCCCAGTATCTGGCGGTCCATGTAGTTGATCGTCGTGGCGAAAAAGAGCAGCGCACAAATGGTCCAACGCACATCGCCAATCTTTGGCTTTCCCGAAGTGGGCGTGGTGCAATGACTCATATTGCCCCCCCTCGTGGTGCGGCCAGTTCACGCCAGGCATTTCTAAACCAAACCAGCGTCTGCCAAGGCGATTTGATCGAGGTGTTGCAACTGGCTGCCAGCATAAACCGGTGACGATAAGGCTCGATTCGCCGCAACAGCGCCTCCAAGTAGCGCCGAACCTCGTCGTAATTGGCGAGTTTCTCCGTTTCAAACGCGCTGATGCCTCCCGTAATGATCAAACGGTCGCCGCTAAGCCGCAGCGCTTCGTCCAATTCCACGTTGCCCAGAGGCGGATACGCCACCCCTTCCAAGCCGTCCACGCCGAGCGATCCGATCAGAGGTAGGAGGGCCTTTTGGTGACCGCAGGCGTGGATGAAAAATACCGATCCCTGTTCGTGACAAAGCCGCGAAGCCCGTTCGTAGAAGCTGGCCGAGTAGCGCTCGACGTAGTGCGGTGGATGAAAAGCGGAATCCAAGTTATCCATTGCGATCATGACTGGCACCGAGGTGCCAAGCATCTGTTTGACCAGATCGAGTTGCGCCGCCTCGTGCAAACTCATCCATTCCCGGCAACGCTCGGGGTGATCCAGAAGCAGAAAGACGGCATTGTCGGCGCCCGCCGCGAGGTGGAGCAGTTTGAGCGGGCTGAACAGCTCGCCCGCGTTGACCAAACCCCGATCCCCGACTTGGTCCTGCCATTGCCGGTAAAGCCCTGGGTTGAATCGCCAGCGTCGGCCACGCACGATTTCCTCAAAAGCGTCGAGTTGCGTTTCCGCGTCGTCTAGCAAGAATTTCTCCTGCACGAGTGTGGAGTGCTCAAAAATAAAACGCAAACGCTCCGTCAAAACGCCTTTACGGGTGCGGTAGCTGCGCTCGGTCACCGTATCTTGTCCAGCTTGAAAGCGCCGCTCCGCGACCTCCACGCCCTCCCAAACCTCCTCACTCAAACCGCCGAACCAGCAACGCGTCGCATCGCAATAGAGGTTGCGACTGAAAACATCCACGTCCAGATGGCGCAGGAGGGCGAGTTGAGAGTCGCAACCGCGAAGCTCGTCTGGCAGCAAACCGTGATTTTGATGGTGCGTGAACCATTGCCAATAGTTGGGCGCGTACACCACCCGCGCCGGCAATTGCCGCCGCAAGACGGACTGCACTTGGGCGCGTGGCGTGAGGTTGGATTGCATGGACTATTTCGTTGGGGGTCAAGGTTGGCGCGATCCGGGGCGATTTGCATCGCCGTGCCGTATGGCGAGCAACCAGCTCCCCAAAACAAAGTTCCACCGACGGTGGATCCAATCGAACATTGACATTGAGGTCAGCGTAACCGGTTTTCGCTTGGAAAAACAGGACGAATTAACGAACATCGTTTCGTGAACCAAAGTTCAATCGTCACGATGCGGGACGTGGCCAACCGCATCGGAGTTGCTCCTTCCACCGTGTCCAAAGCTTTGCGAGGCGACACCACTATTTCCAAATCCCGCCGGCATGAAATCCACAAGCTTGCGGCCCGGCTTGGGTATAAGCCAAATCCAATGGTAGCCAGTCTCATGGCGCAGTTGCACCATCGTCGCCGACGGACCGACCCCTGCCAATTGGCCTGGCTGGACCTCTGGCCGCCACGGGCAAGCCGGCCAGCGCTGCTAGACGTAATATTGAAGGGAGTGTGTGCGCGTGCTGAAACACTGGGATATGGCGTTGAGGTTTATCACGCTGGCGAAAGGGGGCTGAATCCAAAGCAACTTCGCCGGGTGCTGACCTCCAGGGGGCAGTGGGGGTTTGTCATTCCACCGGTGCCAGCAAGTGCAGCTTCATTAGACCTTGATCTCGAAGGGCTTACAGGAATAATCATCGGCACCAGCTTGCGGCATCCGGCGCTCCACCGAGTTTGTCCCAATCACTTTCAAGGCGGGCTGGTGGCTTTTCGCGGCATGCAGCAAGCAGGTTGCAAAAGAATCGGCTTGGTGTTAAGTCCGGAAATGAATGATCGAGTGGAGCGCAAATGGCTTGGAGCTTATCTCGCCTGTCAGCAGGAGCTGCCACCCGCGCAACAGGTGCCGCCCTTACTCGCACCACTGGATGCTCCCGCGTTTGGTGACTGGTGCCGGCAACATCACCCTGATGCCTTGCTGACAACCGATTCGCGGGTGATGCCTCTGGTTCAATCGTTACCGAGATCGCAACGCCCGGCGGTGGGATTGCTGATGCTCCAAGAGGCTCTCAAGAATTGTCCGGGCGTGGATTACCGCTTTGAACATATTGGAGCGGTGGCGGCGGACCTGGTGGTGGGGCAGATTCACCGCAATGAACGAGGCTGCCCAGCCATTCCCCATACCGTCGAGGTGGATGCCCGCTGGCAGAACGACTGATCTCAATAAACAGTGGCATTTTCGCCCCCCTCTTTCGAGGTATATACCGGTTTGACCGTTTCCGATATTCTGCCTAAATCATGGTCGAAATCTGCCAACAAAATGATCAAAATGCATCAGGCATTCAAAGTTTGACAGGCAGATTCAGGCTTGGGTCGGTGACAATTCCGAACCTCCCCTAATAATCTTCGTGACGGTTTTGGGTTCCGTCACAAAGACCGGATCATGGGTTCCGGTTGGTTGGGTGGGTGGCGGCGCTTTTGGGTTGGCGCCGCCACCCGAATCTAACTGGTATTAACGAAACAAGAATGATGACCAACTTCAAAATGCGCCTTACGCGAAGCGCCACCGGCCGAATGGTGTTGCATATCGGCTGCTTGCTGCGCGGCGGGCAGTGGAATTTCCACTGGGCAGGCCTGCGGCGGCAACTGCATAATACTCGGTGTACGGGTGACCTCGAAAACTGAATCATGCATCATAAATCAAATTCTGATTCATCGCGAATCCATGCCCCGATCCGAAATGCATCCATTGGCTCGTTGCCGGGTTGGCCGTGCCAATTTGCCCTGGTTGCTCTGCTGCTGGTGTGCAGCACTTCTGTGTTCTCCGTTGAAGTGGACGCTTCGCGCGAACGGATTTCACTCAACAAAGGCTGGCGTTTTATCAGATCCGATCCCGCTGGCGTTGGCGACAAATTAAGCTACGCAAATATCAAGGATTGGCTATTGCCCACTGGATTTGAGCTGACAAAAAATACGGTGCTGGAGGTTGGGAAACGTCCAGCAGGTGATCGGGGTGGCGACATTGGCTATTTGCAGGCTGGTTTCGATGACCGCCAATGGCGATTGGTGAATCTTCCCCATGATTGGGCCATCGATGGGCCGTTTAAACAGGAATATCCCGCCGATACTGGCAAATTGGAGTGGTGGGGCGTCGGCTGGTATCGCAAGCATCTTGCGATTTCCGCTGCTGATGCGAGTCGGAAGATCTATTTGGACGTGGAGGGAGCGATGTCCTTCGCAAGCGTCTGGCTGAACGGGCAATGCGTTGGAGGTTGGCCATATGGTTACTCATCGTGGCGCGTGGAACTTACGCCGCAGGTGAAGTTCGGCGCAGACAACCTCCTCGTAATCCGGCTCGACAACCCGAAGGCATCGTCCCGCTGGTATCCTGGTGCCGGCATTTACAGGAATGTTTGGCTGGTCAAAACCGCGCCGGTACATGTGGCGCACTGGGGAATTTTTGTCACCACACCCGAAGTCAGCGATCAGTCAGCAACCGTAAATATCCAGGCCCGCGTGAACAATGATTCGGAGGCGGAGGCCACCGTGACGGTACAACACGAAATCTTCCAGCTCAAGCCGGATGGGAGCAAAGGCAAATCTGTTGCCGCGCCAGCCACGGTCGCGCTAAAGATGCTATCGCACCAGTCTTTGCCTGCAGAATGGCAGCTTGCCTTGAAACATCCCCGGCTTTGGAGCATCGAGCAACCCCAGCGTTATGTCGTGGTGACTTCTGTTGAGCAGAATGGAAAAGTGATTGACCGTTGCGAAACCCCGTTCGGAATTCGCACAATCCGATTCACGGCGGATAACGGCTTGCTCCTGAACGGCCGCCGTGTGCTGTTGCAGGGTGTCTGCGATCATCACGATCTTGGGGCATTGGGCAGCGCGATCAACCCACGCGCCTTGGAACGACAAGTCGAGCTTTTGAAAGCGATGGGCTGCAACGCCATTCGCACCAGTCACAATCCGCCGGCGCCGGAACTGCTGGAAAATTGTGATCG
>Ga0316226_1004518_pt1 | contig 11056 bp, 8 predicted proteins | sample TBH18017metaG_FD_206009 | JGI IMG/M metagenome (GOLD analysis project Ga0316226, IMG submission 206009) | Freshwater microbial communities from Trout Bog Lake, Wisconsin, USA - TBH18017 | ecosystem: Environmental > Aquatic > Freshwater > Lake > Hypolimnion/Profundal zone | place: USA: Wisconsin... | reverse complement strand
GATGCCTGCCAGAGCAGCTCTGCCACTTCAAATGCTTTTTCCAGCGCCAACACCGCTGGACGACCGAGCGCGCAAAGCCGTTCCTTTTTCCCCTTTCCGCGCACCCGTGCCACGCCGGAAATCAGATCCACCTGACGTCGCGTCAAGCCCGCAGCCTCGCTGATGCGCGCGCCGGTGCTGTAGAGAAGCTCGAGGATGGCCGCATCGCGCAAAGCCGCGTACACAGCGTGTGGATCCAGTTTCGCGCCAGTCTTCTCCCTGCTGGCCAGCGACTGAACCGGCGCTTCCAGCAGCACCAGTACCTGCGTCACAGTCAGGATCTGCGGCAGCCGTTTTGAGAGTCGCGGACCGCGCAAGCCACCGAAGGGATTACGTTCGATGGCTGCTTCGCGTTCCAGAAAACGGTAAAAGGCGCGCAGCGCTGAGAGTTTGCGCCGTGTGGTGGCAGGCGCGGCCCCCTCTTTGGCGAACTTCACCAGAAACCCGCGCGCCGTAAAGCGATCCGGCCCTCGCCAGTTGTACGGCGGTCGTGTCTGCGGGCCGGGAAATGCCAGGGCCACGAATTGGGTCAAATCCTGCAGATACCCCGACACGGTGTGTGGGGAAACATTGCGCTCGAAAACCAGGTGGCGGACAAACTGTTCCACCCACGGATCAGACTGCAAGCCGGCGTACGTCGCTTCCACAGTGGCGCCAATTTGCACCGGGGGTGTCTGGACCACGCGTTGACTATGCTTTCGTTTCATCCGCGACTGTCTCGCACCGTCTAGGTAGGGCGCGGGCGCCGCAGGTACCACACGGCAACGGCAAGCCAGCTTGTCGTTGTGTCACAGGTTTGCGGCTGGTCCGACGGCCCCGCACTACCAATCAAGGCCTGCATCACAAGATTTCCAATGCATCATTCCGGCGTCGTGGGTGTCACAGGCGGTTCGGTGCCTTCGGCATTTTCCGCTGCGGCCTTGTCCTTGTTCTTCCGCAAGCCCAGGCGTTGCACGGTCTCCTCAAAATCGGGGATCTGCTCCTTGTAGCGGAAGAGCATCTTGCCGAGTGCGGCGCGTTGCCGCGGCGAGAGTCCGCCGCGCTGCTTGAACTGGCGCGACAGGCTTTCAAAGAACTCCTTGTCGTCAAAGGTTGCCTTGCCGCGCTTGACCGGTTCGCGCCAGCTGGTGACTTTGCACATCACTTCCAGCAGCGGACCGCTTTCATGATCCGGCTCCATGCTGGCGCTATCGGCGACGATGCCCAACTGCTGCCGTTCCTGCTCAAAATTAGGAATGACTGCCGCAAATCGCATCAGCGCGCGATCCAACGCCGCCGTTTGCGCCGGGGTCAGACGGCGACCGGAGGCTTCCTGCTGGGCGAGCGAGTCGAAAAATTTGCGCTGGCGCTCATCCATTTCGACTGCACGCAGCAATTCGAATTTGCGCAGCGCGACTTCACGCGGCGGTGCATTGCGCTCTTCCTCGATCATGCCCGCAAAGCCGGCTGCACCCAGGCGCGTTTCGCCGTCTGGAATCTGTTCGCGGTAGCGCACGGCAATGCGTCCCAGCGCATCGAGCTGGCGATCGCTGACCGATTTCACGCCCTTGGCAATCTGATCGCGGATTGAGGCGGTAAAGGCGTCATCGCTGTAGTTCCGCTTGCCGCGCTTGGTGGGTGGCGCCCATTCGCGCACTTCCTCCAGCAGCGACAACACGGCATTCACACGAGCCATGTCCGCGGGCGGTTCCTTGGCCAGCGCCATCCAGTGGCTGAAGCGCCCATAAAACTCCGCCATCATGGCCGTCCACTCGACGCTGCCTTCTTCGACCTTGTCCAGCGATGCCTCCATGGCGGCGGTGAAACCGACATCGAACAGGTCGTTCAATTTCAGCACCAGCAGATCGCAGACCTGAAAACCGATGTCCGTGGGCGCCAACTGGCGCTTGTCGCGTGTGATATAGGCGCGCGCATCAAGCGTTTCAATGATGGCGGCATAGGTGGACGGACGGCCCACGCCATTGGCTTCCAAAGCCTTGACCAACGAAGCCTCGCTGTAGCGCGCCGGCGGTTTGGTTTCCTTGCGATCGCTCACCCAATCCACCAATTCCAGCGATTCGCCCTTCTCCAGCGGCGGCAGACGGTCAACCTCGTCGTTCTCATCCTCGGTTTCATCGCCGCTTTCGCGCACCTTGCGAATGTCGAGTTCCATGACCTTCAAGAACCCCTGAAAGATCACTTCCGAAGCCGAGGCCGTGAATTCGTACTGGTGTTGCTGCGCAGGCGGCGGCGCCGAGGCAATCACCCCGGTACGCTGTGCAATCTGCGCGGGTGTCATCTGGCTGGCCAGGAATCGACGCCAGATCAGGTCGTAAAGGCGCAGGGCGGCAGGTTCGAGCTTGCCAGCCAAACTTTCCGGCGTACGCGTGACATCCGTGGGGCGGATGGCTTCATGCGCTTCCTGCGCGCTGGCGCGGCTGCGGTAGACATTCGGCGTTTCCGGGTAGAACGCCTCGCCATACTGGCTGGTGATGAATTGCCGGGCTTCTCCCTGCGCGTCGCGCGCAATGCTGACCGAATCGGTGCGCATGTACGTGATCAAGCCCACCGGGCCCTGGCCAAAATCCAAACCTTCATACAGGTGCTGGGCCAGCCCCATGGTGCGCTTGGGCGAGAGCCCCAGGAAACTGGAACCAGCCTGTTGCAGCGTACTGGTGATGAACGGCGGCAACGGGCGGCGTTGGACGGTGCGCGTGCGCACATCCGCCACGCGCAGCGGACGGCCCGCCAGATCGTCCAGCACCGCCCTGGCCGCATCCTCCGCATGAATATCCGCCTTGGCGCCGTCGATCTTGGTCAGCTTGATCGAAAAATTGTCAACCGGCGCGACCAGTTTGCGCACAATCGCGCCCATCACCCAGTACGGCTCCGGCCGGAACGCCTGGATCAGGCGTTCGCGCTCGCACACCAGCCGCAACGCCACAGACTGCACGCGACCAGCGCTGAGTCCGCGCCGCACCTGACGCCACAACAGGGGGCTCACCATGTAGCCGACAATGCGATCCAGCACGCGCCGCGCCTGTTGCGCATCCACGCGTTTCATGTCAATTTCCCCAGGATGCTCAAAGGCTTCGCGCACGGCCCGCGGCGTGATCTCATTGTACTGCACGCGATAGACCGGCTTGCCCTTGCACGCGGCTTTGAGCGCCTCGCGCAGGTGCCACGCAATCGCCTCCCCTTCGCGATCCGGATCAGGCGCCAGATAGATGACATCGCATTCCTTGGCGGCCTTGCGCAATTCTTCGACAACCTTGGTCTTTTTCGGCGAGATAACATATTTGGGCGTGAACTGATGCTCGAGATCGACGCCCATCTCGCGTTCCGGCAAATCGCGGATATGCCCCACGGAGGATTTCACCAGAAAATCCTTGCCCAGCATCTTGCCAATGGTCTTGGCCTTGGCCGGAGATTCCACCACTACCAGGTTCTTTGACATAGCGACCTTTCCTTGTACCTTCAAATCCACTGTAACGCGTGGTTTCAGTGTTCAGGTTTCAGTATTCAGCATAACCACCTCGCGCTGACCACCAAAACCTGAACACATCTCACACACGCTTCACCAGCCCGCCCGGCAGCAGCTTCACACGATGCTTGATCTGCAAACCAACCACGACCGCGTTGACCATGCCTGCGGGCAGGCCGCTCTCGCGGATCAGAGCGTCAATGTGCACCGGTTCGTTCCCTACATGCGCCAGCAATTTCCGCTCCTCGGCCGACGCGGGTGGTTCCGGCGCGCGTTCCGGCGCGGCCGCGCATGCCGCCGTCTTGCACGCAGTCCGCGGCAGCAACTCCTGCAATTCTTCCATCACCTCGTCGCCCGAACTCACCAGTCGCGCGCCATTGCGGATCAACTGATGGCATCCGACCGATGCGGGCGAATCGGCCTTGCCGGGGACCGCCATGACGAACCGTCCCTGCTCCAGCGCCTGGTCCACGGTGATCATGGTGCCGCTGCTGTGCGGCGCTTCCACCACCACCACGCCCTTCACCAACCCGCTCACAATGCGGTTGCGCATCGGAAAAGTCTGGCGGTCCGGCTCGCGACCGAAAGGATATTCGCACAGGACCGCCCCGCCTTGCACGGTCATTTCCTTTGCCAGTCCCGCGTTCTCTTTCGGATAGAGACAATCCAGGGCGCCGCCCAGCACGCCGATTGTCCGGCCCTTGGCCTGCACGGCGCCGCGATGCGCCTGCGCATCGATGCCCAGCGCCAGGCCGCTGACAATCACATATCCGGCGCCCGCCAGCTGAAACGCCAGACGCTGGGCCATCTCGCGCCCATACACGGTTGGATGACGCGTGCCGATGATGGCAATGGCTGGTCCGGCCAGCGGCTCGATCGCGCCCGCCACGTAGAGCACCAACGGAGGGTCGGCGATCGTTTTCAACAAAGAAGGATAGGTGGCATCCGCCCAGGTCAGCAACTGCGCGCCCATTTCCTCGGCACGGGCCATTTCACCCGCAGCGCACACCTGATCCAGTTCGCGGCGAAAGGCCCGCGCCCGCTCGGCCCCGATGCCTGCGACGCGCTGCAAATCCCGTTCGGTGACGCGGAAAATCGCGGTGGCAGATCCAAAGGCCTCGATCATCCGCTTCACCGTGATCGCGCCCAGTCCCGAAACCTGGTTCAATGCGATGAATGCTTCACGCTCGTTCACAACACTTCTCCACATCCGCTGCACACCCGTGAATGGAGTGCGGTGAATAGCACACTTCGGCAGCGCGTGCAAGCGCGGAGCGATCCATGGTCTTTGAGTGAAACTTCACTTTAGTCCAATTTTTCACACGAAGTCACGAAGGGCACGAAGTTCGACGGTTGTGGACACCCTGGACGCAAAACAATCGAATTCAGTGGCCTTTGTATCGTCGTGACCTTCGTGAAGAGATTTTACTGGTTGCTTCAATAAAAGACCATGAGTACATGAGTACACCGGGAACTTTCTTGCACCGGTGGTGTTGAATCCGTTAACCTGACATAGAGGAATTAATGATGAAAGCATTGTCCTGTCTGATCGTGCTGGCCCTGCTCGGCAGCGTGCGCGCCGAAACCCAACTCACCATCTACAACCAGAACTTCGCCACGGTGAAGGAAACGCGGACGTTCGATCTCCCGAAAGGCGAGAGCGAGCAGCGCGTCACTGACATCACCGCACATCTGGATCCGGACTCGGTCATCCTGCGGGACTTGAACAGGCCGGACGCGCTTCAAATTCTGGAGCAGAACTACGAGAGTGACCCGCTCAGTGAGGGTTTATTGCTCCGCAAATCCGAAGGCAAGACACTCGACTTCGAGATCACCATGCCGCAGACCGGCGAGAAGAAGATCGTCAGAGGCAAGATTCTGCGCAGCGGCTACGTGCCGCATTACTCCACGTTCCAACGCTACGGGCAACAATACTACCAAGCGCAGATGGCGATGGCGGACCCGCAGGGCGGCGGCCAGCCAATCGTCGAGGTTGACGGCAAGATTCAGTTTGAGTTGCCAGGGAAGCCGATCTTCGACGCACTCGATCCGGCGTCGTTTCTGAAACCGACGCTGCTCTGGCGATTGTGGACCGACAAAGAAGGCAAGCACGCGACGGAGTTTTCCTATCTCACCGGCGGCATGCGATGGGAAGCCGACTACAACTGCATCGCGCCCGCAAAAGGCGACACGTTCGACATCGTCGGGTGGGTAACACTGGAAAACATGTCCGGCAAGGACTTCGAGAACGCCAGCGTCAAACTCATGGCCGGCGACGTGGCGCGGGCCAAACCGGAAGGTGCCGCCGATTATAAGTTAGGTTTTGAAGAGCGGTCTGCGGGAGAGGCAGGTCCGGCGATTACCGAACGCGCGTTCGAGGAATACCACCTTTACACGCTGGCGCGGGCCACGACAGTGCTCGACCGGGAAATCAAGCAGTTCGAGTTTATCCGGGCGGCCAACGTCCCGGCCAAACGCGTTTACGTTTACGACGGATTCAAGACCGACCCGCGTTACCGAGGTTGGGATTATACCAGCATCCGCCGCGAATCGAGTTACGGCACGATCTCAAATCCGAAAGTCTGGGTGATGCTGGAGTTCCAGAACTCCGAGAAGTCGCACCTCGGCATGCCGTTGCCGAAGGGCAAGGTCAAGGTTTACCGGCGCGACACCGATGGCCGGAACGAATTCATCGGCGAAGACACGATTGATCACACGCCCAAGGACGAGACCGTCCGGCTCTACACCGGTAACGCTTTCGATGTGGTTGGCGAACGCCAACAGACAAACTTCAGACTCGACCAGCGCGACCACTGGGCGGACGAGTCGTTTGAGATCAAGGTGCGCAACCACAAGCAGGAAGACGTGGACGTCCGCGTTGTCGAGCATCTTTACCGCTGGATGCAGTGGGAGATTGCGACAAACTCCATGGACTTCGCAAAGATTGACGCCCGCACCATCGAGTTCCGCCCGCAAGTCCCGGCCAACGGCGAGGCTGCCATCACCTACACCGCGCACTATTCGTGGTAGCCGATCGAGGGAGGACGGAGATGCGTGACGTGTCCGAACACAGGCAAACTTTCGCAAGGCGGCTTTCTTTGGCCGGAAAATTTGCCGTGGCGTGTTTTGCTCTTGTTGCGGCCAACGTGCTTCGCGCCGGGGAAGGCATGGCGGTGGCCCCCACAAACAACTCAACCACCAATGCGACCAATATTTTGCGCGATCCGCCCGTGCTACCACGCGCACGGCAGGACCGCAACCAGATCGTCACAAACAATGCATCGAACAATCCCCTGTGGCTGTGGCTGGATGTGCCGACAAATGCCACGCGCACGGACTTGTTGATGCACACCGCCATCTCCGGTACAAACTTCGATGTGACATCGGCCGGCTCCTACGCCATGGTGACCACATCGCCGTGGCGTGCAACCGCAATCCTGGAAATGGGTTCATTCCACGAGAAATGCGATGCCGATCCCGCATGCCCCGGCAGTGGTCACCGGAGTCTGGATGGCTGGTTCCAAGGCATCGGCATTGGCGCAGAACGGGACTGGGGCCCGGAGAATGCCGATTTTTCCGTGGGTCTTGGCTTAAGCGTGGGAAGAATGACTATCCACACGCCGTAGCAGCAGGTCGGGCAGTTAAACGGTCGAACGGGGTCAGACTGTCCAACCGCCCGACGCTTCAGCACCGGAACATTACTTGTAAATCACGAACTCGCCGCGGCGATTCTTGGTCCAGGCGGATTCCGAGTGACCTGGATCCAGCGGCTTTTCCTTGCCAAAGCTGCGTGTCTGGATGCGGGCGGCATCCACACCGGTGGCAATGAGGTAGGTCCGCACGGACTGCGCGCGCTGTTCGCCCAGCGACAGGTTGTATTCGTTGCTGCCGCGTTCATCGCAATGTCCGTCCACATTGACCACGCGGTCCGCATTCTCCATCAGGTATTTGGCGACATCGTCAATCTTGGAAACCTCCTGCGGCGGCAGGACAAACGAATCATAGGCAAAATGCACGGGCGCAAAAATCGCGGCGGCATCCACCGTGCGGGTCTCGGAAAATGGCGAACCGGTCAAAGGCTTGTCGCCGGCGGTCAGGGTGGATTCCGCCGACCCGGGGTTCGGAATGGACTCCACGCCGCTGCCCATCTGGCTGGTGCCGTCGTTCGCGCCCTTCTTTTCCGGACCATACCACCAACGCCGCAGCGTCGAGCAACCGCTGCCCAACATCGCAACACAAACACCAACCATGACAACCTTCACAAGAGACGTGCGCATATTGAATACTCCACTTTCCCAAACAACAGTTTGCTACTAACGTTGAGACCAATCCGGCGTAATCCAATCGCCGGGCAATGCGAACAACCGTATCTCAGGGTCGCCCAGACTGTCAATGACACAGATGGACGAACCGCCGCCATCGCGGCGCGAACAGACCAGATGCCGGTTGTCCGCCGCCCACGACGGATCCTCGTGTGGCGCGCCGCTGGTCAGCGTTTCGCGCTGTTCACCCCTGCCTGGTTCCAGCGCGCCGATCTGATAGACGCCGCCGCGCCGCGAAGTGTAGGCAATCTGCTTGCCGTCGGGGGACCAGTTCGGACTCAGATTCTCGGAGCCGTAGGTCACCGTGGCGCGACGCGCCTTCTTGGCCGCGACATCCATGATGTACACCTGTGCACGGCCGGTTTCATCGCTGACATAGGCAATCTCGGAGCCGTCCGGCGACCATGTCGGGCTGGCTTCCGCGGCGTTGTGGGTGCGTGTCAGGCGCGTCAACGCCCCATCGCCCAGATGCATCAGGAACAATTCCGGATTGCCCGGAAAGGAAAGGATGAGCGCCACCTCCGCGCCATTCTTGGGCGAAACTACCGGACCGGCATTCAGCCCCAGATAGCCGGAGAGCATCTGCCTGGCCCCCGTCTCCGTGGAAATACGGTAGGCGCAGGGACGTCCATTCAGGTAACTCGTATAATAGGCGCCCTGCCCGTTCGGCGTCCAACGAGGGCCCACGCAGAGCACGTTGTCATGCGTGATCTGCTTCATGTTCTGTCCGTCGGCATCGCACACAAAAAGTTCGGAGGCGCCGCCCATGCGCTTCACCATGATGATGCGCGTGCTGGCAATGCCCCGCACACCTTTGAGTTTGCTCACAATCTCATCGGCAAACAGATGCGCTTCGCGCCGCGCGTCCGCGGTGCCGGGCGTGTGCGCCCACTGAAAGCTGCCCCCGGGCCACGTCACCGCACATCCGCTCTGGACCGAAGCTCCGGCATCCGTAACCGTGCCCGTGATCTTGGTTGACCCGGATGTGGCCACCTGAAACCATCCCGAGCGCTCCAAATCCGCCATCAGCGTTCGGAGAAAAACCTTGGCCTGCGGACCGGTGGCCGTCAGGCTGCCCAGATTGATCGAATCCTTGGTGGCGCCCGCCTTGGCGACCACGATATCGGCATTGGCCGGCCCCGCGCGCAGCGCGGTCGGCGCAAGGGAAGCAATCAGCAGCGTGACCAGCAGAATCGGAAACAAGTTGCGTGTGTTCATGTGATGAGCATTGTCCTTTCGTAAAGCTATTCCGTGACCTCAAACCGGACGGTGCATTTGGAAAACTCCCTGAGAAAACCTGTTGTCAGCCCTTCGACCCGTGAGACCGTCCGCGCGGCCTGCAGCACGGAACGATCCATAATCTCACTGCCGGACGACTGGGCGATGGCCCTGCCAACCACACGCCCGCTCAAGTCGAACTGGACTTCCAGCAGCGCGGGCTGATGTCCCGCATCCGCCACTGTGGGCTGATCCCAAACATCGTACAACGCCCGCCGGATCAGAAGCAAGCACCGCTGCCGTTCATCCATGGGCACCGAATTGCGATCGCCAATGGGCGCATTAATGCCGCCCAGCGGGTCGAGTTCGCCGGGCGTAATCGGCCGCAGCGCCATGGGACGCCGAACCGGGCCGCCCGCTGCGGCGAGCACGCGCGTCGTGTGCAAAGTACTGCGCACCACCGGCACAGGGCCGGCCACCGCATGGGCCGCGGCATTCGTGGCGGCGGGCTTGGCGGGCGGCGTGCGAACCCGAGCCGGGCCATCATCAGGATGCTCGACCGGCTTGGGCGTCTGTTCCTGCGGGCGCGCCGGCACGGGATCCGTGGGCATCACCGGATCACGCACCTCCGGCGGCGGCTGTTGCGGGGGCGGATTCGCCACGTGGTCCGGCGGTGGTTTCACGCGCGACAAGGGGTGGGTGGTGTCGATATTTCGAATGTCGACATTAATGAACTTCGACAGGTCCACCGGCGCGGGCCGTCTGCAGCCGGGCAGAACCGACACCAGGACAGCAGCGATGATGAGCACCAAGTGCCCGCTCAGCGCGACAAGAAACGATTGCCGGTAATGGGGTGTCATACGCAGGTGCGTCTGCGGTGAAACCAACCGGCAGACACGAAAACAATAGGATGCGCCACGAACACGCGCCTGTCAATAGCGCGCAGGATAAAAGCGTGCGATTCGCATCCCCGATGCCCTTGCCGGCAACGAAAAGAACAAGCGCATCCGGAAGGAACTGAAGGGCCAATCCTTCGTATAACGGCAAACGCGCGGGAGGATCATAAGCCGGATTCTGTTCCGCCGCACGAGGCGACGGCCTGATCATTCGTCTATGCGATCTACCCGGAACCTCTCCGGCCGAAGCCGGGCGGCGCGGGCCACGCCATCGGTCCCCTATTCGATCTTGCTCCGGACGGGGTTTGCCATGCGGCGCCGCTTGCGCGACAGCCCGGTGGTCTCTTGCACCACCTTTTCACCCTTACCACGCGCCTTGCGGCACATGGCGGTATATTCTCTGTGGCACTTTCCATCGACGTCGTTCTGGCAACGTCTCTCCCGCGTTAACCACGGGACATCCTGCCCTGCGGAGTCCGGACTTTCCTCCCCGCACCGCCGAAACGGCGCGCAGCGATCAGTCCCCTCCCACGCGTTCGCCAGCAGAGAATCTAGTGGGTTACAACAACGAAGGCAAGCGAATGCCGCACTGTGACGCGGAGAATTCGAAAAGGTGCCAATAATCGGGGAAAAAGTGATCCGTAAGCAGCAGCGTGAGCAATGGCCGGGATGAACGCAACGCAGAACACTGCTTACTTTTTACTGCTCACGGCCCACGGGCGCTGCTCACGGACAGTAGAGGATGCGGCCGCACATCTGGCAGACCACCAGGCTGTTATTGCGGCGCACCACATGGGCTACGGAAGGCGGCTGCGTGAGATGACATCCGCCGCAGGCGTTTCCTTCCAGTGCCGCCACCGGCGGCCAGCGACGCTGCACCAGCCGCGAATAAGTGAGCGCAAACGCGGGCGGCACGGCCTTGAGCGCCTCTAGGCGTTCAGCTTCCGCTTGCTTCAACTCGGCCTGCACAATTGCCAAGCGCGTATCGAGTTCCTTCAGGTACCCATCCACGACGGACTTGTCGTCCTGCAGGCGATTTTCGCAGTCGCTCAGGGTTGCGCGCGCCGGCACCAAGGCATCCAATGCGTTTACCTGACGTGCTTCCTGTGTCTCGATCT
>Ga0316226_1004513_pt1 | contig 11060 bp, 8 predicted proteins | sample TBH18017metaG_FD_206009 | JGI IMG/M metagenome (GOLD analysis project Ga0316226, IMG submission 206009) | Freshwater microbial communities from Trout Bog Lake, Wisconsin, USA - TBH18017 | ecosystem: Environmental > Aquatic > Freshwater > Lake > Hypolimnion/Profundal zone | place: USA: Wisconsin... | reverse complement strand
GCTGATCTCGTCGAGGGCGTTGGCGGCGACCGCGCGACGCAGCGAGTCGCGGTCGCCAAACGTCCAGGCGCCGATCAGGTACGGGCCGTGCGGCCGGTGGTGGTCCAGGGCGCGGGCGACGATGTAGGCGCCCGCGATCGCCACCAGACCGGCGGCGACGATGACGAGCAGGGCCGACGGCCGCCGGCGCGGCCGGCTTCGGCGGTCGCCGCGGCGCCCGTTCGCCGGCGGCGAGCCGCCGCTCGAGCCGCCGCTCGAGCTGCCGCCCGCGGCGCCCGCCGCGCCGCCGCCCGGCGCACCTCCTCGTTGGTCCACGCTTGCCACTACTCAATCATGACGGCTCGCGCGCGACCAAGAAACCGCCCGCCGCCCGCGCCTTCTTCGGGCGCCGCTGGTCGCGCCCTCGCCATGAGCCGTCCGGCAGCGTCTGCCCGAGCCGCCGGCCGCGGAGCGCGTGGCGGATTGCGTCGCGCCCCGACCGGGGTATGCAGTCCTGACACGCCGCACTCTGGCGGCACCTGCGAGACGAAAGGCAAGCCGTGAAGGAGAAGCTCGGAGCAAAGAACGCCCTCTACCCGCTCGTCACCACGATCGTCGGCACGGTCATCGACGGCAAGCCAGACTTCGCGACGATCGCGCACGTGGGCATCGCCCACCTCAACGGCATCACGCTGGGTATGGGCCGCATCCACCTCACCAACGAGGGCATCAAGGCCAACCGCACCTTCAGCGTGAGCCTGCCGTCCGAGGACATGGTCGAGCTGACCGACCACATCGGGATGGTCAGCGGCCGCAAGGAGGACAAGAGCGGCCTGTTCGAGGTGTTCTACGGCGAGCTCGACACCGCGCCGATGATCCAGGGCTGCAAGGTGACCATGGAATGCCGTCTCATCGAGCACGTCGAGCTGCCGACGCACGACCTGTTCGTGGGCGAGATCGTCGGCACCTACGCCGATGTGGAGGTGCTCACCAACGGCGCCGTCGACATCGCCAAGCTCAAGCCGCTGCTGTTCGACATGGCAAGCCGCAAGTACTGGTCGCTGGGCGAGCCCGTGGCCAAGTGCTGGAGCGTGGGGAAGGACTTCGCGGCCGGGAGCTGAGCCGGTCGCCGGCCGGCCGGCGTCAGGTCACATGGGGATGTAGCGGCAGGTAGCCGACTTCTTGCCGTTCTTGTCCACCGAGAAGATCTCGATCTGCTTTGTCGCAGTGTTCCAGCAGACGACGACCGAGCCGGCGAGATCGGCCTTCGTCGTCGCGTTCGTGGGGAAGCTCGCGTACCGGTACGTGGTGCTGCTCGGCTGTGTGATGTAGACGGCGGGCTGCAGGCTTGCCCCCGTCGGCAGCGCCGCCTGGTTGACCACGGTCGTGCTGCCGGAGTACGGGTTGCGGTAGCCCTCGGCGTTCTTGCCCGTCGCGCCTCCGAGCTTGATGTTCTCCTCGAGGGCGCAGCTCACGTACGTGGCCGCCTGGGTCGACAGTGTGCCGTTGGTCTTGGCGGATGACGCCTGCCACGTCGTGTTGAGGTCGCTGACGACGTAGGTGTGCGCGCTGATCCTGACGTTTCGCGCACTCGCCATGATGGACGCTTCCTTGGCCTTGTCGCGCTGGGCCGTGTACATGGGAAGCGCGATCGCCGCCAGGATGCCGATGATGATGATGACGATCAGCAGCTCGATGAGAGTGAAGCCGGACCGGTCTTTCGGGTGACGTCTCATCGTGCCTCCGCGCGGGTGCGAGTGTGCGTCCTCGTGCATACTCTGCCCGGGCCACGGCGCGTGGCACTGGGTCTTTCGTCTACGCGGGCCTGGGCCGATTGCCGGCGTGGCGTCGGCGGGCGGCCCGGGCCGCCCGCCTCAGTTCCCGTGCCCGAACTCGCGTTCGAGCTCTTCCTTGGCGTTCACCATCGCCTGCTTGAAGTCCATGGGCTTGCGGATCTGCTTCAGGTTGTTGATGCCGGCGCTGGCGGCGGCCGTGAGGACCTCGATGTCGCCGTAGCCGAGCATGCGTCCCATGATCGACTGGCGCAGCACCACGTCGGTGAGCTTCTCGAGGGACGAGTCGGACACGGTCTTGTTGATCACGCCCGTGACTTCGACGACGCGGCGGTTGGTGAGTGCATACACGTTCATCCGCCAGGAGATGAACCCCCAGACGATGCGGAACACGGGCACCAGCAGGACGACGAAGAGCCAGTTCGTCCAGGAGCCGTGGAACCACGTCTTGAAGAGCACGAGCAGCACGATGATGATGCCGGCGGCCATGATCCACTTGATCATCTCGGCGATCGGGAAGATCCAGTGGTGGCGTTCGGTGTAGAGGATCTTCTCGTTGGCGCCCAGCTGCTTGCTGAGATACTCGATGCTCACCCTGTCACCCCCGGTGGCGGTCGCTCGGCGGGCGCGGGCGAGGAGGCCGGCCCGCCCACGCAGCGTATACTGCAGGGCACCGCGACAGCCAGCAGGGGGCTACCCGTGACGCTTCGCTCTTCCCACATCCCGCTCGGCAGGCCGCAGGGCGTGAGCCTCGCGTTCCTCGTTGTCCTCATCGCTCTGCTCGCCGGGGTCGTGCCGGCGGCGCGGCCGCAGGCGGCCGCCGCCAAGCCGCGCATCATCATGTATCGCGGTCTCGGCACGTGGGTCGACATGTACGACGCCAAGGCCTGGAGCGACCCCGTCGCGGCGGTCGCCGACATGGCCTCACACGGCGTGCGCACGCTGTATCTCGAGACCGCCAACTTCCACTATCCCACGACGGCCTCGATGTTCTCACACGGGAAGATCACCGCTGCGGACTTCATCCGCGCCTGCCACGCGAAGGGCATCAAGGTCGTCGCCTGGTATCTGCCGAGCTTCGACGGTACCGCCAGAGACCTGACGCGGAGCATGGCTGCGATCGACTACCGCGCGCCTGATGGCCAGAGGTTCGACTCCTTCGCGCTGGATATCGAGTGGACCAAGGTGAAGCCCGCGACCCTGCGCACGACGCGTCTGCTGGCGCTCTCCGCCAAGATCCGCGCCGCCGCCGGCGGCGCGTATCCGCTCGGCGCCATCATCATGTCGCCCGTCGGCATGACCAGGTCGCCGGGCATCTGGCCCGGCTTCCCGTACGCGGGACTGGCGTCCATCTACGACGTCTTCGTCCCCATGGGCTACTACACGTACCACGGCGTCGGCTATGCCAACGCCTACAACGACACGCGGGGCAACGTGGCCATCATCCGCGCGAAGACGGGACTGCCGTCGATCCCCATCCACGTCATAGGCGGCGACGCCGCCAAGTCGTCGCCCTCCGAGACGCTCGCCTACGTGCGCGCCCTGCGCGAGACGGGGTGCATCGGCGGCAGCCTGTACGACTGGGCTACCACCACGCCCGAGAGCTGGGCGGCGCTGACGAACGTGCGCGCGAACCCCACGCAGACACCGGCGATGCCTCTGGCGGTCGGCTACCTGCCCGCCGTCGGCAACTGCCCCGGCGAGCACACGCACCCCAAGGAAGTCTTCTACCAGACGACCGGGCAGAACGGGCCGCGCGTGCTCAGCTACCAACTCTACGACGCCCAGGCGGGCGAGGTGCGGCTGCTGGTCAACTGGAAGTCGGTCGCCACGCTCCCGGCAGGGCCGGCCAAGAAGTGGACCACGGTCCGTTCGCTGACGATCCCCGCCGGCTACTGGAACGCCACGGGCGCCAACGTCATCGGCTTCGTGGCCAAGGGCGACCTCGGCGCCTGGTCGGTGTGGGGCGTGCGCGCCGTGACGCTCACGGTACCGGCCCGCTGACGGTCGCCGCCGCCCACCAACGGCGACCGGCGTCCATCTGCTAGCATCTGCGCCATGGACGCCGGCCAGGTCGTCATCGGCATCGACATCGCCGCCAGCCGCCCTTGCGTGGCGGTCGCCCTCCACTGCGGCCGCCAGCTGGACGTCGCGGGCTGGTACGAGGCGGACGAGCGCATCGCGGGCGATCGCGCGCGTCTCCTCGACTGGGTCGTCGGCCTCGGTCCCTCCGTGGTCGGCGTCGACGCTCCCCAGAAGCCCAAGCGCGCGCTCCCCGGCGGCGCCTCTCACTCCCGTGCCTGCGATGCGGCGCTGCTGCACCGGCGCATCGGGGTCTACCAGGTGCCCACGCGCGCCGAGGTCGCCGCCGCCGGCCGCCGGTACAGCTGGATGGAGGCCGGGTGGAGCTACTTCCGCGAGCTCGGCCGGCGCGGCTTCGAGCCCCCGGCCCCAGGCGCCCTGCCGGGTGAGCTGGGCCAGGCGCCGGCGGCGCTCGAGGTGTATCCGCACGCCGGCTTCGTCAGCCTGCTCGGCGGCACGCCGCCGCCCAAGAGCACGCGTGAGGGGCTGCGCCTGCGCGTGCTCGCCCTGCGGCAGCTGGGCCTGCGCTGGGACGACTACTACGACCACGACTCGCTCGACGCGCTGATGGCGGCGTTCACCGCCCGGCGCTTCCTGCAGGGACTGGCCAGCCCGCTCGGCGACACGCGCGACGGGCTGATCTGGCTGCCGGTGCCCGAGCACGACGTCCTGGCGAGCTACGAGCCGCTGGATGCGCGAGATGCGTCCGCCGCCCTCGCGCGGCTCGGGTCGCGCTGAGGGACTTCGGCCGCGCGGGTTTGCTCAGCCGGCCGCCCAGTCGATCGGGTAGCGGCCCCAGCGGCGCGCGGCGTCGGCGATGGCGTGCAGCGTCTCGTCCGGCACCTGGAACGGGATCTCGCCGTGCCCGTCCGAGAGCACGAACCCGCCGCCCGGCGCCGCGGCGGCGAGCGCCCGTTTGACCTCGGTCTCGGCCACCTCGGGCGACCAGCGGCGCATCTGGATGCCGTTGAGGTTGCCGAGGATGGCGAGGCGCCCCCGGGCCGCGGCCTTGACCGCGGCGAGGTCTTCGTCTGACCCTACCTGCACGGCGACGGCGCCGCTCGCCGCGACCATGTCGATGATCGCGGCACAGCGGCCGGAGGCGAAGTTGATGGCGACGCCGCCGCGGATGCGCGCGAACGTGCGCGCCGCGACGGCGCTGCCGACCTCGCGGTACGTCTCCGGCGGCACACAGGTCGTCGACGACATCGGGTCGGCGTAGCCGATCGCCGTCGCTCCGGCGGCAAGCTGGGCGTTGGCGACGGCGACGCAGTACTCCTCGTTCACGGCGATCAGCCGCTTCACGAGATCGGGGCGCTCTCTCATGAGCGTCAGGTACGTCTCGAAGCCGAGCTGCATGATCGGCAGCGAGAAGGGCGCTACGACTCCGCCGATGATGGGGACGTCGTGCGTGCGCGCGGCAAGCTCCTCGATGACCCGGACGGTGCGCGCCACGACCGGGTTGCCGGCGATCCGCGGCGGCTCCATGGTGCGGATCGCTTCCACGTCGGCGATGAGCGGCTCGCCGGCGTTGGGCGGGCCGTCGGCGCGGTACACGACCTCGCCGCCCCAAGCCTCCACGTCGGCGGTCGCGTTGGGCGCGCCCACGAGGCAGTCGTGCCCGTACTTCTCGCGCAGGCGGAGCTGCCCCTCGGCGATGCTGTGCGCGTCGCCGAAGTACGCTTCCAGCTCCATCCCGACCTCGCGGGCGCCGTGCATGGTGAGCAGCAGGAACAGCGGCACCCGGTCGGGCTCCTCGTGACGCAGGGTCGTGAGGACGCGGTCAAGTGACGTCATGGCAGCGCTCATCGGGCACCTCCCAGGAACCGGCGCACAAGCGCGATGGCATCAGCCGAGTTGCGGCCGCCGGCGTCCGCTCCGACTTCGCGCCGGAGTTCCGGATCGAGCCTGAACGGCGCGCCCCCGACGATGAGCGTCGGGCGCTCGTCGAGGGTGGCCAGGCCTGCCGCCAGGTCGCGCACGCGCAGGGCGGACGGCAGCATGAGCGTGGAGACGAGAAGGATGCGCGGGCGGTCGACGACGCAGCGCGACACGAGGTCGTCGACGCCGACGCCGCGGCCGTAGTCGGTCACGCCGTACCCGGCTGCCCGAAGCGCCGAGAGGACGAGGCGCTTGCCGAGGACGTGATGGTCCTCGAGCACCGCGATGGCGATCGGCGGCACGCCGGCGAAGAAGGGGCTCGTGGCCGGCAGAGCAGCGGTGACGACCTCCTCCGCGATGCGGCCGGCGAGGTAGAGCTGAGCCAGCGCGAGATCGCCGGCCTCCCAGGCGTCGCCGATGCGCTGCAGCGCCGGCACGACGAGGGTCTCCATGGCGGCATAGGTGCCCTCGTGCGCGGCCACCGCGGCGAACTCACGGCGCGCGGCGACGTCGTTCGTCGAGAGCAGGGCGGACTCGAACGCCCGGCCCGGGTCCGCAGGCACGGGGCTCATCGCGTCTCACCGGATGATCGTGGCACGTGCCGCCCCCTGGCAGCAGAGATCCGTGGGTACGGAAGGTTCATACCCGCAGAGACGCCGACTGGTTCGCGCGTCTCCGTTCCCACCCCGCGTGCCGGCGTCGTCGCCGGCCCGTGGGCCGGCCTGGGCGAGGCCGGCGGTGAGGAGCAGGGTGAGGAGGAGGACGGCAAGCGTCGCGAGACCTGCGGGGCCGCCAGAAGGTATGCTGTGCCGGACGTGTGGGCTTTGTGTTGGGGGTGACGTGGACGAGGATCGGGCCGAGAGCGAGCTCCTCGCGGCCGCGCTGAAAGCGAGCGAAGAGCGCTATCGCCGTCTCGTGGAGGCCTTGCCCGACGGTCTCACGCTCATGGGCCGCGACGGCAGCGTCAAGTGGACGTCCGCGCGGACCTACGAGCAGTTTCGCTCAAAGCCGGATGCGGTCATCGGGCACTCGGTCATGACGTGGATCGCTCCGGAGGACCAGGAGCGGGCGGCCAAGGTGATCGCGACGCTCGTCGCCGGCGTCGTGGACGTCGCGGACTCGCCCGACTACCTGATGGTGCGCGCCGACGGCAGCAGGTTCCACGCCACCATCCATGCCGCCGTCCTCGCCGACGCCGCCGGCGAGCCGGAGGACGTCCTCGTGGTGGTGCGTGACGCGGAGGCCGACCATCGCGCTCGCCTCGAGCACGAGACGCTCGCCGCCACCTGGCGCCTGTTCCTCGAGAGCGCGACCCTGGACGAAGTCTACGCACGGTTGCCGGACCTTCTCGGCGGCGTCCTGGGCTTCGGCAGGGTGACGGTCGCGGTGGTGGAACCCCCTGGGTCCGATCTCTTTCTCGTCGGACAGTCGGGTGAGTGGACGGGCCCGCCGGCACCGGCGCAGTTGCCGATGGACGGCACGGTGAACGGCCTCGTGGCCACGACGGGAACGACGATCGTGGAGCTCGACGTCGTCTCTCGCTCCGAACCTCGCTTTGACGTTCTAAGGAGCTTGGGCGTGGCGTCCGTGCTCGCCGTCCCCATCCGCGGACGGCAGGGCGTGCTCGGCGTCGTCGGTCTCGAGACGAGCGCCCGGCGTCCCGACCTGTCCGAGTCCGCCGGCCTCCTGCAGGTGGTCGGCGACTATCTCGGACTCGAGATCGAGCGCAAGCGGTCGGCGCGGGCGCTGACCAGCAGCGAGGACCGCTATCGCAACTTCATCGAGCGCTTTGACGGCATCGCGTACACGTGGCGTCCGCGGGCGACCGACAAGGTGCAGATGGACGGCGCCGTGGAGGAGATCAGCGGCTATGCCGCCGCCGATTTCGAGTCCGATCGCCTGCACTGGTTCGACATCGTGCATCCCGACGATCTTCCGGCTCTGCAGCAGGCGGAGGAGCTGCTGCTGGCGCTGCCCGACTATCGCCTCGACGACGAATACCGCATCCTCCGCCGTGACGGGACCGTGCGCTGGGTGCGCGACGTCTCGCGGCGTGTGGAGGCGGACGCCGCCGCCGAGGACGAACTGGTCGTGCTGGGCGTGGTCTACGACGTCACCGAGCGTCGGGAGTCGGAGGGACGCGTCGCCGACTCGGAGGGCAAGCTCCGGCGCATCTTCAACAGTACCAACGACGCGATGGTCATCCACGACGCGTCCGGGCGCGTGCGCGAGGTCAACGAGACCATGCTGCGCATGTACGGGGTCGCCGCGGATGAGGTCGAGGACCTCACGGTCGCCGACATCTCGCTCCTTGCGGCGGCGGAGCCCGACGTCGTGCAGGCGGCGTGGGATGATGTCATGGCCGGTACGCCGCGCCTCTTCGAGGACAGTGCGCGGCGGCCTCACGACGGCACGACCTTCGCTGTGGAGGTCTACCTGTTCCCGATCGAGACCGGCGGGGAGCGGCTGATCCTCGGGAGCAGCCGCGACATCTCGGAGCGCAAGGCGGCCGAAGAGGCCCTGCGCGCCAATGAGGAGCGGCTCGTGGGGGCCCAGAGCATCGCTCACGTCGGCAACTGGGAGCTCGACGTCGGCACCGGCGTCCTCTGGGCTTCGGAAGAGGCGTTCCGGATCTACGGCATCGAGCACAGCGGGCCGACGCTGCCGCTCGCGAGGGTGCAGGCGGCGACGCTGCCGGAGTATCGCCCGGTCCTGAACGACGCGCTCAAGGGGCTGCTCGCCGGGGAAGGCGACTATGACGTGGAGTTCGAGCTCAGGCGCGGCGAGGACGGGGAGACGGTCGTCGTGAGGTCGACGGCCCACCTGGTGCGCGACGGCGACGATGCACCGGCGCGGGTCGTCGGCGTGATCCAGGACGTCACGCGTCTCAAGGCGGCGGAGCGCGAGGCGCTGGACTCCGCCGCCCGGCTGCGCCGCGCCGTCGAAGGCACCGTCGCGGCGATGGGCGCCCTCGTGGAGACGCGCGACCCGTACACCGCTGGTCACGAGCGCCGCGTGACGCAGCTCGCCGTGGCTCTGGCCACCGAGCTCGGCCTCGATGACGCCGCCGTCGAGACGTTGCGCCTCGCCGGCGAGGTCCACGACATCGGCAAGGTGGCGGTGCCGGCGGAGATCCTCACCAAGCCCGGCAAGCTGTCGTTCGACGAGATGGCCATCGTGCGCGAGCATCCGCGCGCCGGGGCCGACATCCTGGCGCCGGTGGAGTTCGGGGCGCCGGTCGCTGATCTGGTCCGCTGGCATCACGAGCGCATCGACGGGACCGGCTACCCCGATGGGCTCGCCGGAGAGAAGATCCCCCTCGAGGCGCGTGTGCTCGCGGTCGCCGACGTCGTCGAGGCGATGGCCTCCCACCGGCCCTACCGGCCGGCGCTCGGCGTGGAGGCGGCGCTCGCGGAGATCCGCGACGGAGCCGGGCGGATCTACGACGCGGACGTGGCCGCCGCGTGCAGGCGCGTCTTCGCCGGAGGCTTCGCCTTCACGGAATAGCGGCGCGTCGCCTTCCGCGGCTGCGCGGGCGCCGCCCGCGCCCGACCGCCCGGCCGCGGGACCCCGGTGGTCGTGGAGAGCCGACGTCCGCCCCGGGTCTGGCGATGCTCACTGGCCCTTGCGCCCCCGCCTCGCGTGTGGATACGCTCCGGTCACGGCGCCGCGTGCGCCGTGCCGGTGACTCGGGGTGGAGCCGCCGGCGCTGCCGGTCAAGCTCGAAAGGGAGGCCCCATGCTCGCGCGTACCCACGTCCGCAGGCGGCTCGTGCCGCTCGCCGTGCTCCTTGTCCTGTGCATCGGGCTGGTCTGGGGGGTCGCAAGCGCGCTGGCGTCCAGCCCCAGCGCCTCGCCCAGCGCGAGCCCGCTCATTCTGAAGGTGGGTTGGTCCCCGGACCCCGACAGCCTCAACCCGTTCGTCGGCGTCCAGCAGTCGTCCTACGAGCTCTGGCACATCAGCTACGACTTCCTCACGAACTACGGTGACAAGTACCTCGAGACCCGTCCCGGCCTCGCCGAGAGCTGGACCAAGAGCGCCGACGGGCTCACCTGGACCTTCAAGATCCGTAGCGGCGTGAAGTGGAGCGACGGGCAGCCGCTGACGGCGCACGACATCGCCTTCACCTACACCTGGGAGAACAAGCTCCAGCTGCAGGCGTTCCTCTCGGCCCTCGACGGCATCAAGAGCGCGACCGCCCCGGACGACACCACGCTCATCGTCACCTGCTCGCACCCCAAGGCGGACATCCTCTCCATGTGGTGCCCGATCCTGCCGGAGCACGTGTGGAGCAAGTTCAAGACGGCCGACGCGGCCAAGGCCTACCTCAACTCGCCGCCGATCGTGGGCTCCGGGCCGTTCCAGGTCGTCGAGTGGCAGAAGGGCAAGTTCGTGCGCTGCGTAGCCAACAAGCACTACTGGGGTGGCGCGCCCAAGGCCGACGAGGTCGTCTTCCAGCTCTACATCAATCAGGACACCCTGGCGCAGGACCTCAAGCTCGGCACCATCGACCTGGCCATCAGCCTTCCGCCGGCGCAGGTCAAGCCGCTCTCCACGACGTCGGGCATCGCCGCCTACGCGTGCTCGCAGAAGGCCTTCGACTACCTCAGCTTCAACTGCTACAAGGGGCCGTCACTGGGCAACCCGGTGCTCCGGGACCCGGCGTTCCGCCAGGCCCTCAACTGGGGCATCGACAAGACCAAGATGACCGAGCTGGCCTACCAGGGGTACGCGGACCCGGGCACGTCGCTCTTCGAGGTCAACTTCTACGACCCCAACCTCGACTGGCACTGGCAGCCGCCGGCCGACCTGCTGTACAAGTACGACCCCGCCAAGGCCAAGCAGCTGCTCGCCGCCGCGGGCTACAAGGACACCGACGGCGATGGCATCCTCAACGACCCCAACAACGGCGGCAAGAACATCACCCTGCGCCTGTGGTCGCGCGTGCAGTCGCCCCAGAGCCAGGTGATGGGCAAGCTGATCACCAGCTGGTGGAGGGCACTGGGCCTCAACATCAAGTACTCGGTGGAGGACGAGAGCGTCCTCATCGACGGCGGCTACAACACCGTCGGCAGCACCTATAAGCCGGACTACGACATCTACATCTGGCAGTGGCAGCCGAGCGGCTCGGATCCCGGCCGCCGGCTCGGCTACTTCCGCACCGCCCAGATCCAGAACTCGAACGACTGCTGCTGGTCGGATGCCACCTACGACGAGCTCTGGACGCAGCAGTCGCAGGAGCTGGACCCGCAGAAGCGCAAGGCGATCACGTACCAGATGCAGCAGATCTTCTACCAGGCCTCGCCCTACATCGTGCTTGACTAC
>Ga0316226_1004509_pt1 | contig 11074 bp, 9 predicted proteins | sample TBH18017metaG_FD_206009 | JGI IMG/M metagenome (GOLD analysis project Ga0316226, IMG submission 206009) | Freshwater microbial communities from Trout Bog Lake, Wisconsin, USA - TBH18017 | ecosystem: Environmental > Aquatic > Freshwater > Lake > Hypolimnion/Profundal zone | place: USA: Wisconsin... | reverse complement strand
CGAGCGTCACGTCGGGATAATTCTTGCCGACGCGCGTGACGACTTCGCGCCAGAGAATGCCGTTCTCCAGCACGTTTGCCTTGTCAATGCTCGTCAATTTCTTGCGGCGTAACTGTGCGGCCTGGAACGCCACGTGCGCGATGCGTTCGATTTCCGACGTGGTGTAAACCATCGTGTCAATCGCGCGGAAATTGCCGCCGCCCAAATCTTCCGTCTTCTTCGGCTGGCCGAAATACATGCCGCCGGTCAGTTCACGCACGACCAAAATATCAATGCCGTCGCCCTGCCGTTCCTTCGCCAGCGGACACGCGTGCGACAAAACTTTCGGCAATTTCACGGGACGCAAATTCGCGAATAAGCCAAACTCTTTGCGCAATCGCAGCAGCGCGGCGCGTTCTGGACGTTCCTCTTTCGGAATCGTCGGATCACGGTCGGGCAGGCCGACGGAGCCGAACAAAATGGAGTCGGATTTTTTGCAAAGCGCCAGCGTGGCGTCGGGCAGCGCCTTGCCGGCGGCATCAATGCCGGCCCAGCCGACGGGCGCCTCGGTGAGGTTGAGCTGGAAACCGAATTTCTTCTCGGTGACGCGCAAAACCTTGATGGCCTCGCGCATGACTTCGTTGCCGATGCCGTCGCCGGCGAGCGCCGCGATGTTGTAAGTTTTCATAAAAAGTGAAAGAAAAGCTTAACCACGAAACACACGAAACACACGAAAAAGAAGAAGTGCGCTGCTGAAAGTATTTTCGTGTGTTTCGTGTGTTTCGTGGTTAATGATTTGCCAATGGCTTTGCCTTACAAAATCGCCACGCTGCTTTATTGCTTCAATGAGGCGGGCGAAATCCTGCTGCTCGAACGCACGCAGGAGCCGAACCGCGGCTTCTGGAGTCCATGCGGCGGCAAATTGAAAATGGACATCGGCGAATCGCCTTACGCCTGCGCGTGCCGCGAGGCGCACGAGGAAATTGGGCTGGAACTTGCGCCGTCGGATTTGCACCTGGCCGGTCTCATCAGCGAACACGGCTACCAGGGCCAGACGCACTGGCTGATGTTCCTGTTCGAGGTGAAAGTGAAATTGAAAACGCTCCCGCCGCCGCATGCGGAAGGCCGCTTTGAATTTTTCCCGCGTGAAAGGATTTTTGATTTGAAAATCCCGCAGACCGACCGGGAAAAAATCTGGCCGTGGTTCTGGCAGTTTCGCGGTGGTTTTTTTGCGGCGCACTGCCACTGCCACGCGGGCGGACGGAACGAGTGGACGTTGGAAGAGGCGCGGGGCGCGGGGCTTGAGGCACGAGGAAAAATTGTTATGCCTCGCGCCCACAGCCCAGAGCCGCACGCCTGATTTTTTATGAGCGAACCCATCATTGACCTGCACAGCGACGACTATTTCATGGGCGAGGCGCTGCGGCAGGCGGCCAAGGCGTTCGCGCGCGACGAGGTGCCGGTCGGCGCGGTCGTCGTGCGCGCGGGGCGCATCATCGCCCGCGCGTGCAACCAGGTGGAGTCGCTCAAGGACGCCACGGCGCATGCGGAGATGCTGGCGCTCACGCAGGCGGAAAACGCCGTGGGCGACTGGCGGCTCACCGACTGCACGCTTTACGTCACCAAGGAGCCGTGCCCGATGTGCGCCGGCGCGGTCGTCCACACGCGGCTGGCGCGGGTGGTGTTCGGCGCGCCGGATCCGAAGGGCGGCGCGGCCGGCGGCGCGCTGAACCTGCTGCAGTTCCCCACGCTCAACCACCGCTGCGAGATCACCTCCGGCGTGCGGCTGGAGGAATGCCGCGCGCTGCTGAAAAGCTTTTTTGCCGGCCAGCGCGCGGCGAAAAAGAACGGGGACAATCCGCCGGCCGTCCCGGGCTGAAACGCAAAACAAAAAAAACGCGGCCACCTTGCGGTCGCCGCGTTTTTGAATCCCGTTTCCGAAAATTAGTTCATGAAGTTGTAGACCGGGGCGGGCACCGTGTTGGTGCCGTTGTTCAGCGCGGTCTTCAGGCCGTTGATGGTGAGGGACTGCACGCTGCCGTCGGACAACTGGGCGTTGCCCGAACCGTTGTGCATGTCGGCGCTCCAGGCCCAGCCGTTGCCGGAGGCCGCCGCGGCGGTATATTGAAGGTAGTTGGGGTTGTTGTTAAATCGGGCGCCGGAAACCGCGTTGCCGGCGCCGCCCGCGCCGATGCCGTCATCGCCCGTCATGACCATCTGCGGATCGCCTTCGAGCGCGTCGCCGTTCACAAAATAGCTGATGTTGGCGGAGGAGGTGATGGCGGCAAAGTTGGTGTTGGCCTGCGTATGCAGGTTGTCCGACGGGCAGTAAATGATCTTCGTCGTGCTCAGCTGGTTGGACATGCAGACGAACTCCATCCACGGCCAGTAGGGAACGGGGGTGGTTGGCCCCGGAGCCGGGACGCAGCGGGAGATGAAATCCGCCTCCCCGCCCTGGCCGGTGAAGAGCTGCATGGGATTCTTGTCGCCGTTGTCCCCGCTCCAGAGGCGGAAGGACAGGCCGATCTGCTTGAGATTGTTGACGCAGGCGATCTTCTGCGCCTTTTTCTTGGCAGCGGCGAGCGCCGGCAGGAGCATGGCCGCGAGAATCGCGATGATGGCGATGACGACGAGGAGCTCGATGAGCGTGAACGCCTTTTTGGGCTGGTGTTTCATAGTTTTAGTTTGTTGTTTTCCGGGGGGGCAGAGGTGGGACTTTAATGGAACGGGCGCCGCTGTCAACACGGATTGTTGGTTTAGCTTTAGCATGGCCGGTGCCAAGGAGAAATTGCGCCAATCGCCAATGAAAGGGCGGTTCCGTTTTCGCCGTCCGCGCCGGGCGCGCAACATTCCCACGCAAAGCGCGTGAGGCCCACGCGCGGTGAAGCCGGGCGGGGACAAGCCTGAAAGCGCAAGGTAGGGTGGTCAGTCCTCTGACCGCCGGCATGGCAAAAAAGAGCGCTTCCATTTCAACCAGCGGCGCGCTGGGGCTGCGCTCCTGCCAGACAAAAAACGAGGCCGCCTCGCGGCGGCCTCGTTGGAACTGCGGTTAAAACTGGATCAGAAGAAGTTGAACCAAGGCCCCGCCGGCGTTCCCGGCGGGGCGGGCGTTCCTCCCCCCCTTTCAGGTGCAGACGTGCTGGACGACGTCGCTCCAGTCGCCGTGTTTTTGGTTGCCGCCCATGGCGCGCACGCGCAGGCTGTAGAGCGTGCCGGAAACCAGGTTTTCCAGGACCATGTTGCGGGTGCTGGTGAAGGCGGGCTGCAACACCCACGGCCCCGTGCCGATGCTGATTTCCACCTCGTAGCCGGAAGCGCCGGCCACGGACTGGATGATCAGCTTGAGCTTGCCGCTGGCCGGGTTGAGGACGGTTTTGATGATCGGCACGCCCAGGTTGACCGCGCTGTGGCTGGTGGCCGTGTGGTCAAACCCGTGGTTCAGGATGTAGGCGGGGTCGCCGCCGCATTGCTGGTCCACATTGTCGGCCAGCAGGTCCATGATGCCGATGATCTCCACCCGGAGGTTTTTCTTGTTGGCGGTGTCGGCCTTGCTGCCGCCATCGGCCACGCCCACGGCGGTGTTGAAGTTGTTGATCACGTCCTGAAACGCCACGGCCGTGAGGCTGCCGACGGGGAATCCGTTCTGGTCCACGAAGGCGTCGTGCGCCCGCTGCGCGGACTCGCCCAGGCCCGTGTCGGATTTCTGCTTGTAGTTCCGCAATACCTTGGCTTTCATTTTAGTTCCTTTGGTTGTTTTTGTTTGACCGCTGAAAGTCCCGCCCGGAGTCCGTCAAAGCACCACGGCCGGGGCTTCCTTCACAATTACGGTTCTACCAAGTTTTTGGCATCCTGTCTATGGCCCCGGGAAAAGTATAGGAGAGACTGAAAATCATCATTAAACGGCTTAACCAACGGATCCAGGGGGCGAGCCAGCCGGGTCAGGCGGCCGGGCAACCAGGTCATTGGGCGGGAGAACCACCTGATTGGGGAACCGGATGAGGTCATTCGGCAAGCGAATTAGGTCATTGAGCCACCCAATGTCACCATTGGACAAGCAAATGACCTCATTGAGCCACCCAATGTCATCATTGGACAAGCGAATGACCTCATTGAGCCACCCAATGTCATCATTGGACAGGCGAATGACCTCATTGAGCCACCCAATGTCATCATTGGGCAGGCGAATGACCTCATTGAGCCACCCAATGTCATCATTGGGCAGGCGAATGACCTCATTCGGGAAGGGAATTTTCCCATTAAACTGGCGAAAAAGGCCGTTTAGCCGGGATTTGGGGTGGGCTTGAAAGATTCAGGCGGCATTCCGTGCCGGTTTTGGCAAAAAGGGGAATCCAAGGGACACACGGGCGTTATCTGACAAAAAAAACGAGGCCGCCTCGCGGCGGCCTCGTTGAAGTTGCGCTTAAAATCAGATCAGAAGAAGTTGAAATACGGCTGCGCCACGGTGTTGGTGCCGTTGTTCAGGGCGGTCTTCAAACCATTGATGGTGGTGGACTGCACGCTGCCGTCCGACAACTGGATGTTGCCCGAGCCATTGTGCAGGTCAACCGTCCAGCCCCAGCTCGTGTTGGCGATACCAGATGTCTGCTGCGACGCTGCAAACATCCGTGTCCCTGCAATTTGACTGGAAGAAGCCGAGCCGGTGCCGACGCTGTCATCGCCGGACATGACCATCTGCGGGTCGGCTTCCGTGGCGTCACCATTGACGAAGTAGCTGCAATTGGCGTTGACAATGGCGGCAAAGTTGGTGGTAGTCAGCGTATGAAGGGCGTCCGAAGGGCAGTAAATGACCTTGGCCGTGCTCAACTGGTTGGACATGCACTGAAACACCCGGTAGAGATTGGCGCCATTGGCTCCAATGTTGCCCATGTTGGCAATCAAATCCTGCACGCCGCCGTTGACGGCCGTCACGGCCATGGGCATCTTGTCGTTGTTGTCACCTTCCCAGAGGCGGAAGGAGAGGCCGACCTGCTTGAGGTTGTTGACACAGCTGATTTTCTGCGCCTTTTTCTTGGCGGCGGCGAGCGCCGGGAGGAGCATGGCCGCGAGAATCGCGATGATCGCGATGACGACGAGGAGTTCGATGAGCGTAAACGCTTTTTTAGTTTGTTGTTTCATAGTTTTTGTTTGTTTGTATCCGGGGACAGGGGCGTGAATTTAATGGAACGGTCGCCACTGTCAACACGGATTGTTGATTTACTTTAGCAAAGCCGGTGCCAAGTGGAAATTTCGTGAAAATCCAATGAAACAACGGTTCCGTTTTCCCGCGCCGCCGCCGAGGGGCGAAAATTTCACGCAAGATGCGTGAAGTTCACGCGCGGCTCGCGCCAAAAAAAACGCGGCCATCGCAAGATGGCCGCGTTGGAATTGCGGAGCTAAAATTGAATTATGGCACGAAGTTGAACCAAGGTTTCACCACGGTGTTGGTCCCGTTAAACAGGGCGGTCTTCAAGGCGGCAACCGTAAGGGATTGCACACTGCCGTCAGAGAACTGAACGTTGCCAGAACCGGCGTGCATATCATTGGCGGTCCAGGCCCAGTTGTAATTAGATTGAAACTGCCCCTGATCGGTCGTGAACCGGGTGGCGGCAGTCACGTTGCCGGCTCCGCCAGTGCCGAAGCTGCAGTCACCGGACATGAGCATCTGCGGATCAGCCTCCGTGGCGTCACCGTTGACAAAATAGCTGATATTGATGTTCGGGCTGGTTTGGCTGAGGGCGGCAAAATTGGTGGTGGTCAAGGTATGACCGGCGATGCCGTCCGAAGGGCAGTAAACGACCTTGGGCGTGCTCAACTGGTTGGACATGCACTGAAACACCTGATAGACGAGCGGGACGGGAAGGCCGGCGGCACGGCCACTGTAATTGATGTTATCTTGGGCGCCACCATTGGCGATGGTGACAGCCATGGGCATCTTGTCGTTGTTGTCGCCTTCCCAGAGGCGGAAAGACAGGCCGACCTGCTTGAGATTGTTGGTGCAGCTGATTTTTTGCGCCTTCTTCTTGGCGGCGGCGAGCGCGGGCAGGAGCATGGCCGCCAGGATCGCTATGATCGCGATGACGACAAGAAGTTCGATGAGCGTGAACGCTTTTTTAGGCTGTTGTTTCATAATCGGTAATTCATTGGTTTCGGGAACGCTCAAAAATTTAAGCGAACAGCCACGCAGGTCAACAAATACTTGTAATTATTTGTATCACACGGCGGCGGGGTTGTTGCGCGCGGCGGTTGTGATGAAAAACCGGCGGGCGGCCGGCGGCGTTCTCCGGCGGCGGGCATTCTCGCCATGAAAACAACAGGCTGACAATTTTCGCCCCGCCTTCGTGGTTGATTTCCTGCCATTTTTCACAAACACTGGCGGGCTCAATTTTATGGCCGAACCAAAAGAGAATTTGCAGATGGAAAAAATCGTGTCGCTGTGCAAGCGGCGCGGGTTCATCTTCCAGTCGTCGGAGATTTACGGCGGGCTCAACGGCTTCTGGGATTACGGCCCGCTCGGCGCGGAGCTCAAGCGCAACGTGAAGGAACTCTGGTGGAACGCCATGACCCGCCAGCGCGACGACGTCGCCGGCCTCGAGGCGACCATCATCATGTCGCCGAAAATCTGGGAGGCCAGCGGCCATGTCGCGACGTTCAGCGACCCGATGATTGACTGCAAGACGTGCAAAGGCCGTTTCCGCGCGGACCAGACGGATGAAATTCCCTGCCCGCAGAAACCGAGCAAGTGCGTCAACGAATGCCAAGGCGAAAAGACCGAGGCGCGGGCGTTCAACCTGATGTTCCAAACCTACGTCGGCCCGACGGCGACGGCGGCGGACATCGCCTATTTGCGCCCGGAAACCGCGCAGGCAATTTTCGCGCAGTTCAAAAATGTTTTGGAAACGTCGCGGCAGAAAGTTCCGTTTGGCATCGCGCAGGTCGGCAAGGCGTTCCGCAACGAGGTCACGCCGCGCAATTTCACCTTCCGCTCGCGCGAGTTCGAGCAGATGGAGCTGGAATTTTTCATCAAGCCGGACGAAGTCATTGAAGCGATTCATGGTTCTGTGTTCACGGTTCAGGGTTCAGGGTTGGAAAACTCTGAACCCGGAACGCTGAACCTTGAACCAAAAGCAAATTGGGGCTGGCAGGCGTGGCATCAATACTGGGTCGAGGAGCGCGTGCGCTTTTACGAAGGCATCGGCCTGTCGCGCGCGACGCTCGGCTTCCATCATCAGACGCCGGCGGAGCTGGCGCATTACGCCCGCGCCTGCACGGACATTTTGTTCAAGTTCCCGTTCAGCAAAAAGGACGCGGACGGCAACGTGGTGGGCGACGAGCTGGAAGGCATCGCCGCGCGCAGCGATTTTGATTTGTCGCAGCACCAGCGGTTTTCCGGCAAGCCGATGGGCGTGTTCGACGAGGAGCTGCGCGCCGCGTGGGCGAAGCTGCCGAAGGAAAAACAGGATGATTTGTGGAAGCGCTATTACGACAACCGCAAAAATTACCTGACGAAATCCGCCAGGCCGGATGAGACGCCGGAGCAGATTTCGCAGCAGGCGACGGAAGACGCGAACGGCCTGGCGAAAGGACAATACATCCCGCACGTCATCGAGCCGAGCGCGGGCGTGGATCGTCTGATCCTGGCGCTCATCGCCAATGCGTATTCCGAAACGACCAAGACGGACGACAAGGGCAAGAGCGAGACGATTTACACGATGAAGTTTCATCCGCGCGTCGCGCCGATCAAAGTGGGCGTGCTGCCGCTGTTGAAAAACAAGCCGGAGCTGGTCAAGAAGGCGCTCGAAGTCCGCGACCTGTTGCGCCCGTGGATGAATGTGTTCTACGACGAGGCCGGCAGCATCGGCAAACGCTACGCGCGCCAGGACGAGGCCGGCACGCCGTTCTGCGTGACGATTGACTTCGACACGCTCGGCGAGAAGCCGGAGCTGCTGGACACGGTGACGATCCGCTACCGCGACGACGGCAAGCAGGAGCGCGTCAAAATTTCTGAACTTCTGGCGTTTCTGCTGTCAAAGATCCGTTGATGCCTGAAACACCGAAAAATCCGAAGCCGGCGCCGAAACACGCGCCGACGCTGTATCTCATCGTGGCGATCAAAGCGGTGAAGGGGCTGGCGGCGCTGCTGCTCGCGCTGGGCGCCTACAGCCTCAATGACAACAATCTGCCGGAAGATTTTCGCAAGCTGCTGGAGTTCCTCCACCTTGACCCGGAAAAAAAATTCTTCCTCGAACTGGCCGACCGGGTCGCTGAAATCACGCCGCACAACTTGAACTGGCTGGCGGTCATTTCGGTGGTCTATGGCCTGTTCATGCTGCTGCAGGCGGTCGGACTGGCCCTGCGCGTGAGCTGGGTGGTCTGGCTGGTGATCGGCGAATCGGCTTTTTTCATACCTATCGAAATCTTTGAGATTGTCCGGCGGCACGCGCCCCGGCCGGAAAACCATCCGCCGCTTTTTGCGCACCCGAAAATCGGCGTCGCCATCGTGCTCGCGGTGAATGTGGCCATCGTCTGGTATCTGTTCAAGAACCGCGCCCGGCTCATCCGGCACCACCATCATCACGTGTGAATTTTCAGGCGTGACCGGCGGAAATTTTCTGGCAGGCTTCCCCTAATCAGCACAACCATTTTCCAAAAATGAACGCCAGCCCTCCGGTCGAAATCGCCGAGTTTGAACAGCTCTTGCGCAAGCCGAACAGCGACCCGACGGGTTTCGCCGGATTTTTCAACAGCGGCGAAGTCTGGGTCGCGCGCGTCCCGGCGCGGCTCGACGTGATGGGCGGCATCGCCGACTACTCTGGCGCGAACGTCTGCGAGGCGGTGCTCGGCCGCGGGATGCTGATGGCCTTGCAGGCGCGCACGGACCGCACGCTGCGCATCCGCTCCGCGCAGGCCGGCGGCCGCAGCCTGCCGGTGGAGACGCGCATCCCGCTGGATTATTTTTCGTCCGGCGGCGCGATTGGAAGTTACGCGCAGATCCGCGAGCTGTGCCACGCAAACCCGATTTCGTCCTGGGCCGCCTACATCGGCGGGAGCATCTTCACTTTGTTGAAAGAGGAAAACGTCGAGCTGCCCTACGGTTTCAGTTTTCTACTGTTGAGCGCCGTGCCGATGAACGTCGGCATCGGCAGTTCCGCCGCCGTGGAAATTGGCACGTTGTCCTGCCTCAACGCCTACCTGGGCTTGAAGCTCGACGGCGCGCGCATCGCGCGGCTCGGCCAGATGGCGGAAAACCACGTCGTCGGCGCGCCCTGCGGCATCATGGATCAGATTGCCGTCGCCAGCGGCCATGAGGACCGGCTGACGCACATTCTTTGCCGTCCGGGCGCGGTGATGGGCGAGGTGGAAATTCCGCCGGACACCGGCTTCGTCGGCATCAACTCGATGGTGCGCCACTCCGTCGCCGGCAACGCCTACGGCAACGTCCGCATCGGCGCGTTCATGGGCAAAAAAATCATCAACGAAATCCGCGCCAAGACCGGCCGCGCGGCGCTGAACTATCTGACGGAAATTTCCACCGCCGAGTTCAAGGCCGAATACGAAAAGGAAATTCCCGAGACGATGCTCGGCTCCGATTTTCTCGCGAAATACAAGACGCACGACGACCCGGTGACGACCATTCAGCCGGATGCGACCTATCGCGTCGTCGGGCCGGCGCGGCATCCGGTCGGCGAAAACGAGCGCGTCTTGAAATTCATCGCCGCGCTCCAGGCCGCCAAATCCGGCGATGAAAAATCATTGGTTACCGCCGGCGAACTCATGTATGGCGCGCACGAAAGCTACCGCGACAACTGCCGGCTCTCCGTGCCGGAGGTAAATTTTCTCGTCGAGTCCGTCCGCAAGCGCGGCGCGGCCAGCGGGCTTTACGGCGCGAAAATCACCGGCGGCGGAACCGGCGGCACGGTCGCCGTGTTCGGAAAAATTGCCGCGCTCAAGGAACACATCCCGCAGATCGCCGTGGAATTTTCCCGCCGTGTCGGCGTGACGCCGGACATTTTTGAAGGCACGTCGCCCGGCGCGATCGAGTTCGGCGCGAAGCGCTACGCCTTCGGCGCGAGCGGCTGGAAACGGTTTGATGTGTGAACCAAAATGAACATCCAACATCCAACACCCAACAACGAACATCCAATGGGCGGACAGCCCTGCGCCAGCGATTCGATGTTGGGTGTTGGATGTTGGATGTTGGATGTTTCCTTGTTTTCAAGATGATTTCTGTCCGCAAAGCCGTCATCCCCATCGCCGGCCTCGGCACGCGGCATTTCCCCGCGTCGCACGCGGTGAAGAAGGAAATGTTCCCCGTCGTCGGCGCGGACGGCATCGCCCGCGCGCTTTTCCATTATCACCTGCTGGAGCTTGATGCCGCCGGCATCGAGGAAATCTGCCTCATCGTCCAGCCGGGCGAGGACGAAATGGTGAAAAATTACCTGCGCGGGCCGGACGACAATTATCTCAAGCGGCTCGCCAAATACCCCGAGCTGCTGCGCGAGGCGGAGCAGATGCGCGGCTTCGCGAAACGCGTGACGTTCGCCGTCCAGCGCGAGCAGGAAGGCTACGGCCACGCGGTTTTCCAGACAAAAAATTTTGCGGCGGGCGAAATGGTCCTGCTCGGCCTTGGCGACCATCTGTTTCGCGGCTCGCCGGTGTCGCCGTATCGGGAACTGGCAGACATGGCAAAAATTTCCGGCGGCAAGAGCGTTTCCGCCGTGAACCGCATTTCCGCAAACGAATTGAAAGGCTACGGAACCATCGCCGGCGCGCGGCGGGCGGAAAACCCGCGCCTGATTGACGTTTCGCTCATCGTCGAAAAACCCGCCATCGCCGTCGCGGAGGAAAAATTGCGCGTGGACGGCCTGCCGGAACAGACCTGGCTCGGCTGGTTCGGGATGCACCTGCTTGCGCCGGGCATCTACGACATCCTCGGCGAGATGATCCGCGACAACGTCCGCGACGGCGGCGAATTCCAGCTCACGCGCGCGCAGGAAATCCAGCGCCAGCGTCACGGCTACCTCGCGCTGGAGATGACCGGCGCGCAGCGGTTCGACTTCGGCGTGCCGGACGATTTCGTGGCCAGCGTGCGGTCATT
>Ga0316226_1004496_pt1 | contig 11092 bp, 10 predicted proteins | sample TBH18017metaG_FD_206009 | JGI IMG/M metagenome (GOLD analysis project Ga0316226, IMG submission 206009) | Freshwater microbial communities from Trout Bog Lake, Wisconsin, USA - TBH18017 | ecosystem: Environmental > Aquatic > Freshwater > Lake > Hypolimnion/Profundal zone | place: USA: Wisconsin... | reverse complement strand
CTTAACCCAAGACCTTCTTAAAGTAAGCAATTGTCTCTTTAAGACCATCTTCTAGATTGACTTTAGGCTCCCAGCCAAGCTTAGCCTTAGCAAGCTCAATATTGGGTTGACGCTGCTTAGGATCATCTAAAGGCAATGACTGATAGATGATCTTAGATTTACTGCCTGAGAGCTTGAGAACCGTCTGAGCTAGCTCAAGCATAGTGAACTCGCCTGGGTTGCCAATATTGACCGGGCCCGTAAAGCCCTCTTCAGAGTTCATCATTCTCACCATGGCATCTATGAGGTCATCCACATAGCAAAAGCTACGGGTTTGCTGACCATCACCATAAATCGTGATGTCCTTACCCTGTAAAGCCTGCACAATAAAATTACTCACTACGCGACCATCATTGGGATGCATGCGGGGACCATAGGTATTGAAGATTCGAACTACCTTGATGTCCAGATTGTGCTGACGGTTGTAGTCAAAGAATAATGTTTCAGCACAGCGTTTACCTTCGTCGTAGCAAGAGCGGATCCCAATGGGATTGACCTTACCCCAATAGCTTTCGGGCTGAGGATGCACTTCGGGGTCACCATAGACTTCACTAGTAGAGGCTTGCAAAATGCGAGCCCTGGTTCTCTTTGCAAGACCGAGCATATTGATGGCGCCATGCACACTGGTTTTGGTGGTTTGCACCGGATCATACTGATAGTGCACTGGTGAGGCTGGGCAGGCTAAGTTGTAGATCTGATTGGTTTCTACGTACAGCGGAAAAGTCACATCGTGGCGCATCACTTCTAAATTGGCATTGCCCAATAAGTGAGATAAATTTTGCTTAGAGCCTGTAAAGAAGTTATCTACCACCAAAACCTCATTACCCTCTTTGAGAAGTTTCTCGGTGAGGTGCGATCCTAAAAAGCCTGCGCCACCGGTGATGAGGATTTTGTTCATATGATTATTTTTCCTTTTTCAGGGCTACATTTTTTGTTTCAAACGTCAGAGAATTAAGCCAAGCCTGCCAGTCATCTGAATTAACAGGCAAATTTGATAGCAATTGAGCCTGCGCCTTTAAGAGTGTGCTTAACGCATTAACCTGATCAACACGTCTTCTAGTTAAGACCACTTCGGCATTGGCCACATCAGACCAACTCTTAAGACCTGCCCCGACACCCATGCGATAAGCATTGACCACCTCTTGACCAGAAGAAACCATTTCTTGTACGGCCTTAGCGCGATCAATTTGCGCCTCCTGGGTTGCCCAATAAGCCTGCACAGTGGTATTTAAACGCAATTCCGCCGCTTTAATATCGGCAGAAGCTGATTCTAAATACGCTGCGGCTTGACGCTCTTGACCTTCATACAATCCACCAGAGTAAAAAGGAATCACCACCTGAACAGTGACTTGCGAGGAGATCACCCCTAAACCAATTTGGTTAATGTTGGCGTTTTGAGTCTGTTGATATGCGCCATATAAATCAACAGTAGGGTAACTGCCGTAGCGCGCCTGCTTTAATTGCATACGGCGTAGTTCTTCAGTTAACCTTGCCCCGACCAACTCAGGAGACTCATCATTGGCCTTTTGAATAAAGCGTTTTTCATTACCCGGTAACAAGCGGTACTTATTTGTGAACTTGATACGAGAGTTGGTTAAGGTCTGCATATCCACGCCCGTTAGCGCAGAAAAACCTTTCTGACGAGCAGCCAAAGTTAGTTGAGCCTCAACTACATTGCTATGCGTAAAGGCTAACTGCGCCTTAGATTCTAACGCCGAGTCCTTTGTGCCGATGCCTGCCTCGTAGGACTTTTGCGCCTGCAAGGCAACCTGTGTCATCGAGCGCTCTGCATCGAGCTGGATATCTAAGGTCTCTTGCGCAGCAATTAAATCAACCCAGGCATTACTGACCCGCAACCACAAGTCCCCATAGGCACCAGCTAACTTCACTAAGCCATACTCATTTTGCAATTGACTTGCATTGAGGCCAGCCCATTCAGCCATATGAAACAAAGCCTGCTTCAGATACACCTGAGAGTTTGGTGTGCTGTTAACAAACTTTTGGCCATACAGATTTCCGTAGACATCAGCCTGCGTTGCAGTTTGATTAGTGCGCCCATAACTACCCACACCTTGTACCGTTGGCAATAATTTAGAGCGCGCCACCTGGATACCTGCTTGCGCAGCATTGCTATTGGCAAGCGCGCCTTGTACCGTTGGATCTATTTGCTCAGCACTGGCAAGCGCCTCTTTTAAGGTTAGCGCATGCGCAGAGCCACCAAAGGCAAGTGCGCAGGCAAGGACAAGTAATCGCTTTTGCATTAACGCTCCTGCAATGACAGAGCCGCGCGATCGGTAAACGGCTTCAGAAGATAACTCATGAAGTTACGACGACCAGTCTTGATAATCACATCGGCTGGCATGCCAGGATAAATCTGCTGACCGCCTAACTTTTCATATTCACCGGGTAATAGTTTTACCTTAGCAGTGTAGTAACCATCACCATTAACCTGACGCGCCGTCATCGCATCAACCACCGGAATCTTATCAGCGGAGACTGCTTCCACTTCACCGTACACTACCGGAGTGGTACGTTGATTTAAAGCAGAAAAACGTACCTGCGCAATTAAGCCCTTATGCACTTTATCAATCAGTTGTGGTGGAATCTTGGCCTCGACTACCAAAATCTCTTCACTAGGGACGATCTCCATGATCTTCTCGCCAGGCCGCACTAAGCCGCCCTTGGCAATAGAGAGATTTAATACGCGGCCTTCCACTGGTGAACGAATCTCTGTACGATCGAGCTCCTCCTGCGCAACCTTGGCTTTTAACTGCGCTTCATCGCGCTGGCGGACATACTCTTGATAATTCATCAGCGGAAAATAACCTTGATCAACCATCGGCTTGGTGGCATTAATCTGGCGCGTGAACTGAGCAACTTGCTCTTGAAAAATCTGCAGCTGTGAGCGAGCATTCGTTTGCACTAAGCGCACTAAAGTTTGTCCATCTTTAACCTCATCACCCTCTTTGACCAATACCTCTTCAGCAATGCCACCACTCATGTGCTGAATCGGGCGACGGTGCAACTCCACCATCACCGTGCCTTGGCTTGTTGCGCCTTCGTCTAATGGCGCAAAATAAGCCCACAATAAGAAACTGCCAAAGGCAACGCCAACAATCCAAAAGGCTGCGCGAATGGCTGGCCCCGTATCGGTTGAAAGCACAATATGCTCATCACCCGATTGAATCTTTTCCTCGGCAACGGCTTGGCTATATTTACCGCCAAACAAACTGCCCCATAATTTTTTAATCGTGTTTTCAATGCTCATTTTTTAATACCTGTTTAATTAGTTACAGCCGGAGTTTGTGCTGCCGGCGCTGCCGGAGTAGACCATCCCAGGACCGCTTCCTTGGGACCATAAGCCTCAACCTGTCCGTCCTTGAGCGCCACAATGTAATCGACTACCGCCAGGACGCTCGGCGTATGAGCCACAATAAAAATTGTGCTGCCTTTTGCTTTTAATGCATTAATCGCGCGGAACAAGAATTGTTCACCCTCGTGATCCAAGTTCGAGTTTGGTTCATCGAGCAAAATCACGCGCGGGCTTTTATACATGGCACGAGCTAAGCCCAGGCGCTGACGTTGGCCGCCCGATAAAAATCCTTTGGCATAGCCAATTGGCGTGTCATAACCAAAAGGTAGCGCCAAAATAGCATGATGCAGACCCACCAACTCAGTAGCCTCGACCACCGCACTCATATCAACCTGTCCAAAGCGGGCGATGTTGTCAGCCACGTTGCCTGCAAACAGCTCAATGTCTTGCGGCAGGTAACCCATATAGGGACCCAACTTTTCGCGATCGTAATCCAAAATATCATTGCCATCCAAGGTAACGCGTCCCTCGATCTGTGGCCAGATACCGAGCAAGCAACGTGAGAGCGTGGACTTACCGCAACCCGAGGGTCCCAAGATGGCAGTGACCGCGCCGGGGAACAATTGCAAAGTAATTCCCTTGAGAATCGGCCCCTCATGCGCTTCAGCATACGCAAACAAATTCTCGCAAGCCATCTGCCCTACCGGGGGCAAAGGAAAATCGTGTACCTCGCGTACTGGATTATTTCTGAGCAAACTCGATAGACGTCTAAATGAGGTTTTAGCGATCACCCACTGATCCCAGGCGCCGACAATTAAATCAATCGGACCTACACCGCGCATTACCAAAAGATTGGCAGCTACCATCGCGCTAGGACGCAGCTCATCAATGGCCACTAACCATGCACCAATCGCCAACACTAAAGAGCCTTGCGCTTGGCGAACAAACTTATTGGCTGCAGTGAGGTAGGCGGTAACATTAGAAGAGTCGTCTGAGAGTTTGACAATCTTAGAGTGGCGTTTCATCCACTGACGAAACAAAGGCCCGATCATGCCCATCGACTCCACCAGCTCAGGATTTTTCATCTTCGCGACCATGATGCCGTGCTCTTTAACCTTCTCGATCATCGCTACTTCAACGTTATCTTCCATGAAGTGTTGACTTAAAAAAGTCATCGCCAGGAGCATTACACCAAAGATTAAAGCCGTCCATCCAAGCACGGGATGCAGCAAGAAACATACCCATATATAAATCGGGCTCCAGGGAATATCAAAAAAAGCGATCACCCCATTGCCCGTCATGAAGGTGCGTATGCCATTTAAGTCGGTCAGCGTTTCAAGCGCATTTATGGATGAGGCTTTAAGACGCTCGCGGTAGGTTGCCTCAAACACGCGGCGATTGAGTAGATCATCAAAGCGCACACCCACCCGCACCAAAATGCGGGTGCGCAACCACTCAGAAGCTGCCATCACGGCAAACAAAAAGACGATTACCGCTGACAAGGTGAGAAGCGTCACCTCGTTTTGACTAATCATCACGCGGTCGTAAACCTGGAGCATGTAGAACGTCGGGGCAAGCATCAGCACATTGGAAACTAAACTGAGCAAACCAATGACGATGAGTTCCTTACGAAATAAGACAATGACCTGACCGAGCTCTTCCTTGAGCCAGACTGGGCTTGTTAGTTTGGATAAAGATAATTTCATAGTGTTATATCGGCCTAACTATTGCGGGGCCGCGATGGCTGCGGGGGCTGCTTGCGCATCACCTGCAGTAGGTGGTTGTAGCACGGCCAAGACCTCATCGCGCGTGCCATAACGTGCAATCGTACCGGCTTGCACGACCATCAAGAAGTCGGCCTCGTTGACCAAGCTTTGGCGGTGCGTTACTAAAATTTGTGTGGCACCACGCGCCTTCATGTGACGGATCGCATTGATTAAGAACTGCTCATTTTCTTGATCAAGGTTGGAGTTGGGTTCGTCCATGATGATGTAGTTCGGATAACCATAAAGCGCCCTTGCCAAACCAATGCGCTGACGCTGACCACCGGAGAAGGTCACACCTTCATCACCAACATCGGTCAAGTAGCCATTGGGTAATGCCATGATCACATCATGAATGTTGATGAGCTTACAAATCTCTTCGATCTGTGCCAAGTCCGGCTCTTTAGCAAAGCGGGAAATGTTATCGGCCACCGTGCCATCAAACAAGTCCACGTCTTGTGGCAGGTAGCCAATGTATTGACCCAAGTGATCTTTATTCCACTGGAAAATATCGGCGCCATCTAAACGCACCTTACCGCCCGAGGACGGCCAAATTCCTAAAAGTGCTCGCGTTAAAGTGGACTTACCAGCAGCATTGGGGCCCATGACCGCTAAAATATTGCCCTTTTCCAAAGAAAAGCTCATGCCCCGCAAAATGTTGTAGGGCTGGCCAGGCGCAGCGACCACCAAATGCTCCACCGTTAAATTACCCTGTGGGGGCAATAAAGGGACGCCAACAAACTCCCCAGGGATGCGACTCATGAGGGCTTCAAGACGATCAAGTGCCATACGCGCTTCGGTGAGTGGCTTCCAAGAACTGAGTAACTGCATAATCGGTTGCAAGGCTTTGCCGCCGATGATCGAAGCAACGATGAGCATGCCACCACCGCCAGCCATCAACCCATAAATCGTGAGCAAGCAACCCAAGCCCAGCATGAGCGAGCCCTGAACCTGCCCCACAAATTTGGAAGCGCTCATCACAAAACCAGCAGTATCTGATGCCTGGGCCTGCTCAGCCATCATGCGCTTTTGACGCGCCAGCCAAAGATTTTCCATGTTGCGTGACATGCCTAGCGCGTGCATGACCTGACTATTACGCATAATTTCAAAACAGTAGTACATCGCTTCAATGGCTGAGTTTTGCGCCTTGCGCAATGCGGGGTCAACCTTGGTGGCGTTGATAAAAGTAATCCCACCTTGCACCAGCAAACCCAAAATCGAGAAGTAACCCATCTGTGGGTTAATCATAAAAATGAGGAGTAAGAAAAAGAGTGCAGTAGGCAACTCTAGTAAACCCATAAATCCAGGAGAGTGTAAGAAGTCGCGCAGCATCCCCAGATCTTTCATCTGCTGTACGTGAATGCCTTGCACATTCATCAAGGTACCGCGATGAATCGCGCGAAAGACCCGCTCAGACAGATCGGTCTCTAGCAGCAAAGTAGAGCGCTGCAATAATTTTTTGCGCACCATCTCCAAAAGCTCAGAGACCGCATAAGCAAAGACCACGGCGATCGTCAGCGACAGTAAGGTGCCCATACTGCGCGTAGCAACCACCCGATCGTATACCTGGAGCATGTACACCACCGAGCCTAAGCTAATAATCGTCACTGCAAAGGTGATGTAAAACGAATGCTTTACCGAAGGGGCAAGCTGCTTAAATAAAATACGCAGCTCCATATTTTTAGGTAGCCAAGCCATACTTAACTTGCGTCCTTTAATATTGCCAAAGTATTTTGCGCCTCAAGATTTTGCAAACCATTTTTAAGTGGTTGATCTTTGAGCACCATGTAGTCTGGCCATGCACTAACATCTTGGGCCGCAAATTGTTTGTTGGTAAGCGCATCAAAGAACAGCATCATCGAATACTGCGAGCCCGCACTGAGAAGTTGAACTTCGCGCAACCTTTCAGTACGAAAGCGTTTTTCATCAACCTCATTTAAACCAATCCCAAATCGCAAGCGCCCCTCGAGCGTGAACATCGAGAGAACATTGTTTTGCAAACTTAAAGTATGCCGGTCAAAAAAGACGGGGGAGTGATCTAAGAAAAAAATCTGTGGAAGATTGCCTTCGGGAATTTTCTGACTAAAAAAGGGACTTTGTGGATGACCGAGCAAGAGACGATAGCTACGGCAAACTGAGTAAATCGCATTACAGACCATCTGAGAACCCAAGTCTGGAAAAAGCTCACGTAGCCGGTGGTAAGTTAAGTGATGCAAAGCTACTCGATTCCAACAGTGGTTAGCCTGAGCAATGGGGGCAATCGTATTGCATGCCTTAGCAAACTCGATGCGCAAACGATCAAGACGGCCGGATAGCTCTTCATTGGCAGCTAAAGTAATGTGGATTACAGAATTCATATAGGAAATTGTAACCGATTTCATATAGGAAACCCAACAAAGCGACAAAGGGATTTAAAAACAAGTGCTTATGCAAGCAGTTTGTGACAAAGAAAAGGCTAACTCACGAAAGGAGCGCTCCAAAAGACCTATAATCAGCCTTTTGGAATGGCGCTGCTTTGCCCTTGTCAACTAGCCCATTACCCTAGAACCCATTTTTGAGTGTCTTATATAGTGCAACTTGCTCACAATCATCCCCTAGGTCGCCTTGGCATCAACTGGCAGCTGTCTGAATTTCATGGCTGGGGGGTCTTTGGCTTAAATCTTGCCCTCAATACAACCCAGTTTGGGTACGAGCCCATTCGGATCGTGCACCAACCCAATATCGACCCAGCCAAGTTCCCCACACTTGCGCCAGCGATAGCAGAGTGGACCGAGCACCAAAAGGTCTTTGAGAGTCTGGCCACCTGCACCGATACCACTATGTTGCAATCCCTGGGCAATGACTTTGCCTACAGCGGCCTACCCCATCGAGGCAAGCGCAATATTGGCTTTATCTTTTTTGAGACCACCCTCTTTTCTCAGGCAGGCCTGGAGCGTGCTCAAGCGCTTGATCTAGTGATTGCTGGCTCACGCTGGAATGCCCAGGTTCTGACCAAGATGGGCATCAAAAAAGTGGCGTATGTCATGCAAGGTGTTGACACCAAACGTTTTGACGCAAGCGCTAAGCACAGTAAAAAATATCCAGGCAAATTTGTGATTTTCAGCGGCGGAAAACTTGAATTCCGTAAGGGGCAAGATATCGCGCTCGCGGCCTTTAAGGTCTTTCATGAAAAGCATCCCGATAGCGTGCTGATGACCGCCTGGCATAACCCGTGGCCCGCCATCTCTCAGGACATGGCGCTCTCGTCTCATGGCTTTGGCGTACCCAAGATTGAGGACAATCACCTTGATATTGCTGAGTGGTGTGCTCGCTCTGGCTTGCCACCATCGGCCTTTATCCATATCGACCGAACACCTAATGAACAAATGCCTGAAATCTATGCCCAGGCTGATGTCGCCCTTTTTCCAAACCGCGCCGAAGGCGGAACCAACTTAGTGGCAATGGAAGCGATGGCAGCAGGCGTGCCCTGTATTTTGTCGGCCAACACCGGACACCTAGACCTCATTGCTAAGGACAACTGCTACTACCTAGCGGAGCAGTCAGGCTACACCAACCCCACCCACCAAGGCTGGGGACAGTCTAGCGTGGATGAGATTGTGAGCAAACTGGAGCTGGCCTACCAAAATCGTGACGAGCTAACGCAAGTGGGTAAGCGAGGTCGTAGCTTTATTGAGCAATTTACCTGGGAAAATCAGACCCGTCAGTTAATTGAGTGCTGCTCAAATACCTACTAATTCTCAAACCCAAAAACTAAAAAGATCTCTACTACAGAGATCTTTTTTTATTGCCAATCACATTGATAGCTGAGCTACGCAAAATCAATCGTTTTAAAAATATCAAGTCACTGATTTCATTGTAAAAAGTATAGATTCGTTTTGCAAAAAATACTTTTTTATTAGGGCCTCCAGCGAACCCCTGCCCCGCTCTCGGGTGTGCCAATAAATTCTAGGCCAGCTGCCTCGAAGGCAACCTTAATTGCTTGAAGTGTTTTGAAGTTGCTTGCCGGAACCCCCTCAAAAGATTCCAACCTCATCATTGAGGCAAAGCTGACCCCAGAATGGTCGGCCAACTCTTTTCTAGACCAATCCAACATACCTCGAGCCGCTCTAATTTGAGCACTTGTAATCATTCAAAAAAACCTTATAATTAATCAAAATGATTAATTTATTAATTGTTTTAATTAATTTATTCACCAAATAAGGTAAAAAAATGCTTATTAATCAAGATTTTACATGGGATCGCGCTAAATTTATAGGTGGCTCCGATATTGGTGCCATATTAGGCCTGTCAAGATTTCGCACCCCCTTGCAGGTCTGGCAAGAAAAAGTAGGGCAGCAGCTTGCCAAGCCAGATTCGATGCCACTTCGCTTTGGCAGCTTTGCTGAAGATTTTGTTGCCCAGGAATACGCTAGAGCTACTGGCAATGAAGTGGTTACTCACTTAGAACCCTTTATCCACCCACAATACCCATTTCTTAGCGGGCATATTGATCGCTTTGTGTCTCCAAAAGAATCATCACCAATAAATGATGGGGGCAAACTCAACTTTACTACCCTGCTCGAATGCAAAACCGCCAATCCTTTTGCCAAAGATGAGTGGGGTGAACCAGGAACTGATGAGGTCCCCATGAGTTACTTGGTGCAGTGTGCTTGGTACATGTTGCTCACTGGGTGCACACGCTCAGATCTAGCCGTTTTATTTAGCAATGCTGACTTTCGCATTTATTCCATTAGTAAAGATGATCAATTAGAAAATCTGCTGCTAGAAAAAGCGGTAGTTTTTTGGGAGCGGTATGTATTAACCAATACACCTCCACCCCCAATAGATGAAGCAGACTGCAAACTTCTCTACTCTCAGTCAAAAACGAATAAGCGAGTTGAGGCAAGCCTAGAGATTATCCATCTCCTGCATGAGCTGCCAGATCTACACAAGCAAGTACAAAACAGTGAGGACCGCATTAGCCAAATCAAACAGGCGGTCATGTCGCACATGCAAGATGCCGATACCCTGTCTTTCAACGAAAACGTTTTAGCGACCTGGAAGGCGCCTAAACCCTCTTATAAATTAGATGCGAAAACCTTTACACAAGATCACCCTGATCTGGCTGCGCAATATCAGACACCGATCGCTAACTCGCGGCGCCTAGTGATTAAAGAATCAGGCCTGCAAAAGGAGGGCTTATGATGAACACCAAGCAAGGGAGCGCCTTCACCAAAAATGAAGCGACTTACCAGTTAAGTTCGCCGCAAGGCTTTCCAGAAATTGTCATCAAGAAAATGGATCGCCTGGCAAAGATTGTGAATGTTGAATCGGATGAATTATGGTTTTGGCTAAATGGCTATCCACTTCTTGATACCTCAACAGCCTTGCGCCTACTTCACCTAGCCATCAACCACAAATTAGACCCGCTCATGGGTGAGGTGGCGCTTTGGTTTGATAGCAATCAAAGGCCGCACCCAAGCATCACCATCGACGGGTGGATGAAGATCATTAATAACCACGCTGCATTTACAGGCATTGAGTTTGAGGAGGGCACACTTTCTGAGAGTGTCACTCCATTGAATGCCCCACCATCCATGCAATGCACGATCTATCGATCTGATCGCCAGTCGCCGATTCGGGTTCGCGAATATTTGACTGAAGTGAAAAATGATCATCCACTTTGGGTAACGATGCCAAGGCGCATGCTGCGCCATCGCGCGCTACAGCAGTGCGCCAGGCTCGCCTTTGGGATCAGCACTCCGGAATTTGCATCACAAGAATTGAGTACCCCCGCTCAATCTCATGATCCCAGCAAGCAGATTGCTGTTCTAGATAAGGAGCTTAGCGCCAAAAATGAGATGGTCGCCTTAGGGGATCTGAAAAATAACAGCGCTAAACATAGACTTTCTCGCACAGAGCAGCTCAAGGAGAGGCTAAACAGGGGCACTAGGGAAATAGCCAATAGGTAAAACTGATCAACTATCCATAATATTGA
>Ga0316226_1004494_pt1 | contig 11094 bp, 5 predicted proteins | sample TBH18017metaG_FD_206009 | JGI IMG/M metagenome (GOLD analysis project Ga0316226, IMG submission 206009) | Freshwater microbial communities from Trout Bog Lake, Wisconsin, USA - TBH18017 | ecosystem: Environmental > Aquatic > Freshwater > Lake > Hypolimnion/Profundal zone | place: USA: Wisconsin... | reverse complement strand
GGTTCAGTATCAAATTCATTGGGTCTGATCCAAAGTTGTAGATAACGATTAGGAATATTAGTAGTGTTGCCTTCTGTATGACTGATACCTGATCCGCAACTCATACGTTGAACTGCTCCGGCGGGTACTTCGATGTCATTACCCAAGCTATCTACATGATGGCTCGAACCTTCTACAACATAGCCAAAGATTTCCATGTTTTTGTGTTCATGCCAAGGCACTTGCCAAGCATATTGTACACGATCATCATTGATAGTTTGAAGGTCGCTAAAATTCATATAGCGAACATCGTAATAACTAGGGAAACTAAACGTCCTGTAACTGTTTATAAAATCCGCTCTAGGATTGCCCCTAGTGTCAGCAGGACGTTTGACAATCATTTAACACCAGTTATTGGCATTTTGTAACTGTGTAAGTGGGCTATATGGTGTAAAGGTGGCCGGGAATGTAAATGTGCCAGTTTGTGTTGGTCCACTATCATCACCAGTTTGCCAGCGAGTATCAGTTTGGTCAATTAGTGAAAAGACCAAAGTGCCGGCCCCATTTCCGTCAAGTCCTACCCTTGCTAAACTAGTTCCACCGGTGTTCCAAGAAACATGCCACACATATGCCCCAGGATAAGTAAATCCAGCGGCAGTTGATGCAGCTGCAATGGCATCATGTAAGCCTGGTGTGATGGTATAAGAAATACCGTTGTATACTTGTGTGCCATCAGAAGTAAATCCTGCTGAACTGTAGGCACTGTATCCGCGAACAAGCAATGTTTGAAATGTAATATCCGCTGGTGATACTGTGAATGACGGTGCGGCGCCAATGTAGATACCGCCACCGATGGTGATTCCGCCTTCAATTCTTATTCCTGCTAATGACATAGTTTATTTTCCTTTATTGTCTGCTGATTATCATCTGTATGTTCTAATCTTTGAGTGTACCATTTAATAGAGGCCAATGGTATTGTTTGTTCTGTTAATCGTAAACCATGAATCCAACGCTGATCTATATCAACAAACTCGTTACGGTCTCGCAGTTCTCGAGAATCTTTGACAAACTTCATGTCAGTGATAGGATAGATGTTGTTATAACGCATACTGGTTAAAATGCCGTCGGCATATAAGTTTAGGTAATATTCAGTAATTACATTGTAGTAGTTTATTGTGTCAATCATAATACACTTATCAACTAATGTAACCTCATTGCCTAGTACATTGATAGTTGTAGTGCCAATAGGAGTATCATCAGTCATTGGGTAAGTGAATGCTCCAGCTTCTTTATTAAAGATTCTGTGTTGTTCAATAGTTTTAAGTGTTGATCCATCACTAAATGTCAATAAGTTATATTGTGTAGTTGTTTCTTTTTGTTTGATCCATAAAGGTTTTGCTGAAGCAAATACACCAAGATCAAAATCCCAGACTTTAATCAAGTCTGACATTAGAATGTTTTCGATAGGTTTCGTACTTTCATCTGCTAGTGTAATCAATGTTCCTTCAGCTAGACAAATAGTAGGAACCCAAGTTAGTACTGTAGGACTATACGATATACCTACAGAATTGATCGCATAAGCTACGGCATTAATAGATTCATATAGAAATTCACTGGCGTTAAAACCAACTGTTTGTGATCCGGTAATTCCAGTAAGTATTGGATTTCCGCAATTATCCTGGAATCGCACAGCTTTTCTTTCTGCAGTAGTGCTAGTTGTCACACAACTATCCACACTGATAGCATAAGTTGTTTGACCAGGCAATCCCCAGATGACTCCGGCTTCAGTTATAGGACTGCCACCGTCACTGGTTATGTCAAATGTAACGTCAGCAAATGGCTGGCCAAATGTATGCCCGGTGATATCCAAGACAGGTAATGTAGGTACTGAAACTGTGCCAACACTAATGCCACCCCCGATACTAATACCACCTTCTATAGTGATTCCTGGTAAGCTCATGATTTGTTTTCCTTTTAGTATTTAGTTGAGCTTTGCTTTTGATATCAAAGTCCATAACGCCCTTTTAGCGAGTTGTAATCTTGTTGTACTTGGTCTGTGGTCAGAGTACGACCATACACGGCCACAACACTAATATCTCCATACCAATAATTGTCAGCATAGGCTACATTTTCACCGCCGTTGCTGGCCCATTGACTAAATGTTTGTCCTGAAGCTGTCCCCACAGGTTGTCCGTTGAGATAAAAAGTTACTAACCCACCGGTGGTTTGTGTAACCGCTGCAACAAACCATTGATTTGTGGTAATAGACAAGTTGTTGCTAAGTCCACCGTAGCCAGCGGCACTGTAATGCAGTTGATACACGCCAGAACTTGGGCTGTACATATAAGTGTTAAAATTTCTAGTTCCAGCAGCCGTGCCAAACATACAACGATAAGTGCCACCGGTGATAGCAGTTAATCTTGCTACAATAAAAACAGTTTTGCCTGTGTAGGGTTGATTGTATTTGGCAGTGGCAGTACTGGCATACTGTGTGCCAGCACCGTTGGATGTAAAATAACTGTTGGCGCCTGAACTGGTAAATGTAGGACTGCCGACCAAGGTAGCATTGTTTGTGTTGGTAGACAAGTCTGTCCAAGTAGTTCCTGACCCAGCATAACTGGCAGAGTTTCCGGCATCTAAGTACAGTAACGCCCCGTTTGAATTAAACGATGAATCGTATACGTTAAATCCTTGAATTGTTGTGCCTTGAATAATTGTTGTCATAATCCGTAAGTGCCTCTATTGGCATTGTAATTTTGTAACACTTGACTGCTGGTCAAAGCTGCACTGTACAGTCTAGTGATGCCAATTCGCCCGGCCATCCATTGACTGTATTCGCCACCGTTGTATGAACCGAGATAAAGTGGATTAGAAGAGTTCAATAGCGAACTAAGTGAGTGAGTTACAACACCTATGCTGGCGCCGTTGATGAAAGTTTCAAGAGTTTTTGTGGCTCCTGCCTTCCACACATACACCACCTGGGTCCAAGTATTCAACGGTAAAGTGTAACTGGTACTGTTGACATAACTTCCGGATCCATCACCCATCTGTGCAAATAAATTGCTTCCGCTGATACGTATAGAATATGAAACCGCATTGGACCCTCCGCCATTGTTGAACTTGCCCAGCACACATTTACTCCCAGTGTTGTTGCTGAGATATACCCAGGCTTCCATGGTCCAATCACTGGTACCAGGTTCCAACAAGGCATTATCTGCTACTGAGACCTGACTATTGGTCCCGTTATAGCTGAAATAAGGATCAGTATAAGTGATATTGCTCATGGTCCCGGCCAATGAAGTGTTGGCCAAATTAGTTACAGTGGTTCCTGAGCCAGGATAGCTTACTGAATTGTCAGGATCATACCATAACACAAGATTAGGCGTTACATTGGCTGGTGTGGCAAACTTAGACAGATAATAGTAGTAATTTTGACGAATTTGATCTGCGGTAAATTTGGTATTATACAGTTCTAAGTTGGCTACATAACCCCATGGTTGATCGTTGGCGCTTTGTATATTACCCCAGGCATAGTGATACTGTCCTGATGAAGTTTTACTCACGCTGGTTCCGACCTGTTGGCCGTTGATATAAAATGTTTGTCCCGAAGAGTCTCCTACGGTAACCCACTGAGCCCAGACGTCACCATAGGCCACCATGTTGTAGCCTGAACTGTTAAATCCAGTTGGTGTAGCATTGTCCCACATTCCCAAAATATTAGTGCCAGAATTAATAATAATAGGATGATCCCCTGTCGCACCGGCATAGCATCTTAGTAGAGTTCTATAACCTGTATTGGTAGATCTTACTCTTGTCCATGAAATGTAGGTAAAGTTTGTGGGTATTTGTATTGAAGTAGAATTAGCCAAGACAACCTGTCCAGTTGATGAGCAGTTGAAGCAACGTACGCCATTCAGCATAGTATATAAACTACTGGCGCTAAGAGTATGATTATAGCCGTTGCCTGACAAATCGTTAACAGTGGTTCCGGTACCGGAATAACTTGAATTGTTATTGGCGTCAAGATAAACTACCAATCCTTGAGGATTAAAGGAAGCATCGTATACGCTAGTTCCGTTAAGGGCGACACCTTTTATTATCATTGTTTATCCTATGAAGGCCACTGACCAGTTATCGTTGACATCAAAAGTAACATTTCCTTGAGTTATTTTGAGAACAAGAGTATCGCCTACTGCTAGTTTTGATGTAGTGCTTACCCCAAAGTGATTAACTTGGGCGTTAGCAGGAATTTCCCACATAATTTGATTTACATTACCTGTACCGTAGTTTTTGATAACAACCGCCTGCGAAGCTGGAGCACTATTATTAGCACAACGAGCTACAAGATTTACTTGATATAGTCCAGCTACCGGAGCAGTGAAATATCCAGTTGAGGAATTTAAATAGCTACCTTGATTATAGTCAACTGCCCAGTTGTTCCCGTTTAGTATACCAGTGCCATTTTGTGTAGTTGACAACCCGGCAGTTACCCCGTTACCATACACACGGAAGCCGGGCTTAGTTGGTTGTACAACCCCGTAACTGTTGACATTGGCAAGAACCGTAAACGCATTGCTACTACGGAATTGGAAAGATCCGCCTGTGTTGGCACTACCTACTGTAGTATCAAAATATATTGTACTATTGGCAGTTGAGTAATCACGAATGGCCATTTGTGCCGGGGTGTTACCTGTTGGAAAGAATCCTAACGCAACGTTGCTGGCTGCTCCATTACCTACTACGGCAAATGCAGTGGCGTTAGTGTTACCTGAACTAGTTACAGTTCCTGTGGCACTGATTTGTCCTCCGGTAAAAATATTACCAGCTGCAACATTGCCAGTTGAACTTAATGAATTGATAGCAGATAAACTAAAGGCCTGATTAATCTGTGTAATGGCAGCGCGACTAAAATAGCCACCGCGGTGTTGGGCAGTCAATCCACCTGTTCCACCAGTTACTCTAAATTTAATAGTTTGATTTGTTGATGGTGTGTAAACGATATCTATATTTAAATTGTTAACTTCATTAAATCCGGTGTTATATGGTGCTGTGACAACTTGATTACTGATAGCTGTATTAGAAGTAGCATCCACTACTTGATATAATAGGTATCCATTTGCACTGTAATTACTAAACGATAACATACCTATAATATTGTAAGTAACCCCAGCGGTTAGAGTAAACACACCGGTTGAGGTATTATAACTAATTCCCGAACTAGTCGAGTTAGTGTCCCAAATAATGTCAGTTCCTGTTGTCGCAACGTTTTGAACAGTACTATTGGTTACATTTATAAATTGATTGTTTATCGTACCAGTGGCTGTAGCTTGTACCGCTATAGCAGGGTTGAGTTGTTTAACTTTGGCCCAGGTCTTGCCAGATTGTAATAACATCGTGCCAGCACTGATATTGATAAATCTCAGCTTGATGCTGATATTTTGTGAAGGAGTATATATTATACTACTCTGGCTAATACCGCTGTCGTTATAAGCAGTAGTCATCGGGGTTATCTGCCCGTAATTTCCACTTATCAATTGATTGTTGCTACTGTCTACCCAGTAATATTGACCAACAACACCGGATCCTTGACTAAACTGTCCATATAAACTGGCCTCTAGCTCATAGGTCACACCAGCAGTCAATGTAAACAAACCACTACTGGTACTATAAGGCAAATTATTTGAAGTTGATACGGTATCAAACACAACATCTGTTCCTGAACCAAAAGAACCGGTAGTGGTATTTAAGAACACATAAGCATAAGCTGGGTTTGATACTCCCATACTGACCTGCTGACCGCTTAATATGATGTTACCAGCATAAACATTCCCCACCACGCTCAAAGCACCTGAACTGGTCAAAGTCATACGTGTAGCTAGAGCATTATTACTAGCTCCTGGAATTTTAGTAGCAAAACTTATATTAGCACTATAGTCGCCGTTGTCGTAGGCAAAAATACGAGCTTCTGGCGGATTTTGTGTGTTGCCAGTATAGGTATAAAAGTCTAGGCCTGATCCAGATCCAGCGCCACCGCCTGTATTAATTAGATTTAGTGCGGTTATGGTATTGCCGGCACTGTTACCTACAGCATTGACAGCGGCAATGTTGTACAAGTTTGCAACCGGGCTACCAGCAAATACTGTGGTTACATTTGCTATATTACCAAATATATTGCCAGTAACTGAAATCTGTCCCGCAGTGGCGATATTTCCGTGTGTGGCATTGCCTGTAGTAGATATTAGCCCATTGCTCAGTACATTCCCACCTGTGATATTGCCAGTGGCAGTTACAATGCCAGCGGTAGCAATATTACCAACTGTGAGGTTACCAGTAGCTGATATCAGTCCAGCTGTGATAATATTACCAGCGCTTAGGTTGCCAGTAACTGAACTTATACCAGCATTAATAATGTTGCCACAGTATATGTTACCACTCGCACTCATTGTAACACTAATAACATTACCTACGAAGTAACTCGCTGTAACAACGTTGCCAGTAACACTTAAGGTATTGCCAAATGCCGCAGGAGTAGTTGAGGTAACTATAAACTGTCCTGTGCCGTCTGGGTTGATGCTAACATTGCCATTGCTGCCACTGGGAGTAGTTACCTGCCCGCCGGCAGCTAATATTAAATTACCGCCATTTACATTACCACTGGCGCTGAGAGTAGAACCTTGAATATTAGTCCCGCTAATGTTGCCAGATGCCACAATACTTGTGCCGGTTTGATTGAAGTTTACACGATTAGCAAACTGGACAGCTGATCCATTGTTGGTCTGCAAAGTATTAGTTGATCCAATAATTTGTAAGGCTGACCCAATCCCGACATTACCATTTGAATTAACGTTATTGCCAGTTATAGTGTTATTAGATGTAATAGCACCAACAGTTAACGATCCTGCTGTAATAGTAGTATTAACAGTTAAGTTACCACCAGTAATATTACCTGTGGCTGAAATTAATCCACTAGTCAAATAGTTGGCTGCCGTAGAATTACCGTTAGAGCTAATCAATCCACTGGTTAAAATATTACCGCCAGTTATATTGGCAGTCGTTGTGATATTACCAGTCGAAGATATTGTATTAGCCCCATATCCTGACAAGAAACTAGATACATTACTGTTAGCATATCCGGCAGGTAACCCAGTTAATTGACTGCCATTACCGATGATATAACTACCAGTAATATTACCTGTGGCTGAAATTAATCCACTAGTCAAATAGTTGGCTGCCGTAGAATTACCGTTAGAGCTAATCAACCCACCAATTTGGATATTTGACGCAACAATATTTCCCGCGGCACTGATACCTATATTACTTTGCCAAGTATTGCCACTATAGTTGTATAAAAATGTAGCCTGATTGGTGTTACCAACTACAAAACCAGCACCGTTGGCACTGATACCAGTGGCCGTATTTGCCAAACCAAATACCAAATTAGATGTAGTAATATTAGTTAGATTATTATAGGTTAAATTACCTTGAACTTGTAAATTGCCAGTAACTACCCCAGATCCGTTTACAGTCAACCCACCAGTCGCAACATTGCCAGCTACACTAACATTATTACCAAACTGTGCTGGAGTGATTGCAGTTACAATGAACTGCCCGGTACCGTCCGGATTGACAGTGATATTGCCATTTGATCCAGCTTGACTTCCTAAAGTAGTGTTTGCTGAAAATATCAAATCTCCATTGGTTGGTAATGTTAAATTGCCAGTATTGTCAAATGTCCAGGTATAAGATCCGGCAATAATACCTACATTAGCCTGTGGTCCAATAACGTTGCCGGATACACTACTCACAACAATATTGCTCAGTGCCGCGCCATTACCAACAAAGTTACCAGCAGTAACAATATTACCTGTAGCTGATATCAATCCAGCAGTAACAATATTACCATGAATAGCATTTCCTGAGCTGGAAACGACTCCGGTAGATAGTACATTGCCACTGGTAATGTTACCAGTGGTAGAAATGGTATTACTACCAAAATTAGCCAATAATGTTGTGACATTTGAATTGCCATACGTGGCTGGTAGTCCAGTTAGTTGGCTACCATTACCAAAGATATAGTTGCCAGTGATGTTACCAGCGGCACTTATGATATTACCAAACTGTGCTGGTGTAGTCGAAGTAATAATTAATTGTCCCGTGCCGTCTGGGTTGATAGTGATATTGCCATTGCTACCTGATTGACTTCCTAGCGTAGTGTTTGCTGAAAATACCAAGTCCCCATTAGTTGGTAATGTTAAATTGCCTGTGTTATCAAAAGTCCATGTATAAGCCCCGGCTATCAACTGGACATTAGCACTAGTACCAGTTACATTGCCAGTGATGCTGATATTACCAATCAAGTTGCCTGCGGTCACATTGCCTGAAGTGCTGATGGTATTACTGCCATATGACGACATTAAACTGGTCACATTGGCGTTGCTATAACTTGTAGTGATACCTGTAAGTTGGCTGCCGTTACCAAGTATGTAATTGCCCGAAATATTGCCACTGGTAGAAACTACCGTGTTACTGACTACATTGTTAGCCTTGATGTTTATATATGAACTTAAATCTGCCATTTTTTTTCCTATTATCCTGCGTTATATGTACGCCAAGTTGTTCCATTATAGAACAACCCAAAACTTTGATTGTTTGTACTAACTGTCATATTACCACTGGCTCCCATAATAGTACCACCATTTGGATTAACAATTAAATTATTTGTGGCGAATGCTCCCCCAGCGTCAGCAAAGAATATAGCACCGCCTGTTGAGGGTGTCGATGGTAATGTGGCTGTTACGCTGGCACCAGTGGTGTTAACACCATATCTATTACCTTGTGTAGCTGAAAAATTATTAGATTGTATAGTAAAAGATGACTCACCGCTAGCCGATGTAGTAATACCTGTTAACTGACTACCATTACCTATAAAATATCCACTTTGAATATTGCCTGCGGTACTGATATTGCCAGGAAATAATGAATCGCCTGCTTCTTCGAAAGTCCAAGATTGAATTGCTCCGCCACTAGCATTACTGGTACTAAATGTAATACCATATCCACCTTGTAGTACAATATTAGCATTACCGGCGTTACTACTTAATATACCTACGTAATCAGTTCCTGAGCTGATACTACTGTATAACCCAGGATTACTTGAATCACTAGTGTACATTTCTATACCATATGCCTCTGTGCCAGCTGGCGGATTTTGATTTGTTCTTATTACGCTAGTAGTTGTATTAGCACCAGCATTAGCTAAAATAGCAGAGTTAAAGATTATGTTGCCTGTAACTGAAATATTACCCGGAGTACTTAGATTACCAGTATTATCAAAGTTCCAAATATAACTTGTGTTGCCAATATTATTAGATTGAATAACAACATTGGCGGCACCTTGTAGTTCGGCGTTGTCTGTAGCGGCTAAAGCTAATAAACTTGAACCATCGCCATTACTAACAATATTAACAAAAGCGTTTGAGCTATAAATTGTGGCCGCGGCCCCAGGTAATGTTAATGTACCAGTTGTATCAAAAGTCCAAATATTATTATAAGCGGCGCTGGCTAAATTACCAGTAATGCCAGATACTATATTAATATTGCCTTGTTGGGCAATTAAACTGTGATCGTATCCGCTGGCATTGCTGCCATTATATCCACTAATAATAAAACTATCATCAAAGAATGTAACAGGATATCCAATATTGGAAATATCTTGTTGGGTACCATATAATTTAAGTTGATCAGCTGGTACAGACGTTGTAACTAAGTTGCCAGTGGTAAAAATAGTGTTAGCTGTATTAGTCCAATTGGCGGAAATATAGTAATTATTACCAGCGCCTTGTGTATCAATACTGATGTTGGTAGTATATAGTCCAGAATTGGCTGTTACTGCTCCACTCGTGCTTATACCATTATTAATAACTGTATTGGACGTAATAAATTCTACGGCATAAACGTTACTAGTAACACTGATTGTAGTCGCAGAAATTACATTAGCACCAGTTATGTTCCCCCCACTACCGGATGTTGTCAAATTACCAGCGGTTATTGTTCCGACAGCACTTATACCAATATTACTGTTCCAGTTTTGCGTAGAATAATCATATAAAAATTGTGCTTCGTTTGTGTTACCGACTACCATGCCACCGCCGTTAACATTAATGCCAGTTTGAGTGTTTCCTAACCCTATTACTAAATTAGCAGTTGTTATGTTAGTAACATCGTTAAAGGTTAAATTTCCTTGTACATTGGCATTGCCCCCAATATATAAATTTCCAGTGGCACTGATATCGCCACTGAAGACATTACCAGTGGTAGATATACTATTGCTACCAAAGTTGGCCAAGAAATCGGCTACATTGGAATTGCCATAAGTTGCCGGTATGCCATTGGCAAATGCTATGTTACCTAAAATAAAATTGCCGGTGATGTTGCCACTGGCGCTTATGTTTCCGGGAGCGTTTAAATTGCCAGTATTATCGAATGCCCAAACATTATTTCCAGTTACGACATTGATGGTAGTACCACCGCTTGGGAATTGTATAGAAGCTATGTAATTTCCAGTAGGCACATAAGTAGCATCAGCTAAGTTACCAGCTAATCCTATGAATAATTGTTCACTGGCGGCAATATCTATCTGTCCATAGTTAATACCGCCAACAGCAGAAGTCCCACCTGTACGTATTAACATATCGTCACCGCTGAATAAAATAGCTGGATCGTTTAAATTATAATTATTACCAATTCCCATATCAGATCCAAATGATCCAACTGTATTGGCATAAACACTACCACCACCGTAAGGTGACCCATTGGCATAATTGATTGAGCTTGTGTTAGTTGGTAATGTTAAATTTCCAGTAACATCAAACGCCCAAGAGAATGTGGCACTACTGGCGGTTGGATTTGGATTTTTAAGAAAAAAGTTTGAATTATTATCGCCACCGGTAATAAGAATATTGTCGTTGTTGGTATATCCAGTTCCGGGATTGTTAACTATTATCGAAGTAACGGAGCCCGAGGTAGCTACAATGTCTACGGTTAGTCCGGTGCCAGTGCCACCTGTTGTGGCCACATTTGAGGCAGTACTATACCCACTGCCCGAAGCGTAACTTC